>Ga0315914_1010966_pt1 | contig 11072 bp, 8 predicted proteins | sample MpolenodulesMG_FD_203920 | JGI IMG/M metagenome (GOLD analysis project Ga0315914, IMG submission 203920) | Medicago polymorpha root nodule microbial communities from Los Angeles, California, United States - elongated nodules | ecosystem: Host-associated > Plants > Roots > Nodule | place: USA... | reverse complement strand
AGGGTGCCCTCATAGCAATGGCTATGGTCATGGTTCAGATTAGTGAAGCTAGTGATTCGCGTGTTGGAACCTTCAGGTAAGGAAAGTATATCATTTGGATGTTGAAGAAATAAATCTGTTAATTTCTAACATGCCGTGTATCCCAGGAGACAATTGGAGAAAATTATACTTGACAAGCATGAGGATACCATGAGCAAGATGGGTGCAATTTTGGCCTCCGGAATCCTTGATGCTGGCGGAAGAAATGTGACCATAAGACTACTTTCCAAGACTAAGCATGATAAAATTATTGCAGTGGTTGGTCTTGCAGTTTTCAGCCAATTTTGGTATTGGTACCCCCTTATCTATTTCATAAGCTTGGCTTTTTCACCAACGGCTTTAATCGGTCTAAACTATGATCTGAAATCATAAAAGTTTGAGTTCTTATCTCATGCAAAGCTTTCACTTTTCGAATACCCCAAGCCTACCACTGTTCCCACCACCACGTCAACAGTGAAACTTCCTACTGCTGTTTTGTCAACATCAGCTAAGGCTAAAGCTAGGGCTAGTAAGAAAGCTGAGGAACAGAAGGCTAATGCTGAAATTGCATCTAGTCCCGATTCTACATCAGCTCCGAGTGCTGGAAAAGGAAAGTCTTCCAGTGAGAAGGATGGAGAAGCCATGCAGGTAATGCGTACATTAGGACATTATAAGTGAAGATTATTTTATTACAGTTCTCTTAGATTCATGACTTGTCATATCACATTATTATTTCTGTTAAAATATTTGATTTCTACGTGCAACTTAATAACATTTCAAAACTTTATTGTTTTAAAGGTTGATAGCCCAACAGAGAAGAAATCAGAGCCCGAGCCTACTTTTGAGATTCTAACAAATCCAGCAAGAGTGGTTCCTACTCAGGAGAAGTTCATTAAATTTTTGCAGGACAGCAGATATGTTCCAGTTAAGTTGGCACCTTCAGGGTTTGTGCTTCTTAAAGACTTGCGTCCTACTGAGCCTGAAGTTCTTGCTATCACTGACACACCTGCATCTACCACATTAACTGCTGGCGGGTCAGGACCAGGATTGCAGAGTTCTTCATCAGCAATGGCTGTGTAGCATCTTTCCTTTGTGCAGTAGCTTTACTAATGAAATATTTTCCTGTCAACTGCATTTTGCAAGTGTTTGTATGTGTCAATCATGATTGTTTGTATAATGCTTCATTGTTGCATAATCTATGGTCTTAAACATTATTGCATAATCTATGTGTAAATCATTATTGCATCTTTTATCCCCTTCTTTATTTTGCTCAAGAAAATAGTCTCCTTTTTTAAAATCAAATTGCTTGGTTCCTCAAGTATCACTCGTTACAATTTTGGTCTCTACTCGGATTTTTTGCCACAAGCGTCATAAAATAGGGGAATCAAAAGTATAAATTAAGTCCTTAAACATTCATATAAATGTATTATTTGGACTGGCTTCAGTGTGATGAGCTGGATTGACATGATCAAATATACATGCATTAGGAAGTCAATCGTGCTTAAAAAACGATGCATGAGGATAAATGCCAGAAACTCTAACAGACCTATGGTCATCATGTTCTGAGAAAGGACGCATTAAGACAAAGGCATTTAGCTTGTCCTTGGCAATGCATTCTTTTACCTGATGGAAACTATTGGCAGCATCTTCGAGTTCCAACATGTCATTGCTCTTAAAAACAGTATATTTTCTCATAAGCAAGTTTGTGGCACAATGTTTGAATATCATCACAATAAGCCAGTTTATGTATCAATAATACAAGTAACTGAGATAACAATTCTAGATGAAATAATGAGGTTTTACCATGGAAAAGACCAATTGTATTGGAATAGCATTTCTTGCACAGCAAGTAAGCTACATAACAATCCCTATGGCAGAGGCTGCATGTCACAGAACCTAATGATGTAATAAATGGACATTTTTTGGGTTAATATAGTATGTTCCAATTGGTATCTTTCCTAAACGTGTTCCACTCTATACACTTACACCTTGTTTGGACAATCAATTTAATTAAGGGCTTCTATGCATTTATCATATAAGTGCATATATACGTCATTTCTATAATAAAAAGATAAAATAAAGTTAAATTGTTTCTTATAAACTATAAGTTGTTTTCATAAACTATACTGGAGTGTTTATGGAAATAAGCCGAAAACAATTTATGAACATATCATAAGTTGTTTCTATGAGCACTCCCAAACAATCTCAGAATGTCAATAGATAAGTTTAAATAAATCAATCCAAGTAGGTCTTTATATCTAAGAATCTAGCTTAAGACCGCATGCTTAACGGATATAAGTTGTTCCACCTTTGACTAAAGCTTTAGAGGTAGTTCTAAAACATCTTTAAATATTTTTTGCTACATATCTGAGTACGAAGTTTTCATTGTCACATAACAATGATTAATCTCTGTCGGAGAACCTGTGAAACATACAAGATGGATTCTCTCCTCTCAATCAGATTTTTTTTTCAAACGTACGAGTCAGGAATCAAACCTCTGACCACTTGCTTAAGGGTCTCAAATCCCTTACCACTTAGAATAATTCATCGTTGGTAAAAAATCTTTAATTTTTGTTTTCCCCATTTAGTACTTCAATGTGAATATAAATTTGATGCAAATATTTTTTTTTAAACCATTGTTTCTTCACATTTCCACCCATGTTGTTGTTTTATTCTAAGTTCTTTATAAACATGGCTAATGCCAATAATTCAGTGATGATACCATAGGGTAAGAGTAAAATATCAAATGTTTGTGAATTCAGACTTAAACTAGTACTTCATGGATTCAAATATAATTTATAGGAACAAGATTCTTAGTTTGTGTTTGGTTTTGTGGTGACAAAAAAATATTCTTTAAAATTGTTGTTGGTTGTACTTGAGTCAAATGTAAAATGATTTGTTTGAATAAAATTGATCAATGCATTTGATTGTGTCAATTTTAAAATGAAACATATGAATTAAAAAAAAAATTATTAATGAAATTTATAAATAAAAAAAAGACAAAGCACTGATTGTGTGTCAAATAAAAAGAAAGTCAACCAAAGAATTAAGTTTAAATGATCAATGAATTTCATCAAATGATAAATTATTAAAAAAAATTGACATCAATTCATAGATAAATAATTTTTTATTGGACTTTGTTTACCACTGGTACAAATTTGTAAGATTACAATTTCATATATTTATTTGTTGATAAAACTTTGGATAGGGTGTGAAGTGACATTCTTCAAAACCTACCAAACCAAACCAATTGCCACAGTTTTTCAATAAAAAATGGCCACACTATTTTCATCTTCATCTCTTCACTCAATTCGTCTCTCTTCTTCTACAATCCCTTCTTCCTCTGTTTCTTCACATTCCCTTCAATTCTGTACTTTTCCATGCCACCCTCGAATTTCACCTTTCAAAGCAATCTCAATCAAGAAGAACCGTTGCTTATTTGGGTCCAAAGCAGTGGAAGATGAAACACAACAAGAACAAGAACAAGAACAAGAACAAGTTGTTACTGATGTTGAACAACAGCAACAAACATCAGTAGTCTCGGAGCAACCACCTGTTGTTGTTCCAATTTCACCTTCAGATACTCTCACCATGCTCTTTCAGGTATAACACCATCGATTCTACTAGCACCTTTTTTGCAATGCCCTTGTGATTTTTTTTTTTAATATTTTGAAATGGCCCATGTGAAAATTCTGATTTTTGTGAAAAGCCCATTTGAAAAAAATTGATTTTTTGAAATGCCATGTGAAAAAAGATTGATTTTTTCAAAATCCCATGTGAAAAATTTGATTTTTTTGAAATGCCAATGTGAAAATTTGTGATTTTTAACATTGCCCATGTGAAGACAAAATGATTTTTTGCGATGTTCAATTGCCAATTTTTGTTCTTTGTTTGATGTTTAGAGTAAAGTTAAAGTCTTTTCTTGAAATTGAGGGTTCTAAGTTATGTGTGTCGTTATATGACATGGAATTAGAATAGTTATGAAATAGGTTAAACTGATTGAAGATATGGTGGTGGTTATTGTGGAATTTTTGTGTTGATGTGATGATTTTAAGATTGATGAAGGCTATGGTTGGCTTCCTTTACAGTTCACAATTTTAATTACTACTCTTAAAGTCTTAATCTATGAAGCGTGAATATAGATACTAGACATGACACGGACACATAGACATCGGTAATGTTTTAAGAAAATGAAAGTGATTGAATGTAACCACATACATCAGGGTCGTGTTGGTCTCCAATACTCACACATGTCGGACACTAGACACGCCTTCAATATGAAGTGTCGGTGTTACATAGCTCTTAATGGTCTCTTAATGTTCTAGTTGTGGAGTAGTAGGGTTTGGGATTGTAGAGTGAACTTAGAAAAGCAAATTAGGGAACCTAGTCTAATTAGTCTCGCAATGAGAATCGTACTGTCTTAGAAGGTGAAAATTAACACACAAATCTCTTAAGGATGCATTTCATCGGTCTAATTGTCCTTAGAGTGAATAATGTCGAGGAGTAATTTGAGCGATGAAATGCATATAGGACCTGTATGTGTAACTCTCATCTTTTAAATATTAATTCTGACTTACATTATATATTTTAGGCACATTATTGAGAGTTTACTCAATAAATTAACCCTAATATTCTACTATCATGAGCCTATGGGACAAGGCCTACACTGTTATTCTCACCAACCATTGTTTCACACGTCCATGTTCCAATGTAGATGAGTAACTTAATAAATGGACATTTTTTAGGGTAATAGATTGTATGCTCCCACTAGTATTCTTTCTGAAAGGCTTTTTTTTTTCCTGTTGAGAGTCCGACATTAGATAGGATATGGCCTGAAAATTTGTTTGTATTGTAGGTTTGAGTTAGGCTCAACCCAAATTCTAAGATGGTATCAAAGCCTACTCAAGATTCGTTGGTTCACCTAGTATCAAACCACTTGGGTCACACTCACACTCTAGATATCTAGTCTTGGGTGTGAGGGGTGTGTGTTGAGAGTCTCTCATTGGATGAAGTATGAGCTGAAACTGTGTTTATAAGTGGGAGGTATCCCTCACAGCCAGTTTTGTAGGGTTCAGTTAGACTCAACCCAAAGTCTTAGATTCTCCATACACTTGAATCACTTAAATCTAAGAATCAACCTTCAAATGGCATGCTTAAGGGATCTGAGATTCTTATACTCAGAACACGATATTTTTAAAATGATTGTGCAACTGTGTCTTCACCTAGACTTTACAATTTGCAAATTATATTACTTTCTTCAAATTAAACTAACTGTCTATTTTCAATGTTTGAAGGCAGAGGGAGTGTTGAATGAAACGGCTGTTCCACCTTTGACCAAAGCTTTAGAGGTAACTCTATAAACTTTCTTAATCTGTATTTCCCCTTGTTCAGTCACTTCAATGTGAATATAAATTTGATGCAAATAAATATTATCTTGTTCTGAGTTCTTTGATGGACATGTCTTGTTGCCTTTAATTCAGTGATGATGCTAGAGGGTAAGAGTAAGATACCAAATTTTTTATAGTTCAGAATCATTCTTGTACATCTTGGTTTCAAATATAATTTAAAAAAACACGATTCTTATTATAATTTAATTTAAAGGAACATGATTCTTATATCATATATTAGAGCATTCTGTCTTATATAATCCTGAGGGAGAGTATTTCTTTGTCCACAACAACAATAGCTGTTTTATCTAGCTATGTGTGTTTGTGATAATATAGGCACTGTATTTAGGATTTATAAATTGACGGCTTTTGATTGTAGTTATATTCCGTGAAAAAAATTGTTGGTCATTTCTTCGATTCTCTTCTTTTGTTGTTCTTTTTTTGGTTTGTTGATGCCGAATTTGAAGACTGTGTGGCTTAGTGACCCTAACACTTGCCTATTATCAATGCTCCATTACATATAATTTTTATTTTGTAGGAGACAGAGGGTGTTAAAAATTTGAAGGTTAATGTATTTGAGGGACTCGCAACTTTAGAGGTATGCTTTAACTTTAATACAATAGCTAATTGCCGTATGATGAAAATCAAACTCTTAAGCCATTGGTTTTTGATGATTGTTTACAAGGAGTTAACTTATTCGTTTGTTGCACCGTAATGTGATTGATATATTCAAGAATGATTCTTAATAACTAGGTTTAATTGCTTTTCTTATCCCACAAATTCGGACTATCTTCAAGTTTTTCTGTGTCAATCAAGTCCCTTTATTTTTAAAATTAAGCAAATCTAATCCTACTATCAATTTTCTTCTAATAAAACCCTCAATTCCCATTTTTTTTTAATCCAAATAATTGAGAGTTTGTGATGAATTTGAGATGAGATAATGACTTAAAAAGTAGCGGAAATTTGGTAAGATTTGAAGGACTTTTGCAGAATGTGAGACTAGGGTTTGAAGATATAAATCTTAAGATTTGGGTTTTATTTTGAGTGATTTTTTATGCTTTGGTTGATGAGTTTTGAACTGAAATAACTCAAACGATTTAATTGATTCAAATTATGAATATTCAGAGTGGGAAATGATAAATTTAAAGTTTTAAGCGAGATAAAAGTGATTGAAGGACCAACGGTAACAATAAAAGTTGGCCTCATAGTCAATAGCAGCCTGCTCTGGACACTACAATGGCACGACTTGCGGCCAAAAGTACAATTAATCCTGATAACTATCTTGTAACAGAAGTGATGAAACACATTTTACTCTTGTGATCAGTATAGAACTATATAATTTTAACATCTTGCTTTAGTTAAGCTTTTTATTATACAAGGAACAAGTGCTCATGAACTCCTGGAAGACAATTTAAGATGCGACATTTTATTAGCTTAAACATTATGCAATGGTTAATGACTTTTTGTGCTTATTATGTTCAGTTGGAAAAGCAGACAACAATCCAAGCTACAGGAGTGGCTTCTAGTCTGGTAGAAACCATACAAGGTTTAGGCTTCAAATTACAGACATTAAATCTCAGTTTTGATGATGAAGATGTTGCAGCAGTTGCCTAGACTAAATCTGTTGGTGTAAGAGTAAGATTAAGAACAACCTAAAAGAATGATTAGCATGTTCAAATTTTCCTGATTAAAGCCTACTGCACTCACTTTGGTTTGTATAGGCCTGATTAAGGGTATGAATTAATTTCTTTTTTGTATTAGAAGGGTGTTGAATATTGTTATTATTATCATTATTGTTATTTTTTTGTGAAAAAATCGAAATATGATATAAAAACCTTCATTTATTAAGAAATGATCTTTACATTGGCATTTTAAAGTCACCAGCCAATTTTTACATCTCACAGCAGAATAAACCTTTCACATATAAAGATTCATTAGTAAAAGCCTTATTCAATTTTCTTATCCTATATTTGGAAAACTACAAAAACATGGTAGCACAACACGTCTACTTGAAGTTCCAATTCTTAGCTTCCATAAAGATGTTCAAACCTAGTAATATCAACATTGTCAGTTGAACTGGGTCTTATAGACTCGACTCAGGATACTTTAAGATTGAAATATTTCGATAATCATTGTTCTGGGAGTAAAATAAATACAATCAGTTATTTCATCAATCCAAACATGTTTTAGAAGACTCTATTCATGTATGGACTAGAACTTTAACTAGTTGTAATTAATTACCAACCAACTCTTGCAAGTAATGTGCCCATCATTGTTTAAATTAGGCTAGTGGTACCATAGTTGATTGTTCCTAATATTTTGTATCTCCATACCAGTTATTGTTGAATGAGACCACAAAATTCAGATTTAATTATCATACCTACTAGTACTATAGTACGCACACTCGGCTCAAGGATTTGATCCAGTAAGATAGATTTTGGATCAGGAGATTTTAAGGCACTAATTTAAATTAAAATTTAAAGGAATGTAGTTTTACAACTAAACCAGAATTTAAATTTATGAAATATAATTGGCTTAGGCTCAATTATACACATTTTTTTTAATTAAATAGATATATATTTAGGGATATAAAATGTATTTTCAGTTTCCAAACAGAAGTCAACAATTAGTACTATGGCTTCACTGTCCTATCTTTTTGTGATCTTGCTTGCTGGCAATAGGGAATGGGTCAGCTCAAGGACCTTTTTTCTGAAAAAGTTATACCTTCATTTTATTTCCATGTGCTATGTTACTAAATAGATCGACCTAATCCAATTAAGAACAAAAAATTTCTTCCCCATAAGTATGGGGGAATCCTATGGTAACATTGTCAGCATACCAAATAAATGTTGGCAACTAGGCATCATAGGATTCGAATCAAAAAAAGAAAAGATCAAATTGGCCATTGGCATTGGGAGACAACTTATGCCAACCAAATAAATTGAAGATAATTGGATATTAAAAAATGAATTAAAATAAGAGTTAATACAAATACTAGTAATATAATTATAATGTATCCATCAATACGTAGTTAGTGTAAGGGTTAAAGTATCTGGACACTTTTTTTTTCTTTCATTACAAGTTAAGTCAAAAAACAGAAAAAAAAAAAAAAGAAATGAAGTTCAATTATCTTATCAATTGATTGAACCTAATAGTTAATGAACTTCGGTTAAGAACAAATCGACCAAAGTTCGTTACAATTGACATAATGTTTGACTAAATTTACGTAACTTTTGATCAAATTTTAGATTAATAGAACTTTCTTCTGTTGAAAACCACATTGTTGAAACTAAAAGAAATATTCAATATTATCTTTGATAACCTTAATTAATTGGTAGTATTACCAACTTCTTTAAAGTTGTACGTTAAATAGTACTATATTGTCAGCTTCTATTTAGTTGTTTTCTTATTGGACCTTTCTATTAAGTTGTTATAATGTTTTATTTTCACAAGTTGTTTTATATTTTCTTTTTATAAGGCAAGTTGTTACCATATTAAATAGAACACAACTGAGATTTTGCTATCGAAACAATATCATATTCTTTAATTAATTAACTATCTAGCTGGTTAGAGATATGAGATTATGCTTATTTGTAGAATATATAAGACAATTAAAAATATTATATAAAAAATATGGTTATTAATACAAAAATTAAAACTATAGATAAAGTAAAACATAATATTAGTGTATTTGAAGAAGTTGTCTTAAAAATTATCGTAAAATGATTGTACAAATATCATTTATGTATCAATTATTTATTTAACTAAATTTTTGCTAAATCTAACTGCTACGACATGTCCATGGACCATTCAATTATTCTAGCTCAGTCATGGACATTACACATGAAATCACATGAACTATACCTTAAATTAGAAATTAATTTCTCTTTCACAAAGAGAGAGAAGAAATGTAACACATCTTATTTGAGAAATGTGAGAACAATTACCAAGTGTTTATTGAGCAAGGAGCAATTAACAGTTAACGTGTCTTCTACTTCAAGTTTCAAATTTGTCTGCTATAATGGTATTGCAAAGTAATATATCTTTAATGTTTTACAGTTTATTACATTAAAAGATATCAAAATCAGTATGTTATATTACTAATGTTCGCTATAATTAATATTTCTTTTTATATCGGGTCTAATCATCCTTGTAAAATCGATTTGTAAAGTGAGAGATGCATATCTTTAGAAACTCTTATTAGACTATATTCTAGTCTCTAGCTGACAGAAGCTCAACGTACAAACTATGGAATTTGAATTTTTCATAATACACCACAACACACCTTACACTACTAAGTTTGATGCGTTGATATAAATGATGGATGAACCAGAACAATAAACTCGGATACCATATTAGATATTTATATTTGATCTTTCTCATCCTTACAAAATCAACTCGTAAAGTGAAGGATCTTTCTCTCTACTCTTATTTGACTCTGTGTATGTTTAGTTACCACTTCTGGAGGAGACAAAATTGTCTTTGGAGATTCTTACAAGTTTGGTTGTTTTTTAATATAATTAATTTTACTTAAAACAAAAATTTGTAACTTATAATTTTAGAATTGATTCTTACACACAAATTTATTATTCGACACACTTATACATTAATGTATCAAACATAAATCATTTGACATATAACTCACTTTTAGTCTGAATCAAGTTATTCAAAATCAATTCACTTGAAATAAATTTTTGTCATTGCAGACCCAAACAAACACTTTATCTTCATACAACGAGGAACTTTAATCTTATGAGTTAAGTTAAAACTTATGAACTTTAACCTTTAATTTTTAATAAGTGTCATGACACATTTGTTATGAAATAATTTTTTATTTTGAAATCTAAATGATAATAGAGTTATGTTATTTGAATAACTATTTAAATGACAATTTATAAGACAATCATAAATTTACATAAAAGTAAATATTAACACAAAAATTAAAGTAATAGAAAAAGAAAGTAAAAAATAAAAATATGATGTAGAAATATCATTTCTGATGTTAATAATGTGTAGGGAGAAATATGTGTTTGTACTTTGTTTTTGTCATCATCCTTTAGCTGACAGATGCTCCACGTACAAACTATGGAAGAAACTTACGCAAGCTAACAACAACTTGTAGATGCAATGCACAAAGATCAAGAAGACTCCATTGTGTGATGATAATTGCGATCTCTGCAATCCATTTGATGCTGTTTTCTCGTCATAAAGTTGACTTAAAAATATGACAAATTAAAATGGTAAATTCACCAGTAAGATGACAGCCTCGTTTTGGCCCCTGTGCCTCCATTTTTAGTCACTTCCATTTTCCACTTACCAGCTAGCTATGAGCTGTGAACACACACTTGCAACTTGCCACTATAGTGTAGTGTACTAGATTCAAATTTAATAGTATATGTTTGACACGATGAAGTTTGTCGAAATCACGATGATTCAACGTGATTTCGACAAATTTATCATGATGTTAAACATCATCGTGATCAAGTTTGTATGATGATTATATCGTCATGCTTTCTCTAACCACATTTGAACCTTAAGATCATCTATAATGGATGGTCTTAATCTTTTAAGACTCGATACTTATTAGATATCTTTATTAAAGAATTTTTTTTTGATGTTCTACAAAACTCAGGGTTTCACTTGAGACCTCATTCTTAAGGTCTCATT
>Ga0315914_1010959_pt1 | contig 11081 bp, 6 predicted proteins | sample MpolenodulesMG_FD_203920 | JGI IMG/M metagenome (GOLD analysis project Ga0315914, IMG submission 203920) | Medicago polymorpha root nodule microbial communities from Los Angeles, California, United States - elongated nodules | ecosystem: Host-associated > Plants > Roots > Nodule | place: USA... | reverse complement strand
GTAATCATATGCATTAATTTATCATTCTCTAAAAAACTACTCTTTTAAATTTTTTTGAAAGATTTCTCTATTTCTCCACATATTTTGCACCCGTCAAAGCCTTTCCTTTCTTTCCCCTTCAAACTCCCAAACAAAGCCTTAAGGTGAAAGTGTTTTTATGTATTCTTTCTCACTCGCTCTATTCCTTTTTAAGCGACATATTTTAAGAAATATAATTTTGTTCTTATTTAGCCGTCGTTTTCTAAGTTCAATACAAACATTAATTATTAATCTGAGAATAATATCATTGGCTATTTTCCTTAATTTTTTTTTACTACAATTGGTTATTTATTACAAGGAGCGAGAAGAGAGAGATTGATAGAATTTGATAATGAATGATTAAGAGTAATATAAATAAAATATAAATAGTAATATCAAAAGTAACAATATTTATATCCTAAAAAAAAAAGTAACAATATTTATTAGTTGCATTGGTACATATAAAACTACAAAACGACACAAAACTCAAGAGGTAGTAACAAATTTTACTTATATATATATATATATATATATATATATGTATGCATGCATGCATGTATGTAAAAAGACTAACCTTTTAAAGAATATTTTGCTTATTACAAAATATCTATACATATTACACGTAAATAAAACTTGGAAGCAAGCAATACTAATTTTGATTTGAATGAGACAAAAGCATACAAATTTTAATCACAAGCCAAATAATCACACAAATAAAATTTATTAAAACATAATAATATTGTAACTAAAAAATAAAACATAATAACATTGATAAAAAAAAACATAAAATCTGACTTTAACTCCTTGACTATTCAAGGTTCTGTTTTGAATCTAGTATTCTTATTCTCAACAATCAACATATTTTAATAAGTTATCTAAAATATAAAACATTGCCACAACTTTATATTAAACAATAAATCAATCTTTATCCTTCTTCATTCATATTTGGTTAACTTTCCTGCAATTGGACCTGATCTCACCATTTTTCCCAGTAAGTGGCTTTATGTTACCCATCTTAATCATAGAAACTCCAAAATCATAAGCAAAAGCATGAGAATGTTTGCTATATAGTTGAACCAATCTATCACTTTGAGAACCATCACCTTTGAAAAGCTCTTGATCAGAATGAAGGAGACCCTTTTTATGCAACAATGCCTTATAGTATTTTGTGTCAACTCTTGAAGGAGTAGAATCAAACGGTGCTAAATTGTCGTCGCCGCCAATTCTAGGGCATGTCTTTTGCAAATTGGCAGCAAAATTGTTGTCTATGTTGGTGTCATTGAATATCCTGTCTCTAAACTTAGTGCATCTCGCAAATCCAATTGTGTGACCACCAGAAAGAACAACTAAGTCTTTAAGGTTTAGTCCTTGAGACTGAAAATTTGTGATGAGTTGTGAGAAGTTAAAAAATGCTGGTGGAAGATTTATATTTGCTACATCTCTGCTTGCAAATGTTGAATCTCTTCTGCCTAGTAACACTTGGTACCAATACTTGTGACCGCCCAACTGTTAATTGATGCAAAATTTGTTAGTTTTCGGTGTTATAGAACAACTAAGTCTTTATGATTTCATTATCAAATATATCTCTAATTTTGTCGCTAAATGTTATAATGAGCAAAACAAAAGACTAATTTCAGTTGGTCATTCAATTTCGTCTATACAATTTTAGAAATTATAGTTTTGCAAGTGTTCAAAAACATCTGTAATTACATTACGGTTACAATTGTAGGCACATCAATTACACTCCTCTCGAAGTTTTTGTAATATCAAGAACCCGTCATAAGAATGATAACAACGATAAAACCAAATTTTTAAGAACTAGAAGCATGATTTTAAATTGCGGGTTTAGTTGTTGCAATTACGCTGTAAACTTTCATATTGTGATAAAGTGCGTTTAAAATTATAGTTGCAACATATTGGAAATACTTACTATGGCAACAGAATCTCGAGCTGCTATAGCTAAGATATCTGCACATGATATGATCGGACGTTTACAAGCTTTGTCAACCGCAGCTTTAATTTGATCAACAACCTCAAAACCTCTAAGTGAATTGATATTTGGAAGTGCAGTCTTCTCACCAATGAAGGTAGGAGTGTCATCTAGTAGAACTGATCCATCACAACCCTATGTAGTTTCACACAGTTCATGTATTAATTATCCTATAATGGAAATTATTTATATGTAAATGTGACATGGATATGATGCAACTATAATTGAACTTAAAATAAGTTTGAAATTCATAGTGAAATACAAATTTTGAATAAAAAAGGAATATTTTAGTATGAGTACTACATGAAGTTCGGAAACCTAATTTATTTTTGCAGTGACAATTCAACTTTTTTTTAGCAACAATATAAGTTGTGAGAATTATGATGTGCAAAAAAAAGAACAATGAATCTTTCTCCATATGACGCATGCAGGTGCAACTTGGTTGATGAACTAAGGAACGTCGAAGGACAAAGTTCAAACACAGAAGATTAACATAAATATCAACTTACTAACTTTTTAGCCATAAAAAAATGTACATAGATTCTATTTAACGACACTAGAAAATGTATCATGAATTTATGCAATTAACTCACGTTAACAAAGCAGTCATGGAAATGCAAGCGTAACAACGATGCTCCCATGCGTGTCTCACGAATAATTGCTTGCTTAACAACCGACTTTATGATTGGCAATGCCTGTGGGCAAATTTCGTCATAATAATTAGAAGTCAGTTTTGCAATGGTAGGACTCAAAATTGTTGCGAAAGTGACCATAAAAATCACAAGATAATATTGGATACGAGAATCCATTTGCTATATGCTTGTATGAGACTTTAATTTCAGCTAATTAAGATGTTGTTTTTGTGAGTATCTAGCTATAGCGGGATGGTTTATATAGAATCAAAATTTACCAACTTTTATTTTTTTGATGAATGAAAATATAGCAACTAGGTCATAGTTATTTACTACTTGTTAGAGTTATCAACCTATATTTTAAAAAAAGAGTTATCAACCTATATGATATTTCAAGTCATTATACCGTTGACCCGAAATTTTCTATAAGAATTGGTCAACCAATATTGCAACCTTTCAGAAATGATATACATCAATGATACATGCTGTTTTTATAAAATTTTAATTATCTTGCAACCTTTAATTTTGACGAGAGCAAAAACCTCATGAGAGAGATTTTTTTTTAAATTATTTGATTATAAAAAGAAGGCTTAATTGCACTTTTCCCCCCTATCTTTTGCTAATTGTGCAATTTTGCACCCCTCTTTATTTTTGAGCGATTTTGCACCCCATCTTTTGCCAATTGTGTTTTGTTCAAAATCACCATTAAGAGAGGGGAAAATGGGCAAAAGATGGGGTGCAAAATCGCTCAAAAAAAAGAAGAGGGGTGCAAAATCGCACGATTAGCAAAAAGATAGGGGGGAAAGTGCAATTGAACACAAAGATGGGGTGCAAAATCAGAAAGGGGGCAAAAAGATGGGGTGCAAAATCGCTCAAAAAAAAGAGGGGGTGCAAAATCGCACAATTAGCAAAAGATAGGGGGAAAAGTGCAATTAAGTCTAAAAAGAATGTTAAAATGGTAAATATAATAATTTAAATGTATGAATGAATTATAAAATTGTAAGAAAAAACTACACAAGATATAATATTATTCTTTTTATACTAGTTTATAGGTGTAGATTACGACTTGAATATTCTAAAGATGTAATCAATTCTAGTAGCGTGGAAAACACCTTTGTTTTTTTTACAAGAACATATGAAAAGAACCTTGATACAATTAAATTCTTCAGCAAAAAAAAAAATTAAACTACTTCTAGACCATCTATCAGGCATTAACATGCTTGTCAAAAACAAAATTCAGGCATTAACACGCATAATTTTAATTTAGATAAGAAACATCTCCACAAAGGTTATGTATTATTTTTATGATAATATTGAGTTGAAAAGAGTGAAAGGGACATCTCCTAAAAGAAAAGGTGAGGGGTTGAATTAGTTATGAGTTAAAAAATAATCATATTTAAAATAAAAATCCTTCACGGCTTGGTTTGGATGATATTATTAATTTTTTTTATTTGATCCAATCTAATTAAATGTGGTTTTATTTATATATAAAAAATACAACTATAATTTTTTTTATTAATATTACACAAATATGATAAAATAATAGATTTGATAGAAAATATAAATTAAAATATATTGAAAATTAATTTTACGGAATGAAAAAGATCGATTATGTTTGAAACATATAAAATTATATAAATATAGTTTAATTAAATTACTAGTATTTTTTAAAACCAACAAACAATAGATTAATGTAATATATTCTACTAATAAAACATAAATAAGTATTAAAATTTACTTACACGGTTTGATTTAGTTTTAAAAAAAGTGATCCAAAATTTGATAAGATTCTAACATTTTTCAGAAAACAAAGTCGAAATGTCTCCAATAATATTTGATTTTGTTTGTGTTTCATTTTTATCAATTTTTGGTTTTATTTTTGATCAGTTTGAATTTGAACGCAGCTATGCAATACTCTTACTCAATTCCATATAGTATTAGTTAACAATATATACAACCGTAAACTGTTATAACACCTTATATATTTTCTTTGGGTGGACAAACACCTTATATTTATTTCATACATTCTTATATAATACTATCATTAAAATACACTAAGGAATACCATAGCACATGAAGGATTCATGTGACTAAATATTAACCATGTTTATTTTCTTAGCTTATTTTAGTTTATAACTAGTTCTGATAGCCTTAAATGTCACATTCGGAAGATAGCTACTTGTTGTATACCAATGAAGACATTCATGTATAGGTCTTATCTCACATATTATGAGTCTTTTTTTGGGAAGGTTCAAGTTGTGTGTTGCATTTAGAAACTAGAGTTTTTGAGTATGTTCCACCTTTTGCTTCCTTTGCCATGTTGGCTAATGTTAGTTTGGTAGTACTTCCAGGTACCTAGTTCTTACTTTTTTTTTTGTGTGCTAGGCTAGGTCTTTTTTATTCATAAAAAAATTCATCTTCAAGGCAATATGTTTTTGAACGAATTAGGGTTAGAGTCAAACAGTAATAGAATCAACAAACTGAATAGTTTTTGAACCTATGGTATATCCCACGACAATCATTGTAATCAGTGAATTTAGTCGTCTTAATTCAAATGATACTTTCGTATAATGATAAATTATTTTCCACGAGCGAAGAACCCCCATCCCCAAAATTATTTATGTTACAATTCTTAATTCTAGTTATTATTTAGTTTGAGGTCCTTAAAAACTAACCAAACTTTAACAACCTTGTACTACATTTAAACCTTTTAAATTATTTTTACCGCATATGACAATGATCAAAATGCAGTGTTTCAGATTCAAACACGACCACATTGAGATTTCAACATGATCAAAAACATTATGCCACGGTTCACATTGCGGTTGTGAACCATAAACCCTTTTGTTGTAGTGAACTTCATATGTTTATGAGACCCGTGCACTAACCACAACGAGTAATATGTTCATGAAACCCTTATTTTGCTCATTACAAAATATTTATACATATTGCATGTAAAGTTAATACTTGGAAGCAAAGCAATCTTAATTTTGATTTGAATGGGACAAAAACATACAAATTTTAATATATAGTAAACATTAACCAATAACCACAAGCCAAATAGTTACACAAATAAAACTTAATACTCTTGAAATGAAATAACAATAAATCTTACATTTAACAGACTCCTTGATAATTCAAGATTCTGTTTTGAGCCCAGAATTCTTATTCTCAACAATCAACATATTTTGATAATTTAAAGAAAATATAAAAAATTGTCACAACTTTATATTAAACAATTAATCAATCTTTATCCTTCTTCATTCATATCTGGTTAACTTTTCTGCAATTGCACCTGATCTCACCCTTTTTCCCAGTGAGAGGCTTCAAGTTACCCATCTTAATCATAGAAACTCCAAAATCATATGCAAAAGCATAAGAATTTTTACTATATAGTTGCACCAATCTATCGCTTTGAGAACCATCACCTTTGAAAAGCTCTTGATCAGAATGAAGGAGACCTTGTTTATACAACAAAGCCTTATAATATGATGTGTCAACTTTGTTAGGAGTAGAATCAAATGGTGCTAAATTATCGTTGCCGCCGATTCTAGGGCATGTCTTTTGCAAATTTGCTGCAAAATTGGTGTCTATGTTGGTGTCATTGAATATCCTGTCTCTAAAGTTACTGCATTTGGAAAATCCAATTGTGTGTCCACCAGATAGAACAACCAAGTCTTTAAGGTTTAGTCCATGAGACTTGAAATTTGTGATGAGTTGTGAGAAGTTGAAAAATGGAGGAGGAAGATTTGTATTTGCTGCATCCCTACTTGCAAATCTTGAATCTCTTCTTCCTAGTAACACTTGGTACCAATATTGCTTACCACCCAGCTGTTATTAATGGAAGCAAAATTTGTCAGTTGCTAGTGTTACATGTACTACTCGAATTAACGGCGAAAGATAATAGATGGAAAAACAAGAATTATATATTTTTAATTTCTGTCACTAAATGTTAAATAGCAAAATGGAATACTAATTTTAGTCGATACAACAAATTTTTCTATACGATAGGTTTTAGATTATTTCGTTCCTAACTCTTATAATTTGTGGATTAGCCTAAAAAAAACTTGCAAAATCGGATTGTAAGGTGAAGATACGCCACTTATAAACATATATATTTTCAGACAACCTCTCTTCCAATATGTGACTCTTAACACTGCAATTGTAACCATCATAAATACAGGTTTTTGGAAACCTCCACATATACAAAATGTGATTGCAATTATGGCTGCACCAACTTCATTCTTCTATAAGTTTTTGTATTATCAAGAATTGTGACATTGATAGTAATTATAGAACCAAATTTTAATGTTAGATGGTTTTAAAATTGCAGTTATGATCGCAGATAAATGTAGTCGATGCAGACAAAATTGCGGTTATAGACCTCAAAATCTTTTATATTGCTGCAACAATTGTGGTTATGCAATTAAAAACAATGATTATAAAGTGCAAAATTTTGGAAAGACTTACTATGGCAACAGAGTCTCGAGCTGCTATAGCTAAAATATCTGCACATGATACGACATCACGTTTGCAAGCATTGGTAACTGCTGCTTTAATTTGATCAACAACTTCAAAACCTCTAATTGAATTGATATTTGGAAATGCAGTCTTCTCTCCAATAAAGGTAGGGGTATCATCGAGCAGAACCGATCCATCACAACCCTATAGTTTCACATAGTTCAAATATTAGTTATACACTATAATGGAAATTATTCATTTGTAATTGTGACATGAATATGATGCACCTATGATTTAACTCATAATAAGTTTGAAGGTAATATAGAAATAGAAATTTTGAATAAAAAAGGATCAATATTTTCGTATGTTGCAAAATTATCACTTGTTTGATTATTGTTGTATTTTGTCTTCTAATTCTATATAAAAAAAAGTTTAAGTCTCTTGCATGAGTACAACATGAACCCAACTACTATTCTTGCAAACTTGCACCATTGATACCTAATTGTTTGACATAATTATTAGATATAAAAACATCAATAGCAGAATAAAATATCACTACTAAATAAACAAAATTAGTGAGGGAAATTTAGAGAGGGAAAACTAGAATTCTTTCTCTAATTCCGTTACTAAACTTTGTAACAAAGGAATTTGTGAGAGATTTTATTTTTTCCGTCACTAATTTCCCTCCATAATTTTGCCTTTTCTAGTAGCATCCACTATTCATATTAGATATTGGCTTGCTCAAATAGATAGTTATACTACTACAAAAATAATGAATTAATTTATGTTCCTTTAGAAACTAAATTTATTTTTCCTTCAACAATTTAACTTTTATTTTTTTTATATACGTTGTTTGAATTATAATGTGTAAAAAAAAGCAACAATGAATTTTGTTCTGTCTCATGCATGTAGCTTGGTTGGGGAACTAAGAAATATCAAAATATAAAGTTTAAACACTCAAACCTAACATAAACATTAATTTACAAACATTTTTACTTATATGTACATTATATTAACTTTACTTAATGACTCTAGAAATAGTATCATAAATTTATGAAATTAACAAACTTACGTTAACAAAGCAGTCATGGAAATGCAATCGTAGCAACGATGCTCCCATGCGTGGCTCACGAATAATTGCTTGCTTAACAATCGACTTTATGATTGGCAATGCCTTAGGACAAATTCTGTCATAATAATTTGGAGTCAGTTTTGCAATGGTAGGACTCAAAATTGTTGCAAAAGTGACCATAAAAATCACAAGATAATATTGGATGCGAGAATCCATTTTACTATATGCTTGTATATATGAGACTTTAATTCGAGTAATAAAGATGTTGTTTTTGTGAGTATCTTGATATATAGGGATGATTTATATAGAATGAAAATGTAGCCAATTTTATTTTTTGATGAATGAAAATATAGCAACTAGGCTATAGTTATTTACTTGTTAGAGTTGTCAACTTATATAATATTTCAAGTCATAATGTACCTACTACTTATATGTGCTCGCCTGCTTGGTGTTGACCCAAAAAATTATAAGAATTTCTCAACAATGCAAGTATGCAACCTTTAATTTATCCATCTCTACCACTGATTATAGAAAATGATATACATGTTGCTTTTATTATACTTGTGTAAAGTTTCAATGCCGAAGTGAATATTAATAGATGATGATGATGATGATATTTGGTAAGTTGGTGCACCCTCGTATAACTGGATAATGAGGGTAAAAATTTATATTTTATTAATTATATTTGACATAAAAGAATTAAATGGAAAATTTCTTACTGTAAAATTGTATATAAGATGATTTATATACCTTAAGATCTAGCTAAGTAAAGGTATTAATCAGGGCTGGCTCAATGGTAAAAGCAACCTATGCTAGGGTTTTGAACCTCAAAATTTTGGATAAAAAAGACCTAAAAAATTAATTTAGTTATAAATATATAATATAGCAAAATTATTATAGATGTTTGCCTAGCTTTAGTTCATCAAGAAGAGGCCTCAAATCCTCTTGATCTTAGGTTTAAACCTTGGACTCATCAATTTTTAATTTTATTTTAAAAGATCTCATTAAAATTTTTGCTTTACGTCTCTTAAATTCTTCAATTGACCTTGATATTAATCTTTGCAATTACACGACAATAATAATCTTATGCTAATTTCCTAAAAAAAATGCTAATTAATTTCTTTCACCTTTTTTTTTTGTGGTGTCCAGGGTTTAAACCCCGAACCTTGCATATATCATGTATTGACCTTACCAACTGAGATAAACTCACGTGGACAATTTCTTTCACCTTTGTCAATATTTATTTTAACTCATTCCCTTTATCAATACTTTTTTTTTTTTTAATTTGACTTATTCACCTTTGTCACTATTAGTGATAAGGTTACGATATTTTTATTTAAATTTGAATTAGGATTCATAATTCAAATTTAGATTTGATTTTTAAGATTGATTTAATGATTGTGTTACATTTTATTTAAAATTTAAAATATTAGGCTAAGATCAAATTTGATTTTATTCAAATTTGAAATTATGATTAAATTTTCGGGAAATGTAGCATTTTTCTTAAATTTAATAGTTTGATTTGGTAAAGAGTGATCAAAATGTGAATAATAATGTTTAAATGAAGGGTAAAATAACAACAACAAAAAAACTACATCAAAACTTAATATTCTATTTATATATAGTTTTTTTTAACTAAATATTCTAAAGAATTAGATGATTCAAAGTCTCCTTAGAGAAATGCCTATGAGGGTGTAATTAATATAGGAACTAGACTAATACGCGTAATCCAGTAACATGAAAAGAACCTTAATAAAAAAAATTACTTCCACACAAAGCATATACATACATAAATACATATATACATATATACATATATTTATTTATTTTATATTGAGTTGAAGAAAAAATGAAAGGGACTTATAAACTTGCAAGTACGTAGTACACCAAAAAAAAAAGTTGCAAGTAGTTGTTTGTTGGACAAGTAGTGAAGCGAATGTGCACCCGACTCCTTTACAGATGTGATGATGTTACTCAAAGGGTCAAGAGAGAATTCACTCCAATATGTCAAAGAGATGCACCCAATTTTACTTCAAACCTGAATGATAATATACATGAGAGGATTGCTCTTATTTACACTAATCATTCATGTCACGTTACCCTTGAGGATTGCTGTTAAATATGGTGGTAGTCAAAAATACAATGGTGCAATGGCGAAACTATCATACTATGACCGGTGACAATGGAGAGACTTAAGCAGGGACGGATCTAGACTTTCAATACAAGTGAGACAATTTTTTTGTTAAATAATTAAATAATATTAAATTTAATAAGTACTTATATTAAAAATAGTTGGTTATTTGGAGGTATTAAAAATAGTACTTATATTTAATAAGCAGGGGCGGATCTGGATTCAGATGTTTAATTAGAGACACTAATGGTAATTAGTTATTCGGTTTCTCTAACAGTTGTTGTAACACCCGTTTATTTTATTTTTGGTAGAGTTTAGAGTCCTATTTAATTGATTTATGTGATTATGTGATTTGTTTATTTAATTAAATGATTTTATTAATAGTTAGTAAGAATAAGATAGGAATTAGAATATTCTAGAATTAAGGGGGCGGAGGTGTGATTAAGAGGAAACAAAGGAATTAGTGGGAATTAATTAAAATTAATTAGAATGAAGGAGGTTAAGAAAAGGATAGTCAGAGAAAAGAAAATCATTTTTACGTGAAAACAGGGAAGTTTGAGAAAAAGGGGAAAAACCAAGAGCAAGAGAGAAGAGGTAAGAGAAGCTAGGACCTTTGTAATTCAATCAAACCAGGTAAGAGTGGGGTTTCATTTCTCTAATTAAGGGCTTAATTCTTCATGTTTGATTAGTGGTTCATGAGAAAATGGGTAGAAATGAGTTTAGGGTTTAATTTGTGAATTCCCATGAAAACTGATGAATTATGTGTTGTTACTGTTA
>Ga0315914_1010958_pt1 | contig 11081 bp, 9 predicted proteins | sample MpolenodulesMG_FD_203920 | JGI IMG/M metagenome (GOLD analysis project Ga0315914, IMG submission 203920) | Medicago polymorpha root nodule microbial communities from Los Angeles, California, United States - elongated nodules | ecosystem: Host-associated > Plants > Roots > Nodule | place: USA... | reverse complement strand
AATACCCTTAGCAAACACCTCAATCAAGTTTGTATCAACACTAAGCTTATTCAAAGTGAGAGTTCCAGTTTTATCACTGCAGAGAACATCCATTCCAGCCATTTCCTCAATAGCTGTCATTCTTTTCGTAATTGCACCTTGCTGTGAAAGCCTGTGAGAACCAATAGCCATAGTAACAGACAAAACAGTTGGCATTGCAATTGGAATTCCACCGATCAAGAGCACCAAAAGATTATCAATTCCATCTCTATAGTTGCGATGTTGTATCGGATACATCACAATAATCTCAATGAGTATTCCAACTGCAATTGAACAGATGCAGAAATTTCCAATTGCTGTAAGCACTTTTTGAAAGTGTCCAACTTGATTAGTACTATCAACCAAATGAGCTGCTTTTCCGAAAAATGTGTGGACACCAGTTGCATACACAATTGCTTCAATCTCACCCTTCTTGACAGTTGATCCTGAAAACACTTCTTGTGTGGCATACTTTGTCACAGGAAGTGATTCTCCTGTTAAAGCAGACTGATCAACGCTTAATGCATCTCCCTCAAGAAGACGTGCATCGGCTGGGATGATGTCTCCTAACTTAATGCTGATAATGTCTCCTGGTACTAAAATTGCAGCATCTTGCTCACTCCATTTTCCATCTCTTAGTACCTAAAATTTTTTGTGCCCACAAAAGTTGAACAAATGTTAATAATAAAATAGTTTCACACATAATGCGCACACACATGCACATATAAGTTGATAGAATGATAAAATTTGAGTTTATTAAAAACAAAATAGATCAAATTATTAAATGTCTTTTATTTGATTTAAAAAACTTCTCTCAATTACTTATTGAAAATTTGTTTATATCTAATTTCTATACATAAAAACAGTGTTCTCAATCGTGAATCGCGGAAATTAATGGTTTTTTAAAACTTCGTGACGCAACAGCTCGATTGCATCTTTGTGACCACAATTTAACAACATTTTATACTAAACATCATATCATGGAATGATAGCAATTTGTTCAAATTTTGCAATGTAATATAATAAAGTAGTAATAAACAACATAAACAAATAAGAAATAAAAAAAGAAAGAATTAATGGTACTTCCAATATATAAGAAGTAAATAAATAACTGCATGACGCAATATAGTAAAATTATTAAACCTTGGCCTTGGGAGCTAAACCAGCCATGAGAGCAGCGGCGGCGTTGCCGGCATTGTTTTCTTCAATAAAACTAATGGTAGCATTGATGATCAAGAGAGCAATGATTCCAACAAAGTCTTGCCAATCAGGGGGCCTTCCATCACCATTAGCCAAAGCAATGGCCATAATAGCAGCAGCTTCCATAACCCATGATAAAGGGTTCCACATAAAACCCAAAAACTTCAAAAATTTGTTCTCCGTTTTCTCTTCCAGTTTGTTTGGTCCAAATTCTTCGAGCCTGCTGGCTCCTTCCTCCGATGTCAGACCTTGTCTCGAACATTTCAGATGATCAAACACTTCTTCTAACGGAACCCGATCCTAATAACAAACAACAAAATCAATAAGGTTTCATTTGTTTCATGCCATGCAATATGCATGGATTATATAGTTAATAAAAACCTTCCACATCATAATTACCATAATCACATAAAGGATTTTTCATACATATAAAATAATTTTGCATGCATAATAAAAATATTTTCAAGAAATCTTGAAAAGATAAAAGAACAGTGGTCACTGGTAAACCCTTAAATCTCATGTAAACCACTACCAATTTAAAGAAGAAAAAAAAAATGTAAACCCTAATAAGAGTTCCTATATTGATTATGATTATGATTATTATCTAGTTTGGTCATCAGTGACAAAACAAAGAAAAGAGTACTGTAACGGCAAATTTAAAGCGTCATTCATGATCAAACAAAGAAAAACATCATTCTTGAAATCTTGATTATAAAATTTCATTTATGTAATCTCTATGAATTCACACATTAATAATACTTGATGGAAATATCACCATAATGAACAGCATGAACAATATTTATTGAGCTATCAACATGAACAACTTGATAGAAAGAAATTAACAAACATCACGTGTGAAAAAAAGAAAAGAGAGAGAGAGAGAGAGAGAGATTATACCAAATTGACATTCTCGTTATTTAACTGCTCAAGGTTGATGCTTGCCATGCTGAGAGATTTAGCTGAAAAATGAGACGAAAATGATATGTGAATTGCTATATAGGTGTTTAAATAGAAGGGATTAGGGCTATAGAGTCATGGCACCGAGTGATGAAAGTTCAAAGTTAAGTAAATGAATGGAAAGTCGAGAGAAAGGGAGAATGACTTCAAAAGATTGAGGCTTGAATTTAGGTTTTCTGTTTATAAACGACCAATCACAATTTTATTGATAAAACAATAAAAACAAAATAATGTATCAATCCTATAAACAATGTGGATTGTAACAAAAAAAAAAAAAAAATATATACAATGTGGATTCACTTTCTGGCTCATAAGTATAGCTCAGTTGATAGGCACAATGCATAACATATGTAAGGTCACACATTCAATCCCCGGCCACCAAAAAAAAAAAATGTTGATTCACTTTCAATTATACCTTAACAAACAAATATAGTTTGTTACGATTCCTTAAAAAAATTATAGTTTTTTACGATATAAGAATTTATAAATGTTGGCGCAATAAAAAGATCGGAAAAAGACACGCGCGATGGTCTTTTTTCCGCCAGTTATTGTAGAATAAACAAATATCATGCACCACAAATTCTGAAGTACACTTGGCATTATCAGCATTAAATTCTAATTCACCTCTTCTTTATGTGATCCATAATTTGGTAAGACAATAATCTCTATGTAATAATGCATTAATTAGTCCATTGTTTTTCTTCCCTTTCTTTCTTATTTTGAGGGTTTTGGTATAGTTCTCCTCTTATATATATTTTTCCCTTTTTTCTAATAAATTTTGAGATTGACGGCATAAGACGGAGGTTCTTCAAGATGCCAACTTAATTGGATGTCGTTGCTTCCTCTTGATGTTTGTCTTTTTTCCTAGCTTATAAAAAAAAAATGCATTAATGTTAAATTAATTACCTTATTTATAGTACCAAAAATAACATAATTAGAGTCATCATTAGTGTTCTCATATTTTCGTTAAAAAAAATAGTGTTCTCATATTCAAATTCAAATGCTAAGCATATTTTCTAGCAAGCTCCACAAATATTTTAATTCTCTTTAACTACCATACCGTAAATAAAGTGTCTCAAGAATTGTTTTAATATATAGTTCCGTAAAAAATTGTTTTGATAGTTCTTTATCAACAAAATGAAAAAGAAGAATTACTTTAATAGCACATAAAAAAAATTATTTTTATATTTTATATTTAAAGAAATTGTCTAGCACAAAACATAAAGGACAAATGACACTCTTCAATGTAAAAATAATTAATATGTTTATACACATCATCATGACTAATACACGAACTAAATACTTGAACTCAAGTGATTTGAGTTCCTCTAAGATGAATGATTTGTGAGATCTCGAATTACTTGGGCTCGTTATAGTAGAAATCAGAGGGTTAACACAAAAAACATTACTAACACATGTGTACACCTCATCATCTAAATAAAGTTTGCTTAGTAATAAAAAAAAGTTTTGTTATTGGTTATTGATAACTCATTCATATCAGCACATTTTTTAATACTCTCTTTGTTCTTTTTATAAGAAACAAAAGTATCAATTTTTTTGTTCTTTTTATAAAAAAAATATTGACCATTTTTCAAATGCATTAACCGACAAATTTCATTTGTGCACCTTATTTATTACGAGAGAATATTAACATTACGCAAATTGTTTGAAATAAGAGTAATCAATTCAGTTATAGTGGTGGTAATGCAATGGTGCGCCGCTCAATTCTTCAGGTTATTTGGTTTGCAACGGTTTGAGAAATTTGGAAGGAAAGAAATAACAGATGGTTCAACGTCAAAGAATGTTCAGTTTTTCAAGTGGTAGACAAGATTAAGTCTCTTGCTTTGCTTCTCTTCCCTTCAATTATCATGGGTGGTGGCTTAGTCTATTTACCATGTTGGGCATAGGCTAAGTGTTTTTTTTCGTTCCTTGTACATGTTCTTTCTATAAAATATTGTTTGACTTTGGAGTCCTTTTCCTAGTATATCTTGTGCTAAGAAGGACTCTTTTGATTTGGTAATATATTCCATTTTAGCAATTTTTTTTAAAAAAGAGTAATCATATAGAGGTATTCATGAAATAAATTTAAATTTATAGAAGTATTAAATAAATAAAAAAACTCTTTTCAATATGTTTTATTTGTCTTAATGACTTAAGTGTTTTGTTTATTTGTGAAAAGGATATATCATCAACACATATTGAATCACGCACTTGATAGAGAGTTTTTTTTCTTTTTTTTGAAGAAACACTTGATAGAGAATTGAATTTGCCATTTGCTACGATTGCTTTATAGTGAAAATTAGCCACAATTTTCTAACTTACAAAGTGCAAATCAACCATATTTTACATTTTAATTTTTAATGGCTCATAAATGCACTAATTTGCCATTCATGTAAGGAAAAAGTACCTAATTTAATTAACATTTAATTTTATCAGATTCCCTCACTTTTTCTATTTTACTATTCACAAATCATACAAAGTTTACTATTGATAAACATGATTAATATGTTAATACACATCACAATCCAAATAATTGAACTCAGTGATTTTTTTTGAGAGAATTGAACTAAGTGATTAATGAGTTCCTTTAAGATCCTTCAAAAAAAAAATGAGTTCCTTTAAGATGAATGGTTTGTATGATCTTAGATTACTAAGGCCCCTTATCCTAGGAATCGGAAGGTTACCACAAAAAACATCACTAACTGTGCATTTGTTTCAAGTTATAAACCCGTTTGTTATAGCTTTTTTCGGGAAATAATCACTTTTAAGAGTTTTGCATCCGTTTGTTACAGCTTTTTAAAAAAATCTGAATCTAAAAAAAAATCTAAAAACAGCTTCAAATGAGAAGTTGTTTAGAGCAGCTTAGATTTTTTTTAGAGGAGAGAGAGAGAGAAGATATGATTTAAAAGATTCAACTAATTTTGTAACAAAAAATCTCTTTTATATAGTTGTATCCAAACAAATTAAATTATTTGTTTAAAAAAAAAGTGATTTTTATCGTGGTAAACAAACATAAAATAGATTATGATTTTTCATAAAAATCTCTAAAATATAGAGTCCGTTTGTTATAGTTTTTTTTAAAGAAAAAATCACTTTTTTTAAGAAAATAATCACTTTTAAAAATATTGCATCCGTTTGTTACAGATTTTTAAAAACATCAGAATTTAAAAAAAAATCTAAAAACAGCTTCAAATGAGAAACTGTTCAAAGTAGCTTCTCAAAAAAAATTTAAGGGACGCACTTAACTTTTTTTGAGAATAATAATTCTCTCAAAATTTTGCTGACCATTTTTAATAGGATCTTCCACATCAATCACGTTTTTTTCATAAAAATTCATGTTAAAATTTAGCTACAAAGAACTCTGAGTGATGAGAGGGGGAGAGAGAGAGAACCGCGATGGACCCTGGCACCGCCATGGACCACCGGCTTATGTCGCCGGAAGTGAGATATATTGGGGGGGAGCGGGATTCCGGCAGGGTGCCACAAAGGGGTGGGGAAGATGGGGATTGGATTGACGTGAGACCGCGACGGCGGAAAGCGTTGCGACAGGTTCCTCTTGGTCAGGACAAGTTTCAGGAAGGAAAGCGGCTTCGGAATGGGGCACGATTACAACTTCGGCATGAGAGGGTTAGGTATTCATCTCGAGGGGACTGTTATGACGGAGATTTCGATACAAGTACAGTGTTTTTTGACTCAAGGCCGGTGTGGATGGATGACCGCGATGGTGTGTATGAGGCAGCGCTTGCGCGTAACAGGCGGCTAGGAGGGGTTCGTTCAGGTACGGCGAGGCGGACTAGGAGGTCTGGGTCTGCAATGCACGCGGCGGGTGTGCAACGACAGCAGCAGCGGGAGCCTCTGCACAGGCAGCCTGCGAGTGAATCTGAGCGGACAGAGGCGGCTGGTTCTGATCGGATCATGGAGGGTCTGCACAGGAAGCAACCGCGGGGGTATGCAGGCAGGAATTCACGGTGCGGCACAGATCGGACAGTGGATGAAGCTACACGACAGCTGCAGCAACCGCGGGAAGAAGAGTACGTCGGCAGCGTCGTAGGTTCCACCCTTAAACGGTACGTAACCTTTTATATAACTCACTTTCCTCCACAAGCTTCGATTTTCATTTTGCGTAAGGGCTTCGAGGTGTGTGGGATATTGGAAGACGTTTTCGTGGCAAACACTAGGAATAGGAACAGTGAGGTGTATGGGTTTGTGCGATATGCGAAGGTGCGTGACGTTGGGAAACTTTTGAAAGCTGTGAACAATGTATGTTTTGGTCAGTATTGTGTACGCGCGGTGCTAGCTCGCTTCGATAGGAAGGGTGTGAGGAGGGGCGTCGAGATGAAGAGTGCGGTGGTTGACGGCGAGAATACGAAGGGAGGAGGAAGGAGGGAGGGTGAAGATGTTGGAGTAAGGGTGGGGTCGATTTTGGTCAGGGTAGGAGATAGGAAGTCGCCGGGAAAGACGATGACGGCGGTGCGAAGGTGGTTGCTCGTTCGGGAGGGCAGGAGACTAGACTTGCGAGCACGGACAAGCCGACAATGCACACGCGGTTGGTACGAAAGTATAATTCCTGCGAGGAGGATCTTACATGGGCGACACGAGGTTTGATTGGCACTGTCACGGAAGGGACGGCTGTACCGATTATTCAAAACAGAGTGGAGGATGCAGGATTTAAGGACATCGACATTATTCCTCTTGAGGCAGATAAGGTATTTGTCCATTCGCTTTCGGGCGCAAATGTTGCGGAGGTTGTAAAGGAAGCGAGAACATTCTTTGATTTGATTTTTTCAAGCTTGGTTGGATGGACAAAGGAGGTGATGCCGTTTCAAAGGGGCGCCTGGCTTCGCTTGTACGGAGTCCCGATTCACGCGTGGAATGAGAAATTCTTTAGGTTGTGTGTTCTAGATTGTGGATGATATCTGCGGACAGATAATTGTTCCTTAAATCGAGAAAGGTTTGACTATGCGAGAGTGCTGATTGCAACGACATCTGTCGAGGTTGTAAATGTGTCTGAAAAATTAATTATTGATGGGGAGATGGTATCAATCAAGATTACAAAAGAGTGGGGATTTAATTTTGGTGATGATGTATGTCTGTATGATGAGGATGAAAAATCTGCCACTTCTTCGCAAGGAAATGTGGAGAGTCCTGACGAGCTTGATCTTGATAACAATGTGGTCATGGCGGCGGATAAAATTGTTAATGATCTAGTTCAGGCTGACGTTGATAGTCATATCACTGTGGACGGGGTGAAGAGGAACGAAGAAGCGCCTACGACTTTTAGGGAAGCGCAACCTAACGTAGCTCGGTCTACGGGAAGAATCGGTAGTCCTGCGACCCATACTTCTCTGGAATCGTTATTTGCGAATGGTGAGCATGTGGAGTTCACCAAAGGCTCTGAGATGGAAAGGGTTGGAGCTGCTCGGACGAGTAAACAGCTGGGAGGCGGTTTTGAGGTGGGTGAGGAATCTAAAGCGGCTGAGGGGTCAGCGTTACGCAAAGACGAGGCCGCGGTGGCCCGTAGTGAAATTAACCCTGAGAGTTCTCTAGGTTCGGCGGAGGATAGATCGTCGATACGCTCAGGTCCGTGGAGTGTGGACTGGCTACAGAACATTCAGCACGGCGACATAGGTCTTATTTCATCAAAGCACAAACGGCTGAAGATGGTGAGGAAGAACTCGGGAAGTAAAGCTGAGGGTCCGCCTCATGTGGTAAAAAGGAAAAAGGCGGGTGGCGTGCTTCGACACCCTGTGGTGACTCTGAAAAAGGTGGCGCGCTTACCTAGTACTGATAGAGAAGAGGTTATGAAGGTGCTACAAGGATCCAAAAAGTTGAAAGTCTTGCACCAAAAAATCCGACAACGCCGTCGCCAGAGGGAAAAAGTTACACGGTCTTTAGAGGTGCTTCACCAGAGTACTAAGTCTCAATCAACATCATCGGCTTCGGTAAATAATGACTGGACTAATTGGGTGGCATTACACGGCAGTGACGAGTCAAAGGCGGCAGACATTCAGGCTATCAGTAATACCATCGACATCTCGTTCAGCGGAGTTACGCATAATACCTTTAGCGTCTTAGCGCGGCCGACAGGTGTGTCATCGGGGCCTATTTTGACTCCGGTAGCGGTTGCGGAGGGTGTGGTGGATGGGGGAGTTTAGGTGGATTTGGTAGGTGGAGGGGCGACGCGGGTGGGTGTGTTGTCTGATGAAGTTGGTTTCTTGGAATGTGCGGGGGTTAGGGAGTTTCGACAAGAGGAGGGAGGTGAGGAAGTTGGTGGACGAAAAAAAGCCTTTGATCTTATGTCTACAAGAAACTAAGTTAGGGGTGTGCGATGGAAAATTGACCTTGATGCTGTGGGGTGATGCGAATCATGCGTTTTCTTTTCGTCCGTCTGTGGGAGCGTCGGGGGGCTTGTTAACGGTTTGGGATACACTGGAAGTGGAGGTGTGGTCCTCTTTTAGCCAGGACAATGTTCTTATTATTCATGGCAAATTTATTAGGACGAACGAGATGTTCCATATTTTCAACGTTTACGCTCCTTGTGAAGCTCGAGCTCGACAGCTATTATGGGGTGCTCTGTCAGTTAGACTGCAGTTGTTACAAGGAAGCAAGGTGTGTGTCTGTGGGGATTTTAACGCAATTCGTAGGCCGGAGGAAAGAAAGTCATTGAGGGGGTAGTGTTAGCGCAAGACATTCAGCTCTTCAACCACTTTATTGATGAAAATGGTTTAGTAGATTTGCCGCTGTGTGGTCGTCGGTTTACCTAGTTTAGAGGCGATGGAACATCTATGAGCAGGATTGACAGGTTCTTGCTTTCTGAGGAATGGTGCCTTTAGTGGCCTAACTGTATTCAAGTGGCCCTTCTGCGTGGCCTTTCGGATCATTGTCCTCTTCAACTGTCCGTAGATGAGGAGAATTGGGGCCCCAGACCATCAAGAATGTTGAAATGTTGGCAAGATTTGCCGGGCTACAAGAAGTTTGTGATAGAAAAATGGCAGTCCTTTCAAGTTGAGGGGTGGGGTGGTTTCGTTCTGCGTGAGAAGCTGAAACAGATTAAAGTGGCGTTAAAGGAATGGCACTCAATTCATACAAAGAATATTCCTGGTAGGATTGATGTTCTAAAACATCGCCTGTCAGAGTTAGATGAAGGTGGAGAGGCGGGTGCGTTGTCTGAAGGGGAAATTCAAGAGATGCGGTCCATAACTAATGACATTCACTGCCTGTCCCGTGCGAGCGCTAGTATCAGTTGGCAGCAGTCCCGTATACGTTGGTTGAAGGATGGGGATGAAAATTCAAAGTATTTCCACTCGGCTCTTGTTCGTCGCCGGAGAAGGAATGCTATCGTTTCTCTTGTGGTGAATGGTACCGTGGTGGAAGGTGTTCAGCCTATTCGGAATGCGGTTTTTGCTCATTTCAGAGATCATTTTGAGGCGCCGATTGTAGCCAGGCTAGGGGCAGAGAATCTATCCTTTACTACTTTAACTACAGCCGAAGGAACGGGTCTCATAAAGCCATTTACGGAGGCGGAGGTTAAAGCGGATGTCTGGGATTGTGAGAGTTTTAAAAGTCCGGGCCCGGATGGAGTTCATTTTGGTTTCATAAAAGATTTTTGGGATCAGTTAAAAGGTGATGTCATGCGTTTTATCTCAGATTTTCACTGGAATGGAAGATTAACTCGCGATATCAATACTACTTTTATCGCCCTTATCCCAAAGGTTGATAGTCCTCAGAGATTAAATGAATTTCGACCTATTTCCTTGGTGGGGTGCCTCTATCTGATACTCAGTCAGCTTTTGTGCAGGACAGACAAATTTTAGATGGCATCCTGATAGCTAACGAGGTGGTGGACGAGGCTCGCAAAGCAAAGAAAGAGCTATTGCTCTTTAAAGTAGACTTCGAAAAAGCGTACGACTCGGTTGACTGGGGGTATCTCGATGTGGTGATGCACAAAATGGCGTTTCCGGTGCTTTGGAGAAAGTGGATGAAGGAATGTATTACTACGGCAACGGCCTCTGTTTTAGTTAATGGCAGCCCAACTTGTGAATTTCCGTTAAAGAGGGGCCTGCGTCAGGGTGACCCTCTCTCGCCTTTTCTTTTCTTATTAGCAGCGGAGGGGTTGAATGTATTGATGAAGTCTGTGGTAGATAATAATTTGTACACGGGTTATGAGGTGGGTAATCCAAATTCGGTTATGGTGTCCCATCTGCAGTTTGCGGATGATACGTTGCTGGTGGGAACGAAGAGTTGGGCCAATGTTCGAGCATTAAGGGCGGTGTTGACTCTGTTTGCAGATATGTCGGGTCTCAAAGTGAATTTCCATAAGAGTTTGCTGGTTGGTGTTAATATTGGGGATTCGTGGTTAAGAGAGGCGGCGTCTATTCTAAACTGTAAGGTCGGTAAAATATCATTCTTGTATCTTGGTCTTTCGATTGGTGGTGATCCTCAGAGGTTATCTTTTTGGGAACCCGTGATGAATATTATAAAATCTAGATTATCGGGGTGGCAGAGTCGTTTTCTCTCATTTGGGGGTCGGTTGGTCCTTCTCAAGTCTGTCCTGACCTCACTTCCTGTCTATGCTCTTTCCTTCTTCAAGGCTCCGTCAGGTATAATCTCTACTCTTGAATCTATGTTTATAAAAAAAAATTTGGGAGGGTGTGAGGATAACAGGAAAATTTCCTGGATTGCTTGGAGTTCTGTTTGTTTGTCTAAGGCGTGTGGAGGGTTGGGGGTAAGACGGCTGAGGGAGTTTAACCTTGCTTTGTTAGGTAAATGGTGTTGGAGGTTATTGGAGGACAGAGGGAGTTTTTGGTATAGAGTGTTGGTGGCGCGGTATGGTGAGGAGGCAGGGAGGTTGGAGGCCGGAGTGGTTCTTCTTGGTGGAGGGAGATAGCGAAGATTAGGGATAGGGA
>Ga0315914_1010956_pt1 | contig 11083 bp, 5 predicted proteins | sample MpolenodulesMG_FD_203920 | JGI IMG/M metagenome (GOLD analysis project Ga0315914, IMG submission 203920) | Medicago polymorpha root nodule microbial communities from Los Angeles, California, United States - elongated nodules | ecosystem: Host-associated > Plants > Roots > Nodule | place: USA... | reverse complement strand
GTTCAGAATCTAAATGCAATGGATAAAACAGAGAGAGAAGAAAGACACAAAGCAATTATACAGGTTCCTTCCACAAACCGGAAGTAGTCTTGTCCCCCTTGCACTTCCAAGGAGAGTACACTAAAAATGTAATATCTGATTACAACTGCTCACTGCTAAAACTAGCAAGAGACTTCAAACTACTCAAGAACAACTGCAAGAGATTTCCTATGCTCAAGAACAAAATCAAGAGACTTCCTATGCTCAAGCACAACTGCATGAGACTTCTATTCAAACGGATTTACAAAGAAATTTGTTTGAGGTTGAACACTTGATATACAATCAGTGGTGTTCACAATACAAATTAGATACAGACTCTTTAAGACTCTAGAATTTCTAAGATATGAAAGTTGTTAAGAAATTCTAAGTGAACTTTGATATAGAACAATTTCAGCAGAGTTTTGGCACTTGTAAATTGTTGTTCGAGTCTTGCAATTCTTATGGTCTTCAATCCTTTATATAGAGCTATGAAAGAGACGTTGTAGATTGCCAACACATCAAAGAAAATAGTCGTTTGAAGCCTGGTCAAATCACCAATGATATGTTGCCTGATTTGGTTGTTGTCCTATGAATGAGCAATTTCAAATCCATTCCAAGTATGGCGGAAAACCAGTGCGGGCACAACTGTTGTTCTTGTACTAGCAGACACAAATTGTCCTTTTTCAACGTTCTCCAAAGAATAAGCATCCAATGCCTTTAAATCCTTTTAAATTAGCCGTTGCTACATTCTTCTAGCGTTCTGCAATGATAGGCGTGAGTAAATCAACATTTGAACAACACTTGAAACTTTGACTCTATCAGCTTCTGATGATCTCTAGCTCCTGATGATCTTCATAACCTCTGATGACGCCAGCTTCTGAAGAGGTGCTTCTGATGACGTCAGCTTCTTTAGGACCTCTTGTCTTCAGGACCTCTTGTCTTCAGAATCTCTTATCTTCAGAATCTCTTTTCTTCAGATGCTTCAAGCTTCCTTCTTGTTGATTCCATTACTCTCATTTGTTCTTCAGAACCTATGCTTGAATTTGAAGACACTAAATTTTTGTCTATGGTCCTGCAAACTTGAACAAATATTAGCATATCCAATTGACAATTTTTAATACCATGTTATCATCAAAACTCAAAGGGTAATGTTAAACACATTTTGTTCCAACAAAATATAGTGAGGCGGTCAACCAAACGACCATTGGTGGGTTAGTTCGCATTTCATAATCAATTTTAAAGGTTTTCATCAATTTAAACTTTCAAATGATTAAACAAAATAATAGTTCAACTTCCACATCATTCATCAACATATATAAAGTCACATTATCATAAGTATACAATTATCAATCACATCAATATAAGAACTACTCACCTCACTCCTCATTTAGCATAATTAACTCAACAAATATAATTCATCATTTCGAAAGTATAAGCAAGAAAGTCGTCGTCACCAAAAAGATCATCAAATCACATTCATATAAATCACACTTCATTATTGTCACCAAAGTAAACATCGTCAATTAAAATCATCAAGTGTACAAGTATAACAAAACATCATCAAGTACACAGTTCACCAATGCACATAAACATTTATGCACATATTCAACTAAATCACATAAGTCACCATTCACAACATCCACCAAGCACATAAGAAATTATGACTCATGACAAATCATGCAATGCACCTAGGCACGACCCCTATATGCATGTGGTACCATTCTTCTCCAAGGTCGTCACCATGATGCAAGAGACATCATAGTCAACGGCTATATGGATACAAGTATCCGGTCAACGGAAATATGGATATAACATCCGACATGACATATGATGCATGAGCATATGACTCAATCAACCATGCATATGTTCATGACGATTCAACAGCTATAATCAACGGCTATACTCAACGGCTATAATCAACGGCTATATACATGTATACATGCATTCATCACCGATCACATCCAAATTAGCATGTATAAATTCACCATCAACAATCAACATTTAGCATGTTCATTAATCAACATCAACAACATCGACAACATCATCACTATCAAATTATCATTAGCATAATCATCAAGAGTCAACACTTTCAAAGAAAATCAACATGAAGGAATTCAACGCAACAAACATCGACTCACCCTCATTTCATTCTACTTTAATCATAGAAACATGATTACAAGACATTCCTTAACTTATCATACATTTAGGACGTAATCCGATAAAGTCCGTCTATTGTTCACAACTTATCATACATTGGCTCTTAATTAATTAATTACCCCGTCTTACTAGTAACTTGGTAAAAATAATTCCTGCCACTAAAATGCTACAAATAATCCTTACAGTGAAATTACTAATTTACCCTTGCTCATAAAATGACCAAAATACCTTTCTATCGCTAAAATCCATTAATCTCAACCAAAATACACACATAAGCAATTAATCACATACAAGTACGTATAAACACACATAATAAACAAATAAAATAAATCTAGTGAAAATCGGGCTGTTATATAAATGATTCAATACTTTGGGTGTTATGAGGAAGAGTGTTTATATAGATTTGGGTAGCAGGTGTAAAAATTCGGCCAAAAACAACATAGTGAATCGATTCATTAAATGTGTGAATCAATTCAGACAGCAAAAGGACAAACCAGATGGACTATGATGATTGATACGATTTAGACATAATTTGAATCGATTCAAAGTGCCCAAGATGATGATTGAAACGATTCAGACTATTTTGAATCGATTTAATATAAGTCAGAAGGTTTTAGTGATACGATTCAGGCACATTTGACTCGATTCACCCCAAGTCAGAGACTTTAGGTGATACGATTCAGGCAACAATGAATCGATTCAAATCCTCAGAAAAATAGTTTTTACAGCAATGATGAAGTTACTTGGGACATAAGGTATCAGGAACAACAAGGAATCACATAGTGCTAAGAGACACAGTTTGCTAAGGTGCTTTAACATAATCTGAAGTTAAACTACCAAAAGAAAGCATCATACTAAGAAAACTAGTCCTCATTAAAACATCATCAAAATACTCTATGACTAACATCATCAAAATAACCTTTAACTTGACAAGGCAAGACAAACTTCATTTTTGGAAGAGATTATAATATCCGAAACATGAGAAATGTTAACAAGATACAGTCTAATACATAATTTCCCACACACTATTTGTTTAGTTAAAATTCACATGAGTTTAAATTTATAGGGACCAATATGATTTGGTGGGACTGATATAAATTTTAACCAATTAAATATAATGTGTGTTAGAATCTGTATTGTTAATATTTCTCTTCTAAACATTTTTGCCAAATTTCTGTAAACAATATAAACGCTATATATGAGTTGACTTATAAGTAGAGACAAAAAAAGAATGATTAAAAGTTTTACAAGGATTAAAACAAATAATTGATAATATTTTTTTTTGGGTCAAATAACATAATGGTTGAAGTTCACATGTTTATTTATGGAGAAATGGAGTGTAAGAGTTCGAACTCAATCAGCATCTATCACATGTTATTCCGACCAACTGAAACTAAATTAACTAAACAAAATTTATAAGAGTGATATATTTAATCCTTAATTTTTTTGTTGACCCGTTTTCTCTCGTAAAAAGTATATACCACGGGAAAGTATGATTTGGTTGCCACTCGTTCAGAATATCCTTCCTGCTCTTCTTCTCCTCCTCTACACACACGCAAATGGATTCCCTTTGAAAAGACAAAGCTTTGTTTTGTGAAACGAAAAAGACAAAATTGGAAGCAATGGAAAATCAAAACACGTAACCAACCAACCAACCAACAACCTTCCATTCATTGAGTGTCAACTGAAAAACCTCGAACAAACCAACCCCCACCCTCCAAAAAAAAAAAAAAAAAAAACGAAGCCGATATCAACCTCACTCCATTTTTTCCCGCCACAATTATGATACTACGATTCCCACTTCCACTTCATCTTCATCTTCATCTTCATCTCAATCAACTTTCAGTTCTGAACTCCATATCACCCAAACGCTTCATCATCCCACGCATCTTTTCTCATTCTCCTCCTCAGTCGCTGCATCAAAGGGTTCCCGTTTTGCGGGTCAGTAGTAGTTATCCGGTCGGTTTGGATGAGGCGGACGTTGAACTGGGGCGTTTGCTGTCTCTATTGCCGGAGGAGATGCGGAGGCGGGTGAGTGAGCATCCGGAGGTGCAGATGTTGATCGAAGTGGTTATGGATTTAGGAAGGAAACCGTTGGCTCGGTTTCCTTCCGGAGATTTTGTTATATCAGAGTATCCAATCACTGTTGAGGATATTCAGTATGCTACTGCTCAGGTTGGTGATTTTGCTGTCGACAATCGAGCAGGTATTAGCAGAACATTGCATCGGATAAGTGCTATTAGAAATCGGAAAGGCACAATTATTGGTCTTACTTGTCGTGTTGGTAGAGCAATTTCAGGAAGTGCTAAATTGTTGCAAGATTTGGTTCAAGATGGGTCTTCTTTGTTGCTTATTGGGCCTCCAGGTGTAGGAAAAACTACAATCATCAGGGAAATAGCTCGGATGCTGGCAAATGATTACAACAAGCGTGTCATGATTGTCGATACCTCTAATGAGATTGGTGGTGATGGTGATATACCTCATGCTGGAATAGGTACTGCTCGACGTATGCAAGTTCCTAATTCTGATATGCAACATAAGGTATTGATAGAGGCTGTTGAAAATCACATGCCACAAGTGATTGTAATTGATGAAATTGGTACCAAACTTGAAGCAATGGCTGCAAGTACAATTGCACAGCGTGGGATTCAGCTTGTTGCCACTGCTCATGGAATCACAATTGAGAATCTAATCAGCAATCCTTCCTTAGAGATGCTTGTCGGAGGAATACAGGTGAGGTATACATACCTATACATTCTTACTAAGAAAGATGTTGAGTTGTTTTTTTTGGTATGTCGCATCACATATGATTAAGATTTTATATTTCATCTGGTGTGTTGAAATCCTTTATTGAGTACTGAGTATTCCATATTGGGGTCCCTACATGTGCTACTTGTTGCGAATATAATCAATGAAATTATTGGATTTGAGAGTTACGTCCTCTATTGTGTTTGTGTATATGCCCTCTGATCAAACTGAATATACTAGCAGTTGTGTGCCTTATTGTGTTGACAAATATCATTATCAGTGTGCGTGCGGAAAGGAATAGCAATAAATGTGCTAGCAAGCTTTATTTTTTGGTTGTTATTGGCTTGAATATAGGAAAATAAGTGAACAATGGCAATAACATCCACAATTGCTTACAAGAGGAGGCGCCATTACAAATTAGATACTAATGTTATTTGGCTAAACATTTTTCATATTTATTTTGAATTGTTAATCTTGAACCTCCTTTTCAGTAAATGTTATTTCCTTGATTGAGTTCAGAGTTACATTGTGAATTTGGGATAAAGACTGGAGTTTTATTCTCCATATGTATTAATCTAACTTTTATTGAATTTATTCACTGTAGCATTAGACTATTAGTGGTCTGTTACTTACTAATAGTGAATGAGTTAGGGGTGACTTATTGCCTAAAAATAACAGGGCGAGTTTAGAGGGGTAGGTATCTAGTCTTCTACGATAAAATTAGGGCATTTTAGGCTATGGAAGTTTTGTATTTTGACTTTGAGCTGGAGCTTACACCAAGGTTGGGGAAATTTTTCTGTTGCGGGAAATTGGAGGAAGTTTAACTTTTGCCCAATTTTCTGTGTTTTACCATTCTTCTCACCATGTAAGAGAGTGTGTGAAGCTACCGAAACAATTAATGACATAAATGGGTTAGTACAAGTACAAAAAATGTTGGAACATTTTAGAATTGCACTCTCAAGCTTTGTGAAGGTTTTGTGGGTGTACCCGGATAATGGCGCGACACTGAAATTGTTTGGTTACATATATGTTCAGCTCGGTCTGATTTACAAAGGTAAATACTTTTATTAGGAAAGCTACAAATATTGGTCCTTGTTATGCCAAGACATTTCTTTGTCAAGTAGTCTCTCACTTCCTTGCTTTTATTCTTTGTGCTGCCTTCAGTGTCTACTACAAATCAAACCACACACACATGAGCCGAGAAATAGAAGTATCATGACATTTGTTGACTAGTGTTTCATCAACTACAAGTCTATTTGATACCTTGCAACACTTCTGCCATTTTGCCGGGGGAAGTCTTACAAAATGTGAGGAAGAAACTACTGATAACAATGCTAAAAAATGAAATGGCATGGTTTGATCAAGAGATAAATAAGAGCGCTATGGTTGTGCGGAATACAACACTTATGTTAGGTGCCTATACTGCAGGTTTTGTGTTGCAGAGGCACCTTTCCCTCATAGCTATCTTCCTTGTTGTGATCTATGTAAAGGATGTTGTTGCCCATAATTCAGAAAACAAAATAGTTGGTTGTTCACATCCAACCTTGAAACTCCATTCCGGTACCTTTCTAGGAAGGGACAAATCTTTGAAGTGGATGGATAGTTTTTGCACATTATACTTCCTAGGCACTTGGTTTATGGTATGCTTTATAAATTGTAAAGCATGGCAACTCTGATTTCTCTAAAACAGTACAAGTTTTAAGGGTCCTCATCGTCAGGACCTACTGATGCTTCCAAATCTCAGTTTCTAATTGGATCAAAGTTTACACTCAGGGTTGGTCAAAACAATTTCTGCAACTTGTTTGTTCAACAGCGATGCCTTCAGAAAACAACACTTGGGAATTGGTTCAAGAAGAGGCTCAAAGCTCACTCCCTCTGGTCAAGATTAAGAAGGATAAATTTGTACTCAGAAGTCAATTTCCTTATCTCCCAAGGCTTTTCTTCAAGGGGAGGGTAGTGTTGGTTTGGGCCTAAGCTCAACAAATGGGATTGGAAAGTTGAGAGGAAGTGCTGATTTGGCAGTTAATGAGCATAGAAGACGTGATTATAGGAGCATATTTTATTGTTTGTTCAATATCTTATTTGTTCGAAACCTTTGGGTTGTGCAGTGAGAGAATCATCTCTTCTCTAAGGAGCAATAGCTAAGGTTACATGGGTTTTGTCCTCTTTCATACATCTAGTTTCTAATCAACAATACAATTTCTGCTTCTCTTTGATTTGGGTTTCTATAAGAGACATTGATCATTCGACATTATTACATAATATACGATCATAATTTATAAGAAAATACTTTATGGGTTTAACAAAAATGATAGAATATCTGCATATAACATTATATACTGTAGTCTATGATAGGATATTAGCAAAAGTGTCTCGGGAAGAACTTAAAACAAAAACACTGTTAGTATCCTACAAGTATCTCAATATAGAAAAGTATATGTGGGTTATTGGGAAGTATTTGCAAACTATCATAATAATAATTCGTAAAATAAAATATATTTGGGTACTTTTGGGACGCGTATCCAGGGAGTGCCGGTGTCCTATATGGTTTGACACCGACTCTTCCATTTTTGGTGTATCTTAGCTTCATAGATCTTAATCAACAGGCCCGTTGTCTCCTTTTTCTCTTTCCTCTGTCATTATATGTGTAATAAGTTTTCTGCAAAAATATAAGTGAACCTATTCTCCCTACTTTGTGTTTATTAATTCTCTTTTGTTATACATCTCTACCACCAATTTAGAGTGTGACACTCGGAGATGAAGAGGCCAGCCGCAGGGGTGTTCAGAAGACAGTACTGGAGAGGAAAGGCCCATCAACATTTAGTTGTGCAGTTGAGATTATTTCAAAGACACAGTTGCGCATTCACCGCAGCCTTGAAGCAACAGTGGATGCTATTCTTTCAGGTAAGTACCCACCCTGTTGAAATAAACATTGCAGTAGATTTTGATTATTTAGAAGCATGCTCTCTTTTCTTGTTGGTATAGGTCGTCTTCCAAATGTAGAAGTGCGTAAAATGAAGTCTCAAGAGCAGGAAGAGGTTTTACAAAAGGGACCTGTTATTAACAGCCCTCTTGAAAATGGTGGTGAAATTATGCTTGAAGATGCTCCAGAAAGAGCTGATGTCCAAACCAGGCAAGATGAATTACCTTTGATGTTGCCTATCGACGTGTTAGAGGATTCTTGGGAGCACAGATTGCCACTTCGTCTATTTTGTTACGGGGTAAGACATCATCACCCAACAACTGAGTCTAATTTATGAAATGAACATTTATATTATCACCAAGAGATTGCGTTTTTTGCTTGTGTGTTATGTGTTACTTATTTTTATCAATAATATTTATAATGTCAACATAAGTTTGATTTATATTATTGATATGAACAAGTTGTGATCATATTATTTTTTGAAAGCTTCCTTTGATCCAAAGTTGGTAGTCCTATTTGTTTATCGAAATTGTCATCTCCAAAAACACTTAACACATCACTCTTGCTAATACAACTCAAGTCACTAATATTGGTAAAGCCTCTTGTTTCCTGTTCCAAAAGGTCTCTCGTTTATTATGGATTATATTGTTTAAGAAATACAGCATAACTTAATACTTTGAAGACTGAATAAATAATAAACACAAAATAGGTAAAAGTATAAAACAAATATGAAAGGAAGAGGGGGGAGAGCGAGAGAGGAAAGTAAAAGCAAAAATGCAATAAAGTATTTCATCATGAAAGTCTAATCAGGGTGTGGGAGGAAAATGAAATAAAAGGACCAATTTTAACCGAGTCATTGGGTCTTACATGTTTAGCTTCTTTAGTTTTTGGCTAAAACATTTTGTCCCCCAAAGTATGGCAGCATTCGATAGTAGTCCCTGAAAAATATTCCGTCTTTTGGTTCTCATTTCTGAAAATGTGTCAGCTTGGTCCCTAGGCTATAGTTATTTAGAAAGATTGCTTTAGAGACTGTGGAGGGATATGCCAGAAAGTGATAAAGTCTTACAGTGTCGAGTTGAGAAGAATGAATCATAGAAATACCTGCAAGGGAGAATTAGATTGACATATTTTGCAAATGGAGCCGACGTTGACACATTTTTATAAATGAGACAAAAATTCAGTATTTTGGGGAAGTGAAAACATATTTAAGCCATATATTATTTAATGTTTTCTAGTTAATTTTCCTTTATATTTGAAGTTGACAGTTAGATAAACACTGTTTATTACAGGCCTGAATATCTTTTTTCGTCCTGCAAATATATCAATTTTTCTTTTAATCCTTTTTTTTTGTCCGTAAAATATACCACTTTTCACTCTTGCTCTCTATTTTATTTTAATCTATGTAATATTTGTTCATTTTGAAATTAATTCCTTTAATATGTGGACCGTATAAATTTTAGTCTTCATATGATCCATATTTTAGGGATCAGTCAACATGTTGAAAATAGGGTTATGCTAGCAAGTGTTTAGGGTTTAGGGAAGGCAATAAAGGAAATAAGTGATAAGTTTTAGATAGAAAAAGGCGATTTTTAAAGTTTCAATATGCTGAATGCACAATTCCTAAGATAAAGTTTCTGTTTTAAACTTCTTAACAGCCCTCACGACACTTGTTAGCATCGCAGGGTCTAAGTTCAACATGAATAAACAGTACATTGATAAAAACAAAAGTTCAACATGAATAGACAGTAGATTGATAAAAACAATAATAAGGGTCCATGGAATTTTTTTCTATGTTTTTTTAGGGACTAAAAATAAACAATGGCATATTTATTTGGATGAAAAAGACATTCAAGCCTCTATTATAAATTAAAAGTAGTGGTCATGCTTTAACCCTGTTTTCAATTTTATATTTCTTCATTGGCTGATTAACTCACAGAATGCTCAGTAATTATAGATTTTAGAGGCAACTGTTATTCAAGGGGTTAAACAGTTGAAAATGAATGATGCGGACCTTCAATTGACTGATAATATTAGTGAGGCGAATGCTTTACTTGCCTTGCAATCAAAGCTAAAGAAGAATTCAAAGATCCAAGCTGCCTTCAAATCTCATGATATTCCCATTTATGTGACAAAGGTAATAATTATCTAAGATTCTTTTGTTATTTTTGCAACTGTACTTGTCAACATAGTTTACTAAACAATGTTTTTTCCACTCTAGACAAGTTCGGTGGAGCATGTAACAAAAGCCATACGAGCATTACTAAGTGATTATGAAGATGGGTTAATTGTTTTTGGATCAATTGATAAGATAAAAGATTCTGAGAAGGCTGATGCTTTGGAGGTAATATAGATATTGTAGTTTTGATTTATTTCTATCCACTATTCCTTCTGGCTTTTGGTTGATGTCGATGGAACAAATCCATGCTCAAAATCCTTAAGTTGTCTGGGAAATATGAAATAGATTCAGTAACAAAACCAGTTGAGCTGTTTGAAATTCTGATTCAGCATAATTTCCTTTCATTCTGGCTAACCACGGTATCCTTGCTCACTATTTTAGCTTCATACCTTGAGTTTTGAAGTTTTTTGTACCTTGAAATACAACAGATATCAGAATTAAGCATGCTTTGGAGTTAAGATAGATATTTTGATTATGATTTATTTCTATCCACTATTCTTTTAGGTTTTTTGTTTTCTTTTGAAGTTGATGGAGATGGAAGAAATCCATGCTCAAAATTGCTATGCTGTGTGAGAAAAACATGGCCAAGTCCTAATTTCAGTAACAAAACCATTTTAGCCAGTTGGAATGTTGAGTGTTGATGGGGATGCCTCTAGTTAAAGAGTAAAATTTTATCTGAGGCCTTAGAGGGTAAAAATAATATGGGTTAAATAAGTTTTTTGTCCTTTTAATATCTCAAATTTCGTTTTTAGTCCCTATAAAACAATTTCAACAGACATTGGTCCTCAAATGTTTTTCGTCATGACATTGGTCCATGTTAAGTTAACTCATGTGTACCCTTCATATTTTTGAATGAATTTTTACGTAGTGTGAATTAAATTTAGAATACTTTAACAAAGTATGAATTAAATTTCAATTTTTGAGCGCTAATAACATAAAAATTCATATTTAATTCATCCCTTCGTTAAAAACATTAAAACTTTTGCAAGGGAGATTCTATAATGTACTAAACATGACTAATATAAATGTTTCAAAATTTTGAAGGACACACAAGAGTTTAC
>Ga0315914_1010954_pt1 | contig 11085 bp, 8 predicted proteins | sample MpolenodulesMG_FD_203920 | JGI IMG/M metagenome (GOLD analysis project Ga0315914, IMG submission 203920) | Medicago polymorpha root nodule microbial communities from Los Angeles, California, United States - elongated nodules | ecosystem: Host-associated > Plants > Roots > Nodule | place: USA... | reverse complement strand
AGGGATTGGATTATTTATTACTAGAATTGGTCATGAGGGGTTTGAGTAACACACATGAGATCCTAGGATTTAACATCATCTCCTTTGTAGACCAAAAAAATATTGCATCCCTATAGGAAAGACGTCAATAATGTGTCTATCTTTCCGCTCATTGTTATGGATCTGACCAAGGTCCAATCCTCATGACCCAAAGTCTATTATCCCAGCTTAGGTCTCATAAGGAGCCCATTAATAGCTTTGGAATACTTACACCAGTGAAGAGCCATGATGCACCAGATAATGTAATACTTTACTTTCAAAGATCAACCCCTGCTAAGTTGCATAGTTAAAATAAAATACAACTTTGAAAGTTGTCTAGTTATTGGATGAATTGAAAACATAAACATCTACTTGACCAAATAAATCAAAAACCAAAATTTATTCAAAATAACTTTAAATTAAACACTAAACTAATAAAGGTAAACTATAAATTTGATTAGAAAAAAAAACTCTAAAAATACTAACTATCAGAGAATCACTCATCATCGTCCTCATTTTTTGCATCACCATTAACTACAACAAGTGTATCACCTCCAATTTCATTGATGTAATCAACCTCGGTAAAGTCCACTAAGGAGATTTCAACTTAGCTTGAGAAATAGCTTCAACAAAGCAAGTGACAAAGTCAACCGCGAAGCCAACACAAGCTTCAACGACACCTTTCTTCAAATAAGCAATTTCTCCTTGAAGAGAAACTTTTTCAAACATATTAGGCCACCTCATATTCAAGGCCCATCACATGCGACTTCAAACCCTCAACCTGCTGCATCCATAACAATTTTCTCAGCATCTTTGCAACTATTCCTCTCAACCTCCAAGAGTTTCCTCAAGTCCTTGTTGGTCTTGTTAGTAGAGGATTGTTCATTCTTTAGCTTCTCGATCTCATACTTCAAGTTTCTGATTGTCGTGGTAGCATCACAAGTAAATTCTCATGGATTTGCCGAGCACTATCATCACCCTAATCAAGGAAATATGGCACTCGTCCGACCTCGAAAACCAACACCAGAATACCTGAACACTTTAAAACCCTTGCCTAAATCAACAAGACAATGACATAGGGGGATACTCTTTTGAAATGGGCCAAAGTCTAACTCCCATGATCCATTGTCTATTATCCTAGCTTAGACCCAATAAGGCACCCATCTAAGTCTTAGACCACATGTATAATCAATTATTTGTGCATCCCTTGAAAGATACATGACTATTGAATTCTTCAAGAATTCATGGAGAATGAAAATTGAGTTTATAAGTTCTTTAGGAACTAAACAACATATCTAAACAATAAATTCCTTTCTTTTTGAATTTTTTTAGGGATGCATCAATATTGAATTCTTCAGGAATTCATGGAGAATAAAAATATTTAAGTTCTTCAGGAACTATACAACATATTTAAACAATAATATTAATTCTTTGAGCAATAATCTTTTGAGATGGAGCACTTTTGCATTCCTTTGGAATTCAAAGAGAATAAATTTGATTTTTTTAAAAGTTCTTCAAGAACTATATAATAGATCTTTATAATATAAGATTAATCTTTGTGTTATCCTTCATAGAAGCGTCCATGAGTGTTGAATTCTTCTCGAATAAATAAACACACTAATACAATACAATTCACACAATATAGCCATTCATCACCAGTACAAAATTAAAACTTATCTACATATAAGAATAAATCAAGAAGAATTGTGTAGCTTCTCAAATCATTCAAGCGTCGTGCTGATAACATGTTATGAAACTCCTCCAAAGAAGAATAGATATGAAGAAGAGAAAGAGAGAAGATTGTATTATGCTCTTCAATAGTGTGGTTTGTGATGCAATGGAAGTCATATTTATAGGAGAATACAACGAGCCTATGACATGTGTCAATGACTAATGGACCAACAACTAAATCGACATCCATTAATATTATTCATAACATTATCCCATTCATTAGTAGTATATATAAATATTTTCTATAGAAAAAGTAGTATATATTATATATTCATATAATCTTATAATTTTTTTGTAAAAACTTATGAAAATTTAGTAGTATAAATAAATATATTATATAATTCTTGCATAGCATTATGGAATTTTAATTTTCCATTTTTACATCAAAACTTCTGTTGTAATACTTTACTTCTAAAGATCAACCTGCTAAGTTGAATAATTGAAATAAAATGAAACTTGAAAAATTGTCTGTTTAGTGGATGAATTGAAAGCATAAGCATCTACTTGATCAAATAAATCAAAAACCAAAACTTATTTAAAATAACTTGAAATTAAACACTAAACATTGCAACAAGTTTATCACCTCAAATTTCATTACTGTAATGAGCCTCTGTGAAGTCTAATATGGAACCTTCACTTTAGTTTGAGAAATAGCTTCAACAAAGCAAGTGACAAAGTCAAAGGCGAAGCCAACACACTAGCTTCAATGACATTGTTCTTCAAATTATCAATTTCTCCTTGAAGAGAAACCTTTTCAGACTTCAATTGGGCCATTTCATATTCAAGGCCCTTCACCTGCGACTTCAGAACCTCAACCTGGGTACCCGCATCAATAACAATTTCCTCGGCATCTTTGCAAGATTTCTATAGAGCGCAAAGATTTGAGTTACCTTTTTCTGTTTTCTTGAGATTCAGCTGCTCGGAACGTTCCATTACATTCCTATAGAGCGCAACTAATATGAAAGAACAAAATTTTTAAAAGTTAAAAACCGATCGAAAAATTCTTAATAGAGAATGCACCATATACAACATCAACTACATATACATACCATCTGGGAAAGATACTTTAGCAGGGCCATGTCCCATAACCAAAGATATAGTTTCCTTGTCTTGCTCACTTCTAAAAGTTGATGCCTAAAGAGCAACTTTCTAAATCAAATAACTAAGATGAACAAACAAGCTTACCAATGTGTATCTACTTTTCCCAAACCAAATTGATTTTACATCATCATCTTTACTGATCCAGCGACAAAGTTCAAGAATCAACCATTTATAGGAGCCACGAACATTTCGATCATGGTGATTATAGAATTCCGGAAGCATCTTCAAAATTCTTATTGGGGGGCACAATTTTTGCTCCAAATTCTCTAGCAGCATGAAGATAGATAATTACATCATTATAAGGGAGCAATGAAACAGACAAAACAAGTACAGATTTTGCAAAGATATGCCAAACCTTAAAGCTTGAATCATAACATCTATTGCAGGCCCCGTTTTACTTCCGTTGTTCTTTATTGCTTTCTCCATTGCATCCTAAACTTACCAAAATCCTTAATAAAGAAAGGGTGAAAAACATGACTAGTAGATGTTAAGGTATTGATGTGTAAAATATGGTTTTAAATTGTTGTTGCGATCACCTCGCGCCTACTATTACCACCATGCTACTACAATATTTGTCTAGCATAGCAAAGTCACAATTTGCTCCCATAGATACTGATTGGAAAGTGCTTGAAAAATCCACCATGTTTTTTCATTATGTCGAAAGCATATTGAAAAATTGGGTTCCAAAATTTTAATTTTTAGCAAGAAGATTTGAATGAACATGGCCAAAATCATCTGATGTGGTTCCTGATGCACTTGCAAATGCTACCACGTCCGCAATACTGCGACCACAGTTATGGATACATATCACAATTTAAAACCATGATGTAAGTAAACCCCAAAAGAATCTTAATAACCCTAAACATATAATATAAACTAAATGGTCGTAGCAAATCACATATTTTCTTGTAGTTAGAAAAAAGCGGAAAAAGACTACATGGATTCAAGGGATCAAAGCCCTACACTACATTCTTTTTTAAACTAATGAAAATTTATATTTAAAAACTTATTCACTTTTCCATGTTAAAAATTTCCAAAAGCATTAAGAAAAACAGAAAAGGAGATGTATGTCAAGTAGGTACAAAATCATTTCTGCCTAGGCCCCAAAGAAAATTCACCATATAAAAAATATTATGAACCAAGACAAGGAGATAGAAAACACCAATAAACAAGTTTGCTAACCTTGAAATACACACAAGAAATGAAGCCATATCGTTTCATCGAGAAGAATAGTATTTCCTCTGATCACATTTATAAGCAAAAAAATCAATTTTTAGGTTCATTGAATAACTAATGTATATAGTCTATATTCAATGAATCTGAAAAAATTGTTTTCTTGTTTATAAATATGATCGAAAGGAGTATATTGGGGCAATGGAAAAAAAGGACTAATTGAATTCAAAAGTTTTTTAAGTTTCATAACCTCATAAATATGCACTATGCAACATAAAGGGAGCTCTATTTTTGTGTGTCCTAACATAAACGGGGCTCTACAATATACTTTTATCATGTTCTATAAACTCAATCCTTAACTCACATCAGTTTAAACTATAGATTTTGAACAATATTAGAAAATAAATCAAATGAACCATATAATATAAATATGCAAATGAACCATTCAGTAGCGGTCACCAGACGCCAATATGAAATACAAAGTACAGGTTTTGCAATACTCTGCCACCAGAGGCCAGTCACTCAATCCTCAACTTGAATATATCGTAATAGAATTGAAAGACTAACATTCAATGACAGTGAAATCAAATACACAAACAGAAAGAATAGTACCAGAAACGCATCCACGACCCCCAGTTCCACCCAGAGCAATAGCACTTCCTGAGCATTCTTTACAGTCTTTCGCTTTCTAACAAGACATTTAGAATCACCAATTGCATCACAAACTATCTTGCCAAAAAACCTGCTCCCAAATTCAAATTCACTCAAACAAAAAATGTAATTAAATATAAAATATGAGTTATGAAGCACAAAGACACCATACGCGTGATGCGTCTTCCATCGATCAGAAGCGTCTGTGCTACATAGGATATGAACACTATTAATAGAAAACAAGCATATTAAATTATTATCACCTCCCCACATCAGCATCTGCAGCTCGCAAGTAAGCAATCAAGGCATCAAGTGCCTTCAACTGCACATCCATATTCGAATCATCTACAGTCTTTTTGAAAAATTGACCTACCAAATTCAAAATTCAAACTTCACACAAACCACCATAAAATGCGAAAACCCTAGCTAACCAAAAACATTAACACTAACCGAATTCAATGATACGACGGTCCTTAGGATCGGTGATGGAGTTACAAAAAGAAGCCAAATCGACATTCGCCTCACTTCGCACTTTCCAGTTCACATGAAAAAGACGATCCTCCCATGTAAGTTTCACCGTCTTCTTCAAAAACTTCTCTTCGGATGACATTGTTCTTCACACTCAAGCCCTGACTAGAGAGAGATGAGAGAATATCTTCTGTCGTCAACCCTAATGTCGGACAAGTAACAGAAGTGCCAATTTTTACGGAGGTGATTGTAAACTAAATACGCTAATGACGTGGGTAGCGTATTTTCATTCTCTCTCCTTCCCTTTTTTTTTCCTTTCTTCTTTTAAGTCAATGACAGAAGAAATAAGGGAGACAAAGCCATCTCCCTTGAATTGAATCTTAGTGTGTTTTTTGTGATTAGCTTTGTAGTTATATTGTATCATTCATTTTTATACATGCAAAGATATTTGGTTAGGGTATATGGCATCATTTATTCTGGAACGGACATTGTTTTTTCCTTGAACGACAAATACTAATAATCATAGTGAATACAAGTAACCCATTCATGAACATTGTTGTCCAGCTGGTTTTGGTCTTCACTCTTCTGGTTAATTCTCCTGTGGCTGTGATTGTGTAACCTGCTTAGACATGTTAAATTATCTTTTGTTTGTAATTGGACAATCATTAAGCTAAGATCAACCACAAAACTGAGTTTGACACCTCATCTTCACCCAAAATGTTAAGGCATTAGGTATTTGAGTCTTGTCAGTTTTATTTTTCTCATCATCTACGCTTGCTTCCAATGTGTAATTTTAACTCACATATGACACATTAACATCTCTCTTAAGTGAGAAACTCTCTGCATCACTGGTGACATAACTAAATATGGTTAGGTTGAGGCACAACATGGTAAAAAAGTTGATTGGTACAGGTTTATGTTCTTTTTTTTTCATGAGATAGAGAAAATAAATTACAAGAAAGAAGATGAAAAAGAAATTTTGACATAAGGAGAAATGGTATGGAAAACAATAAGAGAGTGTGCTTTAACCATGAGAGTATAGAGAATAAAGTAAGTTGCTGGGAATTTTGCGGGTTTGTTGAAGGATTTTGAGATTTTGGGATAATTATTTTACTAAAAAATCAGACTCAATTAAAAAAAATCACATCGTTTTAAAATAAGTATATATATTGTCATCTCAACGGAACAAATCTGCATTTTTCATTGTCAGATTCCACCAAATCTCAAAGTCAATTAATTCGAAATAATGAAAGTTGAATAAAAAAGTCATGAATAAAAATGAATGACATCCAATAACTAAAATTTAAGATAAAAAATTGAACAAACGACAACAAAAATAACAAACACAGATCAACACAAGTGAGATTAACATCTTCATCCAAACCCGTATCACATATATGTGCAACTATTCACGTCCTTAGTTGTGTGGCATAGTCAAATAGGCTCAAACAGATGCACAATATGTTCAAAAAGGTTGGCTGGTGGTGGTTTCATGGAGGGATGATTATGTTCCTTTCTTTCTTGAGAAGAATTAAGAAGGAAAAAAAAAGAATTTGAATAAGGAATTTTGAACATGAGAGAAGATGGAAAAAAAAATAAGTATTGTACTTTGTTCATGAGAATATATAAAGATCATCTTATATTGAGTTTGACACCACATGTTCACCCTCGACCACAAACAATCAGGTACATGGATCATATCACGCATATGTTTCTCAAAATCTACGTTTGCATCCAATGTGAAACTTTAACGTACACTTGACACATTAACATCCCTTCCTTAAGTATGGTCCTCTCCGCATGAGTTTTACGATCGCAAACAACTTTTGGTTCCCCACAAAGTCCATCGCTAAACCTTATGGGGGAGCTAATAGGTATGGATCGACGAATTGATCATAGAGAAACCACACAAATAAGAATGACACCACATCTTTACACAATATTGAGTATGACAAACTTCTTGTCCGAGCTTAGCACTAGAATCCATACTAGTATTATATAATTCTTGGACAAAATTATGGAACTTTAATTTGGCATTTACGTCAAAACTTCTTTTGTAATACTTTATTTCCAACAATAAATCTGCTAAGTTGAATAATGAAACTGTTTTGAAAGTTGTCTGGTTAGTGGATGAATTGAAAAAACATCTATAAGCAACTACTCATCCAAATAAATCTAAAAGCACAGTTATTCAAAATAACTTTAAATTAAACACTAAATTAATTAAGCTAGACTAAAAATTTGATAAAAAGATACTAACTATCAAGGAATCATCATCACTCCTCACCATCCTCGTTTTATGCATCACCATTGGCTGCAATAAGTGTATAAATTCAAACTTCATTAGTGTAATGAGCTTAGGTAAAGTCTACTAAGGAGCTTTCACCTTAACATGAGAAATAGCTTCAACAAAGAAAGTGAAAAAATCAACAGCGAAGCCAACACTAGCTTCAACGACACCTTTCTTCAAATAATCAATTTCTCCTTGAAGAGAAACTTTTTCAGACTTCAATTGGACCACCTCATATTCAAGGCCCTTCACCTGTGACTTCAGACCCTCAACCTGGGTACCTACATCAACAACATTTGTCTCGGAATCTTCGCAACGTTTCCTCTCAACCTCCAAGAGTTTCCTCAAGTCCTTGTTGGTCTTGTCGACAGAGGACTTTCGTTCTTTAATTTCTCGATCTCAGACCTCAAGTTTCTGATTGTTTGGGTAGCATCACCAAGCTCATCAACTTTCTTCTGCAACTCCTTCTCAGTCTCCAATGACTCTTTTCGTGAAGTCTTTAAATCTACTGCTAAGGCAGTACATAATTCATTTTTCTTATCTAATCTGATACCCTGTTGGTTTAGAGATTGATATTAAGGATTTGAAATATCCACGTAGAAAGGCCACATAAACTTTCATAAAAACTTGCCTCACCACTTGCCTGATACTTATAAGAGCCACATTGTGGCAAATTAACATGTCGCCACAACATCGAATACTATGAAAAGTCGAAAAAGTAAAATAAAATGCACAACAACAAAATGTATACATCAAACAATGCAAAGTAAAGAGAGAAAAATTCAAAAAAAAAAAAAGAATTATTTGACCTAGTGAAAGAATTATTTGTAACGGAAACTAGAAATAGTCTTTTCTTAACTTTTTTCTATTATGCATCACGGTCGCATAGGCAGAGTGTTAAAAAGAAAAGGTAAGGGACAATAATCAAATGCATATATATCGCAGCCATAAACAAAATAGAAGACATACAAAACAACAAAAACAACTTATTTGACAAAGTGTTATTTAACCGAGTGAGTTAGGTGTATCCAAAAATAGGAATAGTGTTCATTGATAAAATTAAAAAGGGTGGCATTTAACATGCACAAGGGAAAGATTTGTGCACCATGCACAAGATGCTTTTTTTGGACAGGTGGCGGTTTTGGTGGGGTGGGGTGACCTGCGAAAAATAAACCATTAATAAAAGAAAACATATTATAATGAAAAATATTGGTTTTATTGTTTTTGCTAGATACACCCTCCAAAACGTAAACGTTGAGAGTAGTAATTCACACCTTTGTAACACATTAGTATAGCTAGTTTCCCACTTGTTCTTTTTCCCGTTTTCTTCTTGCATCTTCATCGCCCCCATCATGTTCTTCAGAATTCCAGAAAGTTGTTCAATATCATTTCATTTTCCATTGAAGTTTGGAGATTGCATCTTAGTTTGGTTTCTAGATATGGATTTATTAAATCTGTTGGTTGATTTCTGAAATCTTTAAACTTAAATGTGTTAGTTGATATCTAGCTTACTTACAACTGTTTTTGTTATTTGATTTCGCTTTTGTTTGCTTCCTGCAATCTTTTTGATAAAAACGACATGTGAGTTTGGGTGAATATGTGGAAATATGATAATTTCGTTTGTTTTCTTCTTGCAATTTCGTTAGTATTTTATTATAGGTTTAGAAGAATAATGAAGTTTGTTAGATAATAATCACCTAGTTATAATATTAGTTACCGGAATTTACCAATTAGTGATACAAAATATCATGAGTTGATTCTTTCTCTCATTTTTCTCTCTATGATTTCTCTTAGTTCATATATCATATCATATTTCAAAACAAAAAAGGAATAAAGTTAGATTATTGACATGTATAGAAAGATTATAGCATATTGAAAGAAAGAAAATAAACCCAACTTTGTGTTATCCATGGTCCTGCACTGCTTGCTTTTCATGAGTGTGAAGTCTTATTCACTATATCTATGTATTATGAACAGCAAAATGGATATTCATGAAATTCTATAAATTTTTGAAGTTTCAAATGTAAGCAACATAACTGGGGAAGGCAACATAGCTGGGGAAGGTTCAGAGGTATGTTAAAGTCATTACATTATTGTCTAAATTAATTTCCGAGGTTTGCCAATTACTAAGTTATTTTGCATGTTATGTTGTACAGGACTTGGGCAATATAGCTCTTGTTCGGAGAGTGTTCTATGTTCCTCGGATGAAGATGTGGAAGACACCTACAATTCACCAACCTTAACTTCATTAAGTACCTTTAGATTCTCATCCAAGAATTTGATCATTCATGTCATTGCAATTGCCATAGTGAACTGTCCTACAAGAGGCTACATGTCTTCGATTTGTATGTTTTACGAATGGAAGTGCAATCCGAAAGCTTGCCTGTTAAGGTAACTTTGAGCTGCTGTTCTTGGGCTGTCGTGTGCGCAGTGGGCTTGTGGCAGGGAGTTTCTTTGAATCTGCTGTTGGTGTTCTCACCTGCTGCAATGTGGCTATTGTGTACTGTTGTCTGCTACAGCGTTTTTGTGGTTTGGGCCAGTGCAAGTTTTCTGTCATTTTCTGGTGTTTTCGGCTACTGGTTGACTGTTAGTGGGGAGCGGCTTTGTTGTTCTGTGCAGGTTTGGGGGTTGGCTTTCTGTGCCTTCTGTGCTTGTTGTTAGGGAGTTTTGTTTCCTTTTTTGGTCTGTTCTTGTTAGGGTGTTCTTTGGGTAGAGGTTCCTCATATAAACGGATTTTGATGTTTCTACCTTGTTAGGTGTTTCGCATGTATACGGCACCTTTGTAAATTTTCTCTTTGTGGTCAAAGTTTGTGATTCTTTCACTTGCTTGGCTTAATAAATTTTGCTATTTCAAAAAAAAAAAAAACTAAACCAGTACTAACAACAAATTAACTCCATATATGGTGGAGCATTAGAGAGCTTGTTTTGAGCAACCATTGCATACTTAAATTCTGTTACGCATATTCCTTTTTTGTTTTGGCAGAGCTACTACTACACTCTTAAGGAGTAAATGGACTGCTGAAATAGCAATCTGAGTCTGAATTCTAGAATTAGAGAGCATCAACAAAAGTAACAAGGCAATGTGATCATTGCGTGACTTCCTGGAAGTGATTGTGTTGATTTTTTGCATTTTTCAGTAATACGAATTCTAACATTATGGCGAGATATAGACATAACAATCAATAGGAAAACATGAAATATTATAGAATTTGTTAACAATAACATATGCTTCTTGTTCATCAATCATAGCAAGTAGTTAACATTAACAGTAGATAACAGCAAAAGTAATGGGCCCTTAAACCAAAACATAAAAATCATGGCACCCATAAGCACTAAAGCTAGTTTTTTAAGATGTTTCAACTTCCAATCAAACCACACTCTACTTTAAAAAAAGGTTTGATTGTTAACAAACGACACCACAAATTGTCGTCAAGATTAATGGGTTGCTTAGAAAGGATCTTGATATATGCATCGGTCAGCGCAAGCTATTGTGATCCCCAATCAACAAATCCGCCGCATTCTTCATCCGCACCACCTTCTCGTTCAACTACATTTCAAAAATTTAAGAGATTAGGAAAAAAAAATCAACATAACAATGGAATGTGGACTTTGTTTAGACCAAAGAATGATATCCAATATTCAATTTTAGAATA
>Ga0315914_1010953_pt1 | contig 11085 bp, 7 predicted proteins | sample MpolenodulesMG_FD_203920 | JGI IMG/M metagenome (GOLD analysis project Ga0315914, IMG submission 203920) | Medicago polymorpha root nodule microbial communities from Los Angeles, California, United States - elongated nodules | ecosystem: Host-associated > Plants > Roots > Nodule | place: USA... | reverse complement strand
CACATTATAAATACCCATCCCATTCCAACTTTGAGAATAATATATCGCTTGAATATTGGCAACGATTCTTCGATCATAAATAACCTTACAGTCGAGCTTCACAAACCCGAAAAAATAAAATAAACCCTAGTTACTGTTACCCGTCGATACCACAAAGACATGGATTCGAGGAAGAGAAGGAAGAGAGAAGTTGAAGCTGAGAGGGAATTGAAGAGATCTAAAGCTGAAGAAGATATTCAGACATTGAGAAATCTTTCAAGGCAAGAGTATTTGAAAAGGAGGGAGGAAAAGAAATCGCAACAACTCAAAGATTATATTGAAGATGAGCAATTTCTATTTGAAGGAGTTAGGGTTTCAAATGCCGAATACCATGATCTCATGCAGAAAAAAGATATATACGATGTAGTTTCGAAGAAGAGAGGCTTAGAGAGCGCTGCGGATTATAAGGAGTACGTAATGCCAGAAGCTTATGATGATCATCAACAAAGTGGCGGCGTTAATCAGGAGAAGAGGTTTTCTGTTGCTAAGCAGCGTTACAGTACTGCTGACAAAGAAGAGGCTTGGGAGGAACATCAAGTTAGAAAGGCAACACTGAAATTTGGTTCGAAAAATAAAACACGTGTTTCTGATGATTATCAGTTTGTGTTTGAGGACCAGATTGATGTTATCAAGGCATCAGTGATGGATGGAGATAAGTTTGATTGCCAAGAAGAGATTGCATCTGAAAAATCTCGAGCAAAGAGATCGGTTTATGAGGCACTTAAGGAGGAGAGGAAGAAGCTACCTATCTATCCTTTTCGCGATGAATTTCTCCAAGCTGTTAACGATCACCAAGTACTTGTCATTGTCGGTGAAACTGGTTCCGGAAAAACTACACAGATTCCCCAATATCTTCACGAAGCTGGTTACACGAAGGATGGAAGAATGATTGCATGTACTCAGCCACGACGTGTTGCTGCTATGAGTGTTGCTGCCCGAGTTTCTCAAGAAATGGGTGTTAAACTAGGACACGAGGTTGGCTACTCTATACGCTTTGAGGATTGCACGTCTGAGAAGACCGTTGTTAAATATATGACGGATGGAATGTTGTTGAGGGAATTCCTTACTCAGCCTGAGCTGGACAGTTATAGTGTTGTGATGGTGGATGAGGCTCATGAAAGAACACTTTCAACTGATATTTTGTTTGGTTTAGTTAAAGATGTTGCTCGTGCCCGGCCTGATCTTAAGTTGCTGATATCAAGCGCCACTCTTGATGCAGAGAAGTTCAGTAACTACTTTGATCTTGCTCCAATATTCAAAATTCCTGGGAGACGGTATCCTGTTGAAATACACTACTCCAAAACAGCAGTATCTAACTACATGGATGCTGCTATTGTCACAACACTTCAAATCCACGCAACTCAACCTCACGGAGATATATTGGTATTCCTTGCTGGTCAAGAAGAAATCGAAAGCGTAGAAGAAAACCTGAAGTATCAGATGAGAGGTTTGGGGACTAAATTAGACGAGTTAATTATATGCCCTATATATGCCAATCTGCCAACTGAACTGCAAGCTAGAATATTTGAACCCACACCTAAAGGGGCTAGAAAGGTTGTCCTTGCGACCAATATTGCAGAAACATCATTGACAATTGATGGGATCAAGTATGTCATTGATCCAGGATTCTTTAAGATGAAATGTTTTAATCCAAGGACTGGAATGGAGTCTTTACTAGTAACTCCCATCTCAAAAGCTTCAGCAATGCAAAGAGCTGGTCGGTCTGGAAGAACAGGTCCTGGTAAGTGCTTCCGACTGTATACTGCATACAGTTTTCAACATGATTTGGATGATAACACGACACCGGAAATACAAAGGACTAACCTTGCAAATGTAGTCTTAACTTTAAATAGTCTTGGTATTGAGTATGGCAAGTTGTTGAGTTTCGAATTTATGGATCCGCCACCAGCTGAGGCCATAAAGAATGCCATGGAGCTTTTATATAATCTTGGCGCTTTAAATGGGCATGGCAAGTTAACTAAGGTAGGCAAACGGATGGCAGAGTTCCCACTTGATCCTATGTTGTCAAAAATGATAGTTGCTTCAGAAAAATACAAGTGTTCTGACGAGATAATCTCCATTGCTGCTATGCTTTCCGTTGGAAACTCAATATTCTACCGTCCGAGAGATAAACAAGTACATGCAGACAATGCAAGAATGAATTTTCACACCGGAGATGTTGGTGACCACATTGCTCATCTAAAGGTCTACAATTCATGGAAAGAGGCCAATTATTCAACGCAATGGTGTTATGAGAATTATGTACAGGTAAGAAGTATGAAACGTGCTAGGGATATCCGTGATCAACTTGCAGGTCTACTGGACAGGGTTGAGATCGAACTAACTTCCAATCCCAATGATTTAGATGCCATCAGGAAATCCATATTATCTGGATTTTTCCCAAACTCTGCAAAGCTGCAAAAGGATGGTACTTATCGAAGGTTCAAACATCTACAAACTGTTCACATACATCCTAGTTCAGGGATGGCAGAGGTTATTCCCAGATTGGTTTTGTACCATGAACTAGTACTCACAACCAAGGAATATATGAGACAGGTCACAGAGATAAAGCCAGAGTGGTTGCTGGAGATAGCCCCCCACTGTTACGATCCCAAGGACGTTGGAGACTCGAGTTCCAAGAAAATGCCTCGTGGATGTGGACTTGCACCGCAGGGCATGTAGCTGGCACATTATTAGAGAAATATTGGTTGTTCTTTCTGGTTCTGTAAAAGACTTGAATTTTAAATTTGTTTATAAAATTCCTTTTTTTACGTTTGTTGTTTGTGATTAATTTCATACCTATTAGACAAATGAGAAATATATTGGAGGCTCTATTATAATTTCGAGTCTGTGTCATGATTTTTTTCTGGCCTTTTTCTTCTTTTGAATGTTTTGCTTGCTGCTTGCAGGTTTGAAGGAGGACGTGATACTTTTAATTGTTTTGTTTGATCAAAGGGTGAAGCTATATTGTTTTACAATGACTATTTTTTGCAAACTATTTTCTGTATATTATTTTACATTCTCAAATCTCTCTGATATTGATATGCTGTTATTTCTTTTTGCTAGAGTTATTTTCTGATTAAGGCAAGTTTAGACCTTAGAGTATGCAGCAATTATTCAGTATACAAAATTGAAAGTGGATATAGACAGTAGCAAGGTTGCCAAACGTTCCTTCAAACACAGACGTGGTGCTCAGTTGCAACTAATCGAGTATTGTTTAATCATTTTGTGACTTAGAATTTGTTGTATTGCTTCCTTTGCTTACATTGTTCATGGTTGACAATGTTATTTATGTTTTCATTATGGGAGAACTTTAAAAATATCAAGACGTCTCTTTGATCATTTTGGTTTTGACAGGTTGCTTCTCTTGGAGAAGGTGCATACCTGGAAGTGAAACTGATTATCATGTTTCCTAGCTTTAAATTATTGAACTGTTTATTTCGCTTAATTTTTAGGTTATTGTTTTTTTATGGCATATTTTGCATGGCTTTGATCTCTTCTTTGTCCACTTCATAATATTCAGACTCCTAATTTCTTTCTGCACTCAATTGCATCCCATCCAAATCATTTATCATTCTTACTCAATTGGTCTCCGACACGGTCATGACTCTGATGATAATATTAAATTATTCAAAATTTTCAAATTACTACCGGTGTCAACATTCTCGTGTCAATGTTGTGTCCGTTTCAGTGCTTTATACATCCACTATGAGTTCTTTGCGTATTTACTTCTCCACCTCTATTGTTATGTTATTTGATTGTTCTCTTCTTTTTCAATTTACTTTTAATGCTGTACTCCATGAGTTCTTAAGGATGCAGGCTCTGTCATTTTATTTGATTATACACTGATACGATCCCAAGGACGTCGAATACTCGAGTTCCAAGAAAATGCCTCGTGGACGTGGACTTGCATAATAGGAGGTGGTCTTGCTGGAGGGAAAAATGTGCATCTGGAAGGAAGTATATCACCTGCTCAATTTCTTGGTCACAGTTGGTTTGTGTATATTGGTAATTTTTTCTGGCTCTGCATAGGAATTGGATTTTTTTTTTTTAATCAAAGTCTTTTATTACCTATTTCACTTTGAAGTAATTAGTTTCTTACCTATTGGACAATTGAGAAATACATTAATTGGAGACAACACTGTCAATCAACTATTTACTCTCACTCTTCGGAAAAACTGCAATGATGTTGTATTTAACAAAGGTCAGATTCATACTTTAAAATCAATAAGTGTCTACTTTTGCTGAGCACTTGAATCAAGTTTGCAAAATCCGAGCCTGCAGCAAGAGTTTATCGGATCACGTTCGAGTGCATACTACAAATGTGAGTGCTTCGCCAGTTGGTATCCTTAACATCAATATTGATGCAGGCTGTTTTGAGGATCATTTCACTTGATGGGGTTGAAAGCCTGGAACCATGAAGGGACGCTTTCTGCAGCTTCAACAAAGAGGGAGAATGTGACAAAGGCTCCAGTTTTGCCGGAGATTATGGGACTGCGATGGTGTCTCCGGTTGATGTCTACACAAAATATGCAAAATGTTTGTGAACTGCGTGTTTGGGAAAACTAAGCTGGAATACAAGGATATTGTGGTGCAGAACTGTCTTAAACTGTTGTTCAGTATGTCTAATGTTAGTTTAATTTATGTTAAGAGATGTAACAATAGAATTGCTCATAGTTTTGTAGGAATTGCTAGAAAGTGTGGTACATTGTATTCTCTGGTCTCTTTGATTACACAACTAAGATGTTGATATAATCTGTGTTGTTGCGGCTTGATTAAAACAAAAAGAAATAAATATCAGATTTTGAGACACTAATATATGCTATTTGTTTTGTTTTGTCTAACTGTCACGGCATAGATCATGTCACTATCTCAACCACGAGGACGAGGATGGGAGTTTCTCCTTCTAGCGGATAACTTCGATTGTCATTAGAATTTTAAACGATTTTTAAATATGTTTGTTTTACAAGAGGAAAGACTAATTCATATAATTGAAAATCAAATGATTAATACATGTTGAAAGGTCATAATAAAGACAAGAAATGACATATGATGAATGACCACCTATGCTAGACAATGAGCAATCATATTAACCACTCTCCTAGAAAACTCCACATAAGAATTGTTACATAAACCAATTAGGATCCTACATGTAACAAAAATAGTGTCTATTTTCGTGTTATCGCGAGTGTCTATTAACCTGGTCTACAACCAACTTTGAGTCCATGAAAAAAAGTACATGATTGAAACCCAACTCCACAATCCATTCCAAAGCCGCAATACGATTTTTTGAATACCTACAAACTACAAACTTCTTCAATAACCTACCCTGCATTTTACAAAAGTCTAAAACTGACTCCCTTGAAAGGTCTGACCAAATTGCCAATTAGCTGGTGCGACGTTGTAGCTTGTCACGGTTCTACCGTCACCGGTGGTAACTTTAAAAGAGAGGCTTTGACCATTAAGGTAGGAATTGCTCTGCCAATTTTGGCCCCAATTTCTTGACATGGGTTGCCATCTAGTTTTGGACCCTTTGATTGACACTGCATGGGTATCTCCTGCACCCGCGACGTTGGTGATCAAAATCAAGTTGAAGTAAGAGTGGCCATTGATTGTGAACCTTATTCCTCCCTTTTTTATACATGACACTCTTCAATCATCACCAAATAAGAAAAATACAACTTAGTAAGTTAGTAGAAAATTATAACAACAAATTAGAAAAGATCTCAACCACATAAAATTGGGAAATTTGTAGTAATTGTTAAAATGTTTTCTGCCTTGTTAAACATTATAACTTGATGATTTAGTTAGCATTTGACACAACGATATAACAATTAATCAAATGCAAAATAATGTACAAGTCTTTCACCACCAAGGTCTAGCGCAAGTGGTTGGTGTGCAGAGTGTGTAATTATAAACCTCGGAGTACTTTGTTTGACTCCTAATCATAAAAAAGTATATAAAAGTTTTCAATCTGTAGTCCACCATATATACTACCCTAGTGTGAATACTCCAGTTTAACAGTTTTAAAAGTATATAACAGTTTAACAGTACTCTTTATAGTATCAAATGAGGGTAGAATTGATCATTCATAATTGTATAAACTACTGCAAAAAGTTGACGTAGTTTAGAGAAGGCAAAAGCAAAAATCCGTCTCAGTGTTCTGAGACCTCAAATTTGTCGATCAATTTTATTGTTTGTCTCTAATTTCTGTTGTAATTTCAAATTTCTGTTAAAGCTTGAAAACAATCCCAAATTGATGGTTTTTACATACCTTCTAAATGATACAGGCACAATTCCAGCTTTATATTGAGCAATTTGAAGGAAAGCTGGTTGTGCCATATCGAAGTGTTGCAGAGGAGGATTACACCAAGATCAACGTGTAATAACCCTATATCTACTCTTTCTCAAGTTCATTTACTGGAGTCCGCCAACCTGTAATAATCGTTACTTTTGCAAGTACTTTCCAGGGCTACAATTATTAATCTACATACCAATAGTCCAATACATAAAAAAAATACCTTTGAGATGTTGTCCTCTCAAAGTAAACATTCATTGTCTTTCTCGTCCTCATGATAAGATGTTGATTTAATTTCTTCAAAAAAAAATATTGATTTAACCAGTGTCGGTTTAAAAATAAATAAAAGAAAACAAATTTGAGTTAAATTTTAAAGCACCGACATTATTCCTCTCATTACTAAAAAAGGTCACTTTCGAAAGGAATTTCGGACTGTTTTGGGACGAAATTTACGGTCATTTTCCACGGAGTTCAGTTTTTTCGGACGAAATTCGGACAGACAGGGCGTTGTTCGAAAAAACCGTGTCATAAATCATAGTTCCGTCCCAAATATATTTCAAACGGATATCGCACGGTTTTTACACAAACTCTGAAATTTAAGTTTTTGGGATATTGGACTAAACTTTGAACGAATCAATCTTGTCTCAACCATAAGAACAAGGAAGAGAGTTTTTACTTCCAAAGTACGACCTTAGTCATCGTTAGAATTTAGACAATTTTTAAATATTGATTTTTGTTCTGAAATCGTTTAAAAAAACTCACAGCAATGCTTTGACGGGTGGAGGAAGGGTCAGCTACAACAAATAACCAAATAGATCGCAATCAATACCAACAATGTAATGCAAAACCACAATTGAATAAAAGAACAACAAATAAAAGGGTAGTAGAGAAGAGGAACGACACACAATTGTTTACCCAGTTCAACCAAATAAGAGAGTAGCTCTCCAGTTCGAGTCCAACTTCGCTCCATTTAACAACCCTCCATTTATACCTTTTTACTTCATTGATGTGTGACATTTGGCAAATGTAAAATCAAGGATTGGGATTAAAAGCTTTAGCATAAGCACTTTTCTGATGAAAAATAAAACAACATGCTCCTTTCTTCTTCTTTCTCAAAAATGATACCCACGTTCCTCCTCCTTTCACTATCATGGTTGTCTCTCACTATTACAGTAAATCCTCGCCCTCCGCCGCCGCGAGCTACTCCCTTATGCTCCATACACCGCGTCACACAACTCACCGTCAATCTCGCTGATAGGTATTTGGCAAGTGTACCAATACTATCGAAGTAATAAATAATTCGTATCCACGAGGACCGTTGTTAATTTCTACTCAGCAATTTCGTTATAAATAAGGATGTAGTAAATTTATGGGTTGCCCTAGGCAGTTGAATTTTTGTGCATAAAAATTTAATGTAAACAATTAATTTGGATTGAAATTTAAGTTGAAACAGATGATTAAGCCGGTGAATCCTCTATTGCTTAATGTGAATAATTTATCTCTCTTTACTCTCAATGATCACTCATTCTTTACGACAGATTAACCAAGTGGTTTTGATCAATCTCTTGACTCAAAACCCTTTCCTAAGTTATAACCTTTTAATCTCTTAAACTGATTGAATAACCGCGGAAGCATGTTAAGTACGTTAATCCATAAGTCATAACTCGCAACCTCCTATCTATAGTTTCATATGTAAAGTTAAACAAAATTACTATTCATGGTTCAATAGCTAGGGCTAGTAGTCAATTAATACCTAAGATTGATTCATGCGATTGAAAAAATCTAGGGTTAATAGTCAAGCAAACAATCATAAGAAAAGCATTGAGCATAAATAATTTTGAATAAAGACTGAAGTTCATTGATAATAAAGAGAGTTTCAACTACATGGTTCACATATCACAATAGGTTCATCATGGCTCAATCAACCGAGAAGATTACCTACTCATAACTAACATAATCAAATACATAGAAGCAATAGAACATACATAAATCAGAACCAACTACGAGTTGGGTGAGATCCACTGCGTGTTCTTCAGTTTCCTGGTATTGCCTATGCTCTGAACCAAAAATCAAACCCCTATTCTGAATTCGCATCTGGCTTTTATAGATAGGGTTTCAGTAGAGTCTCCATCGTGCCACGTTTCGCGACCATCGTGGCATGATTGCTTCACTTATCCTGCGTGGCAGCAAACTTACTAATCCATCGTGGCCGTTACACGATCCATCGTGCCATGATATTTCCAGTAACAAAAGGTAAGTTCCACGTTCTTCAATCATGCCACGAAACAGGTCCATCGTGGCACGATTTCTCCAGTAGCTCAAATTCTTGCATTATTCTCCAAATTGTGCAAAACTTGCCACTTATCCTGTTTTATGCTCTTGTCACATCTTGAGCTGATTTAACCATGTATTACAAGCATTTGACTCTCTATTTGTTACAAAAAGGACACAAACATGACTAGAAATATTAGTGTTGACGTACAGTCATCACTCGTCGTCGCGAATTTCGTTGTCGCCGTTTTGTCCTTCAAATCGCGTATTTATTAATGATATGAATCGAATTTTGAGAAACTTATATTGATTTACCAAAGTTCAATTCAGAGATGAATCAAAAGCTCATTTAATTAATTTAAAAATAAGTGTGATTTAATTCAAAATGTTTTGAACTTTGATTTTCTGTGGTTATATTGATTCGATTCACTGAGATTCTGTTTGCAACGGTGAGACTAACTGACGGCGTCAGCGAGAGTGTGCAACGATGTTGCTGAGAGGAGGAGGAAGGAGTGTCTATTATGTTTCTTAGAAAGGAAAAACGTGTGTTTTGTTGCAAAAGCGTGTATCTTATTTTTCATAAAACCAGTGGTTATGCTAGAGCTTTTAATCCCAACCCTTAATTTTACATTTGCCAAATTTTACACATCAATGAAATGAAAAGGGATAAATGGAGGGTTGTTAAATGGAGCGAAGTTTGACTCCTCTAGTTCTTTACAAAGAGATACAAGGATTACAAGAAATTAGCCTCCAACCAGCTCTTTGAGAGAAAGCCTAATTTCTACCCTTTTCTAAATCCCTTCCCACAAACAAAGAGACTAATGATTTCTATACCCAAGGTGTTATATTTGTTTCTCAACACTAGTTTCTATCCTAAAAAAGAACCGGTCTTTAGCCTTTGATTTCCTAAGATCTCCTCTTTTCTTTTGGTAAATTCTAGTTTGTCTCAATCTCACCTCTCACGTGTTTACACCCCATGAATCCTTCTGTTTCCACCCCATGAATCCTTCTCAAGAAGGCACCAACCCTTTTCAAAGAGTCCCTTCTTTTGGTTCCCCAAAATTCACATATTTTCACACTCAAAACTAAGGTTAAAATTGTCTTTTTATAGATCTGATTGCACATTTGCGTCTGGCATAAACATGCTACACATAAGCGCAAAACAACAGCTCTAACACACCTCCAGCAAGTCTCCTGCGCCTGAGCATAAAATAGCATAATGACAAAGCAATTTTTTTAAGACACTTTTAAATTCCCCTCTAAAAGTGTTTAATATTTTTAAGTGTCATGTAGATCATTTTGGGTTGGTTTTTGTTCTTCCAATCATACACGTAAGCAAATTTGATCATAAGAATCCTATCTTGTTGGTGTCATAGATAAGAATTTATAATATTTTTGTTTTTTAAAGAATGTATATTATTTTTGTTATATTTTTTGAAAGATATTATATTAGTTATATTGTTTTTTTTTTGTTAAGAAAAAGACTGAATTTTTTAAAATCATAAGACCTTTAAAATACATCGCTGAAATTGCTTCTGGCGCCTCCTCAATCCAAATCGAGTTTGGATTTGAGTGAGCTAATTGGGCCAGACTGTGGGCTGTAACATTAGCCTCTCTATGGTTAAATTACAGTGACAAGTGTCAAAACTAGAATGGAGGAACTACATTTCCTTTATAAGGGCTCCTAAGTACAATATATCTTAAGATCTATCATTTTGAATCTGTTTTAGAAGTTTTTCACCATCCCCTTCAAAGATAACACGCCGGAAACCACAATCCACCGGTATCATTAAAAAAATAAATATAGTTATTTAAAATATCTGTTATTTATACCTATAATTTTTATCAAAATTTTATAAACATTTGTTCATGATTTATATACATTAGCGCAATAAAAAAAACTCACAAACAGTGAATGTTAGCTTTTTAATAAAGCCACATGAATACAAAAACAAAATAAAATAATTTTTTTTAAAATTATGATTAAATAATTAAATTTATTGAAAAAAATATTATGTTAAGAAAAAATAAATAATTAAAATTAAATAGGCTTAATTGCACTTTTGACCCCCTATGTTTCAAGAAGTTGCGATTTTGGCCCCCTAACTAATTAAAATACAAATCAGCCCCCTATGTATTGGATCTTTGGCAGTTTTGGCCCCTTAGACCAATTTTGACTCGGTCAACGCTGACGTGGCACTTCAAAGCAATGCACACGTGGCGGCTTTGAAGATCAATGGGGTTGATATAAAGAACCATCGATCTTAATAAATCTCATTGATTGGACGTGCGAGTAAAATGTATGTTATGTGCATAAATCGCAACTTTTTAAAACTTAAGGGGTTAAAAATGCACTTTAGCCTAAAAGTAAATAGTCGACAATCTAGCCCGTGCTTGGCACGGGTGTCCAAACTAGTTATAAACATTTCCCCTATTTTATTTTGATAGTACACGTGTCATCCTAGAATTCTAAGGTG
>Ga0315914_1010948_pt1 | contig 11093 bp, 8 predicted proteins | sample MpolenodulesMG_FD_203920 | JGI IMG/M metagenome (GOLD analysis project Ga0315914, IMG submission 203920) | Medicago polymorpha root nodule microbial communities from Los Angeles, California, United States - elongated nodules | ecosystem: Host-associated > Plants > Roots > Nodule | place: USA... | reverse complement strand
ATGAAATAGGAGGTTCGATTTTATTTTTAAAATAGGCACCAGTAAAATCAAAACACAATTCTTTTTGTGTAGCTAAGTTTCATTAAAAAAATCAGAATCATAAGAACTTTTAAACACGAGACAAAACAAAATAAAATTAAGTGAAAGAGATGTGAAATTTACCTAACGGTGTCGTTTGGAATGGCACTCCTACGTCGTAGGAAAGGGGAAAACTAATGGTTTATGCGAAAAATAAATAATTGTTGTGATTCTTTGAATGAAGAAAAAACTCATACATGGGGGTGGGTATTATAATTTTTTTTTAGGCCCATAGTTTTTAGAGGCTCGGTTCGATAGCGCTTCTTGCACTCCCCAAGGTCCGACCTTGTACAATGTCATCCTTCACTTCAATTTTGCCACCTTATCCTAGTGTGTACCCACGCCATATAAACACTATACATCATCAATTATATTCAAAGGGCTCAAAAAGTACCATCCTTCTAACAACGATATGTAGATTTTTATTTGAGAGTTGCGAATAACAATTTGCATCAGAGCCATTGAAGGTTTAAACTAAAAAGTGGAGACAGACGAAAAAAGAAAAAAAAAACTACATAAGGGAAGTATTATTTTATTATATTTAAAATCATACATGAAGTGTCATTTCACGATGATACATAATATTACTCCTGATAATGTTCGCGCAAAATATGCTTATCAACCTCCTACGTATTGATGATGTATCATCAAGGGAATGCCTCCAATCATTGCAATTTGCTCCCTTTTAGGATAGATCATTGAGTGAGTTCGATCAATTCTCGAGTCTAGAATATTAAATCTAATGGAAATAGTTAAATGTTACACATTTCTGCCCAGTTCAGTCTCAGATTAGTGATACTTGCCTTTTTGGTTGGCATAGGAGGCGTTGTGTTATTGTTCATCCGTCAGTTAGCAAAACCACGAGTTTTTATAATTTAGCCCTATTAAATTTTAATGATAATCTTGGTGTGGCAAATGGTTGGTAGTGAAGTAGACTATGTTTTTCTTGTCATTAACTCGACCGTAGTAGTTATTTTTTTTTCTCTTTGTTACAAAATCTATCTCAAGAACATGAAAACTGTGCCAACGTAGTTGATAGAGTACGTCACCTAATTGAAAACTGATATGATGCTAATATCATTCATAGTGCGAGTGACGATCAACAAACCATTTTAGCTTCGCACACGAGGCCTCCCATGTCGTCGAGCTTCTTGTCAACTGCATGTCATGACGTTCATTGGCAAAGGTCGGCATCTGTTCGTCTCAAGTGCAATATGATGTTTCTTTTTGGCAGTCTATGAAACATGTAGGCATTGGTATATGATATGTGTGCGCGACGATGATGAAGTTTTTGTTCTAGCCAAAACCATGAGTTTCACGGTTATGTTCATGTTGGTGAAACTTTAGGTTTGTTTAATGTTATAGAACAATTAAGTGACATATATATGGACAATGTCGACTTTGTGGTGGATTATAAAACAACTAGTGACACTTTTCTCTTTAACAAATCTAATGTTTCATAATTTGGTCATATCATATCATATCATGGTACATGAGACTCTTTTATTCACATTTCACAAACTCTTAGTTGATAAAAAAACACCATAAGTATATTTTCTTTTAAAAAAGAGAGTCATTCTTTAATAATAAAAATGGAAAGATAGACACATTAATATTCATTTCATGCTAGTTTATTTAAATTATGAAAGTGGATTTCACAAACCTCAATATTAAATTTGACCTTTTTAAAGATAAGGCTGAAATATATCCCTTTCAATAATGAAACATGCCATCATAATGACAGTATCATAATCTTAATAAATAAAAATATTGACGTTTACAGTTTGGCCCCTGAAATTAAAGAATATTCTAATATGGCCTACGACTTGTGTTAATTATAACTTCACCGTCGTCTCGCTAGGTCTCTGCACCTTGAAATCGAACACGAACACGAACACGGAGAGGAGCTTCTCTGAAACAAAGCCACCAGAGACAGAGAGAGAAGAAGAAGCGTTAATCTCTGCTTCCTATTACTCTCTCTGATTGGATCCTCTCTTCTGTTTCTTCTCGTTAATCTCTCTCTCTTTTTGTTGTATATTTTTGTATTCTACACACAAATGACGAGAATTCATCGGAATCGTGATCGCACCGGTAATTCTAACGGCAGGTAACGATTCTCCGTTTCTGATTGATCATTTTAGATCGAATCATTTCGAATTTTTTGTATTTTTTTTTTATAATTGAATTATGGTGATTCTGATCGAGATTTGCGAAATTTGATTTGTTATAATGATCTATGTGCTCGTTTATTGACCATTAGTATCAGCTGAGATTAAGTTAAGGATGTATTAGATTCTTAATTCTTAATACTTAAATCATTGATCAATTGAAGCAGAAATAAAAGTTTGATGTGTTGAATTTGTTAAATTGTAGCAATGTCTTTAATTTGCTTGCACGGAGAGAGATTTCACCGAGAACAAAACATGTAGCAAGAGATGCAAAGCGTGGCCTATTGTCATGGTATTTAAACTATTTCAGTCTATAAACAATATCTAGGAAAAGGCGAGCCTCTTGACTAACATCTTTGAAAATGATTCTTAGGGTTGAGGCTGATTCACTGCGACATTTGTCCGCCAAGTATTGTTCTTTATTACCTGCGCCAAGGTCTACTATTGCAGCAGCGTTTAGTCCAGATGGAAAAGTTCTTGCATCCACACAGTAAGTTGCAACTAGTTCATCATCTCATTGTTAGTTTTAATTCAAGACCTTTTGTGATTAAATTTTTTTGTTTGCCATGTGCAGTGGTGACCACACAGTAAAGATAATTGACTGTGAAACTGGACGTTGCTTAAAGGTGTTAATTGGCCATATGAGGACGCCTTGGGTGGTATGCTTGAAATCTGTCTGCCTGAATTTCTTGTGCATCTATTAGTATTTTCTTGCCTTCGTAGTTTACAGAAGGAACAGAGTGCATCGTTATATCCAATTTTAATTTATGTGCTAAATGACTACAGGTTAGGTTCCATCCATTGCATCCACAAATACTTGCTAGTGGGAGCTTGGATCAAGAAGTTCGATTATGGGATGCTAACACATCCGAGTGCATAACATCTCACCACTTCTGTATATTTACTTTCTGTCTATCTTGTTGTATTTTCTAAATTACCTTTGTCACTGTTACTAAATTTGTTTGTTGTTTTTCTTGTATTGATTGGGTTTTTTGTTTGATGAATCTATTGGATATGTTATCATAGATCGACCAATTGCATCCATTGCTTTTCATGCCAAAGGGGAAATAATTGCCGTTGCGTCAGGCCACAAGGTAGTAGTTTTTCTGAGAACCTCCCATGTTTTTAAAAAAAAATAAAAAATCTTTAATGAATTACTCTTCGTTTTGATAGATTTTTTTTACATTCTTATATTGTGTTCTGGAATATATCGTGCAGCTGTACATATGGCACTACGACAAGAAAGGCGAAGCATCCTACTCCCCAATTTTTGTGTTAAAGACAAGGCGATCTCTACGGGCTGTTCATTTTCACCCTCATGCTGCGCCATATCTTTTAACGGCCGAGGTGAATGAACTTGTGTTTTTGGTTGTCTATATACCCATGCTATTCAGAATGTTAATTTTTTATTTTATTTTTCTTTTTGGTTAACATGCTTGCATTGATGCGCAGGTCAATGATCTTGACTCTTCAGATTCCTCAATGACAGAGGCAACATCCATTGGTTACTTACAATATCCTCCACCTGCTGTTTTTGTCACAAATGTTCATCCTACAGAACATGTTACTTTGTCCAGTGAACCACCTAATGTGTCATTGCCTTTCTTCCTCGTGCCTCCGTATTCTGTTGATGAGTCGCGAGCAGAGTTACAGCATGCCAGTCATGACGCTGGTTCAGTTAGAATACAGATTGAGTCTTCTGCCGTGGCTCAGTTTCAAACGGACACAAATGCAACAGAACAACATGATACTACAGTGTCTCCCATGGATACAGTTTCGGAGATTCCCACTAACTCTCAAGCTGGTACAGAATATCCTGCGCATACTGCTTTCTCTAATGGAATGGGAATTGGCATTGGCAACCTCACCATGGATGGTATGGAGACTGATGAAACCACATCGGTTGAAGGAAGTCAACACAGAAACCCTACTGATGCAAGTTCTCTCAATGGTATGTTACATGGATTATCTAGACATACCGCAAATCATGGGGTTCATCCAGAGGATGGTCAATTTCATCCGTTTGTTTCTTCAAGAGACCCAAGTGGATGGGAATTACCTTTTCTACAAGGATGGATGATGGGTCAAAGCCAAGCTGGTCTCCCCTCAATGCTACCTCACATGGGCGTTAGTCATGATACTCTAGCTCAACAGATTAGTTCTAGTGTAACAGCTAATACTCTTCCCTCTTCTAATGTTGATGTAGCAGTGCCATCTTCAGCAATGTCTGGCAGCATTAACATACCCGGATCTTCTGTAAGATCAGGTTCACGTAGTCATTTTTCACACTCACGGACACCCGTATCTGAATCCGGAAATCTTGCTGCTTCTATTAATACTCCACATGATGGATCTGACATCCAAACCATCATGAGTCGAATCCAGTCAGAACTCGCAACGTCTGTGGCTGCAGCGGCAGCTACCGAGTTGCCTTGTACCGTGAAGTTAAGGGTGTGGTCTCATGACATAAAAAATCCCTGTTCCCCACTAAATGCTGACAGATGTCGTCTAATTATTCCTCATGCCGTCCTCTGCAGGTATCTTCTGAAGTTACGTTTTTCATCAGCTATGTAATTGAAATTATATGCAGTTTATGTTTTATTTCACAACCGTGTTTGCACTTTGCAGTGAAATGGGTGCCCACTTTTCACCATGCGGTAGATTTTTAGCTGCCTGTGTTGCATGTATGCTTCCACATATAGAAGCTGATCCTGGATTACAAACTCCAGTACATCAAGAGTCTGGTATTGCTACATCACCAACTCGGCATCCAATATCAGCACACCAAGTTATGTATGAGCTTCGGATATATTCCCTTGAGGAGGCAACGTAAGGCACAATTCAATTACTGCTGCTAAGCATTTACTATTTCTTCAGCAGGTTTAAGGAAGTCCATTACTTTTTAAAATAATTTTGTTATCGATACTTGTTAAACAGATTTGGGTTGGTGCTTGCGTCTCGGGCAATTAGAGCAGCTCATTGTCTCACTTCAATTCAGGTCAGTTTAGTACTTCATCATATGCTTTCTTTCTTGTAATCATAATTCTATCTTCCCTTATCTGCTTGTGTCCGTACCTTCTTTTTCTTCTTCTTCATATCCTTATTTCATGATTGACTTTTTTTATCTCCAAGTCAAAGATACAAATACGTGCCCTTTTATTTGTTATGTGCGTTGCACGCAAAACCATAATGAATTAAAAATGCAGTGAACCCTTTGTTATTGTAGGTTGTTAAATTTATTCATATGACTTTCTTTAAATATTAATAGCTAGTTCTGTCACCTTTGTTAAGTTTAAATATAATTTGTAAAGCAATTTTGTTCATGGATTGAATTTGTACAACTGCTGTTTTATGTGTAGTTCTCACCTACATCTGAGCACATACTCCTTGCCTATGGTCGACGTCATGGTTCTCTTCTAAAAAGCATTGTCATTGATGGAGAAACAACGTTACCTATATATACAGTATTAGAGGTGAGATGCTCTTCCTACCTATTGTAGTTTTGTATGATTTTTGAAACATGAAACTAATATTCTATGACATGAAATTAATATTTTTTAGGTAAAATTGTTTCAATCTCAATTTCATGTCTTGGAATTTGCTTTGTGTTTTAGGTATATAGAGTTTCAGATATGGAACTTGTTAGGGTGCTTCCGAGTGCTGAAGATGAGGTCAATGTGGCATGCTTTCATCCTTTTCCCGGGGGCGGGCTAGTTTATGGAACAAAGGTATGGCTTTACTGGGGGGAGATCAATGTGGTATGTTTTCCCTTGCATTGCTTAATTGTTAACTTTTTGCTTGTAATTGTAGGAAGGAAAGCTTAGGATCCTCCACTATGATGGTGCTCACCCGGTGAGTGGGACTGGACCAAGTTACTTTCCTGAGGAGACCATCGTTGGAGTCAGTCAGTGAGCAAGGTTATATATTGATTCTTTTGGGGATTACATTAATTAGACAACTATAAAAGTGGTGTTTGGTTTTGATTTCTGGGGAGATAAATTGCTTGATGAGTACTAAAATTGATCTCAAATGGGGATTAATGTTAGACTATGATGATGGTGGTGGTTCATTCACTAAAACTCAAGTATTGATTAGCATAACAATTAAAACTCGTGTTGAGGATAAATTAGAAGCTTAGAAGTTTAAAAAGGAATATCATAGCATTTTTCTGCAATTATAAGATGTTTGGTTTTCATTCTTTGCTATGGGTTTTAGAAACTAAAAAAATAATTTAGTCCTTGTATTATTATTTTTTGAAATGGTCCCTGTAATTGTTTTTCCATAGTTTTTGTTTTTTATTTAGTACTGTAATTATTTTGTTTGTTATAGTCCCCGTAATATTTGGTTTATCTTCAATTAGTTCTTTAATGCTCGGCATTCAAATGATAAAAAGTATATTACCATGATTGATTTGGGAATCCTTTTGATAGTTTTGTTAAATTTTATGCTTGTCTGTCTCCCGAGAGGTCACTTGGTTGAGAGTTGTCTCTTCAACCTCGAGGTACTCGGTTTGAGACTTGGGCACCAAGAGAAATTTAAGAAATTGGATATTCCTATTGTCAGCATGCTCTATATTTTTGTCTTGTTTGTGTTTTTCTATATGAAAATATCATATATGAGTGAATTTAAGGATCACATTGGCTTTTGTTTTTATCAGTCCTTCATGCGAGTATGTATTTGGTTCAAAATGTCTGGTATTTAATATTTTTATCCTCACAAAGTTTCCATCTAATTGTAGGTTCAAACATGATTAGAGATGGAATCGAGTGATCTGCTTCACATCATCTTTATTACTCACGTGGTAAGCCTTTTGCACCCTGGCCTCCTTTATGTCTTGCTTTTTCTACATAAGTAGTGGATGAGAAATATTTTTGTATCAAATGAAGAGGTGGATCTCTCAAGCTGTTGAGCTTTCCCACCATAAGGTTTGTATTGATATTCTGACCTTGATTTTTTAACCAAGTCAACCAATTAAGTTAATCGAAAAACCAATTAAAGCTCAACTTCTTGAGGAGTACACTTGATGAAATCATCCTTCTTTTCAACTGTAAGTTATTTTAAAATGGATCTTATCGACATGCAGCTGTTTCCGCTGATGATCTGTACAAAGTTAACATCGTCATATTTAGGGCTGAGCACAGGCAACAGAGAACTGGAACTTCACACTCACTGCATTAGCAAATGTATATTTTTGTATTATCAATGTATGAGTATGTATTATTAGTATGTATTAATATTCTCCTGTTGTAAAAATGTTTGTGTTCCCTTTTACTCCCACCCTCCTCCTTCCTCATGCCCATTAGTGGGCGTCTTCCTTTCAACGTGTAACATGTTCAGTAGTTACAAGGGGAAACAAATTTATCCTCATCAGAGAAATCTCATAATTTAGAAACATGAATTTACTGTGACATTTTTACATGATCTTATAATGTAAATTTGGTATTTGCATTTTTTTTAAGGAAAATAACCCACCACTCTAAATCTTTAGTTTTCTTTTGGGTACCTTGAGTCAACATTTTGTTCCAATTATTCTTTAAACCCATACACCATTATATCATTATAGTTGAGCCTTCTATGTTAAACTTTAGCATAAGTTACCATATGAGCAGAACAGTTTAACGAAATATTAGTGGGAATTTTATGCTTAATTGTGGGATTAAAATTGACGAGTTTTGATTTTTCAAAATGCATTGATTTACACTTGTTAGCATTTTCGTAAAAGAAACTGATACACACATGACATTGTTAATTTTTTGGCAAATTATTAATTTTGGTCTTTAAATTCGTTATGATTTTTGTTTGTTTTTGCTCGACTCATTTCTAACCCAGTCCAGCTCAATAGTTCGTATGAAATTAACCAATAGAGATAAAGGCAACTATGGTTTAAATGAGCACAAACATAGCTCATATACCTCTTAATCGGTCTAAAAAGTAAAAACCACTTAAATATCACTATTAATCCATTCTCATTGTACATGATTGCACACCGCCCTTTTTATAAGTAACTTACTTCTTATCCTTCACAAAACTTCCTTTCTGTGTTCAACATTATCGTTGTAAGCCTTGCCATTATTTTTACTCAAATGTACGTTTTTATTTCCTATTTTAATAAAGTAGTAATAAAAAAGTAGAATAATAAATTAAAAATATGAAAGTAGGAGCCTCTGTTCGTAAAATTTGTGAAAAATGTCGATTGATCCGCATGCGAGGTTGAATTATAGTAATTTGTTCCAACCCAAAACATAAACAAAGACAAGGATAATATATTAACAAAATAAGGGCTATTTCAAATGTTATCAAGTTGGCTTATGATCCAAACCGATCGAACTATACATAGTTTAAATCAATTCATTTATTTAACGAACTTAATTTTCAATTCAAGTTCGACTTATTTAGTTCATGAACCAAATTCAACAAATTAATTACTAAGTCGAAACGATTTTCTAGTTGATTTGGTTCATTGACAACCTTACCTCAAACGGTGCTTTTCTATTTTCTTAAGTTCTTGTAATTATGTTTTTTTTTATAGCGTTAATAATTTAGCCCCACACGTCCATAATTTTAGTCAGATCTTCAACAAGATACATATATTATAGAAGATTGTTGACATGTTGAGCTCAACTTATATAATTTGTCTGCACGATCAGCTCACCAATAACAAATGTAAAATATGTAATTTGAGACACCAAAATATTTACCTATTAAATGGACACTTAAACGCCTCATTTTAATAATCCAAATTCTTAGAAAATTTAAAATATCATAACTGCATCAATCAAACTTATTTCAACTAGTAGGGTCGGTCCTAAACATTTTGATGCTATGAATAAATCAATAAAGTTGTATCTTTTAATCATTTAAATATTTCTCTTGCAAAATATTCATTCATAATCAAAGTTCTTTAAATAAAAATAATAATTTTTGGCGCCCTTAAAAAAATGGTGCCCTGAACATTTGTGCCTCCCATCCATGCTCAAGACCACCCCTAACCCCTACCAACCGGCACCATCTCCATGATGTCCTGCAAAGGAAAGCATAACCATACAAATGAAAAAACGTCGAAAGATATCAAACATACATGCACTTATAAATAAGTAAAGATAGTTTATCATAAATCTACATTTTTGTAAAATTTAAATTAATAATTCTTTATAAAGACATCAGCAAAGGCATTCCAACATTTAAATTAAAAATACTTACATGTGACACCGAGTTTGGAGTAGTAGGAGGAGCTGCCATGTCTTCGTTAGTAGAAGCTGGATACCATTTGAACCCTACTGCCATAGCCATTTCTTTTAGAAGTTCATTTCGCTCATTTTTTGTTGGATTCGGAATTAACAATAACTGTACTATCTGCAATTAAAATTGTATAAGATGTTTTATGCACGCAAAAGAAGAAAAGGATAGCAAGCATACAAAAAATTCACTGTACCTGCTCATTAACACAACAATCTGATTTGCACTTAACACAACAACGAGCTGATATGCACTTGTTGGACTTGGTGAGATTAACTAGATATATTTCCCCATATATGAGAGAAAGTTGTGATCGAAACTTCACCAAACTTGGAAGTTCACCATACTATGTTCCAACAAAGCATAAAGTTGCTATAGCTTCTTTCATGTCTGGGGGAACTACCCTGAACAATATCATAACTATTAGCGCAGCTATGGTTTCTTCTCATGCAAGCAATCTGAAATTAGGGTTTCTAATGAAGTAGATGAAGTTGGTTATGGTGGTAAGAGTTTGTTATAGATTGATGAAAGAGAGAGAATAGTATTGAAAGTTGTTATTCACATTGGATTATGAAAAGTGAGTTACAAGTAAGTATATATACAATGACTTAGAGAGCAAGTCTCTTGTAACTACCTAACAAGCTTATCCAAACAAAACAAACTAAAGTCTTAAGCACTTGCTAATCATAATTATGGATTAAAACACACAAACTAATAATAACATCGAGTCTTTAGATACAAAACTTTAGAATAATGGTTTTTTTATTTTTTATTTTTGTTACAACAGTGGTGGAGTCTTATCATAGCAATTGCTTAAAATTATAAAAACTTTTTCATTATCAAAACAGCATTATAATACTCATATTTCATCGATCGCAATTGGCAAATATTAATAATAAAATTAAACCATGTTCCTATCAGCCTTATGTATGAGCATTTTCTTTGAATTGGTGTGGAAATGCTCGTACATAACACAACCTCCCCATTTTAAATCCAGCGGTAAATCTTTGGTTTGTAAACTGCACCAAGTGTCTCCCTCATCACCAAGTGTTTTCTAAGGCTTTGTTTCAGAGTTTGGAGGGGAGGGGAGGGTTTTGGGAAAAAATGAAGGAGCAAGTAGAAGAAATAATACATTGGGAGGATAGGACTATGGAGGTTAATTTTTTTATTCATAATACAAAATTCTCCTCATTTTGAGAACTCAAAAATTGTATTGGAGAGAGTTTTGGGGGGTTATGGAGGGTTTATATGAATTTTTTAAATTCAATCTATATGGTGATTATATTCTTAAAATTAAAAATGATGAATGGATTTTGGTGGGGTAATGGTGGCGCCTCAAACAAGGGTATCAGATGGATGTCGTGTGAGAAATTATATGTTCACAATAAGTTTGGCGAAATGGGGTTTTAAGATCTCGAATCCTTTAATGCAACGGTGTTGGGTAAGCAAGCTTGAAAGCTCCTAACTGATGAGGATAGTCTTTTTGCACGTTTGTTCAAAGTTCGTTATTTTCCCAGAACTGATTTCCTGGGGGCGACTATAGGCTCGAATCTAGCTATATATGGCATAAAATCCAGTGTTCAAAATTTCATATGATAGGGTGTCCGTTGG
>Ga0315914_1010946_pt1 | contig 11094 bp, 8 predicted proteins | sample MpolenodulesMG_FD_203920 | JGI IMG/M metagenome (GOLD analysis project Ga0315914, IMG submission 203920) | Medicago polymorpha root nodule microbial communities from Los Angeles, California, United States - elongated nodules | ecosystem: Host-associated > Plants > Roots > Nodule | place: USA... | reverse complement strand
ATATTTTTTCTATATCTTCTTTGAGCTTGTGATGCTACTGTTTTGGTATTCTTTCATTGAATATATATATGCACTTGTAAGAGATTTATTTCTTGTCTACTTCTCTGAAAAGACTTAAGTGCAAACATCAGTAGATCACCATTCATAAAACTTAGTGTTTATTCTATAAGGTTTGTTATCATTAAAACATTCATCAAAAAGATTTTTGGTTCAACATATCCACCATATTTTCCTCCACTTAAGGCTTTATATTCATCCCCCTCGACGTATCCAGAACAACTTTCCTGGGTAATCCTTTCATATAAGGATCTTAGATTTTTTTTTTCTTTTCTCACTTCTCATATAGTGATAACATTATTTTTACTTCCTTTCACAAAAGGATTTTTGTCGTCTCTCATAGACACTATTATTAGTCACATAGCTTGTAGCTTGTGATCACAAAAGATTTATAAGGTACGGATCTCATACATAAAGGTATCTCAGTCACAATGAATCTTTCAATAATTATGCTTCTTGTTCTGCAAATTCAAGAGCTGACAATGAATCTTTCAATAATTTTGATTCCATTAGTGAGAATTTGATTATGCACACTTTGCTTTATTTATTCCCAAGAAATATCACATCATCGTGAAATAAATAACTGCTTTGCAATGAAACTCACCTCATCCTTATTGGAGATCCAATTTACAATATATAAAATCCTTCTAAAATAGACAATCGTCAAAATGTAACATCCAAATTACTTTTTAGATATTTTTGAAAACTTGATTGTCAATTCAAATAATTGCCATTGAAATCATGAGCCTATATACTCAATCTATTCATTATACCACATGCAATGTCACATCTAATATAATTTATAAAATACATAGTACAATCAATTATCTCACACACAAATTGAGAGATTATCAGATGAAATTCCACTTGTTATCTACGAGATTGCTACCTTAAGGCATATTCACTATTTTCAAACCATATTTTCCATAGAATTTAGTTCACTTCTAATGCCTTATTTTTATTTTAAATAATAATAAAATAGCATTGGTTAACCCTTTCATTCTATTTTTTTTTTGTTAACCCAAACATACTCATGGATAGTGAAATTATCTTAAGTATAGCTTTTTATCTATAATTTATCAACATCTTCTACTCCTACTAAATGAGGAAAAATATACATTCTATGTCCACAAGATTTAATTTTTCCTTCTTCTAATCCTTCTACTTCCCCTTCTTCAAGAGAAATACTTAGGTAGAAGCGAACCTAACACATCAAATTTAGGAACAGCCAATAAAAAAGTGCCACATTTTTTCACAAATAAAAATGAAATAGTAAATAAAAACAAATTTTGCAGTAACTTGTTTCTCTCTCTATCAACCGCCATGGATAAGGAGCAGCAAGATGAAGGAAAAAACACAGTGTACAAAACAAACAGCAGAAAGTTAAATTTGTTACCGTGCAAAGGATTAAAATTTAGAAAATGAAGAAATCAAAAATTAATTTTCTTAAGATTTTTATTATCTGCAATTTTCTTAAGATTTTTTGTTTATGAATTTTTATCTTTGGTTGATAAAAATGAAGGTAAAAGTGAAATCGTAATAGCTGTTGCAGCAGAGAATATCATGTTCAAGCACACCGGAAACAAAGGCAAAGGCTGCAACGGTCAGTGGTGCTTGGTTTCTTTTACGATTCTCTATGGAAATGGGTTCCATGGATGCGGAGAAAATGTTTCGGTATCATGAGGAAGTATATTTCAATGATGATTTTTTATATTAATATCCGAAGGATGACGAACATGGCCTTTAAGATTTATGAGAATTGAGAAGATTGAAATTTCACCATTGGTGTGGAATGGAATAATAGCAACAGAGTCTTGGAACAGAAAAGGATGATGATGGTGGTTTTTTATTTTTATTTAAAATGTATTAAAAATAATAACAACTTGTCCTATTTTTATTGGCAGTTTGCAAGGAGGACGTGTTACGTACGATCCTATGCAAGAATTTCTCCTTGTTCAACAGTATCAACATATTGCGCATGTTGAGAAATAAAAAGTAACAACAATTACGTGATAGAAAATTTATTCTCATAACCCCCACATTTTAAGTAATCTAGGCTTTGAGAATATTTTTTATACACTTATAATTTATTTTATAAGTCTTTCCCCCACATGTAAGATAAAATTAAACATGACTTATATATGACCAAATAAGTTCATCAACAATTCTACTCAAAAGATTTCTAACATGTGATACACAAAAATTCAATATGTGTTCATACATTCACACACACTCCATAGATTGCCATATATTTATAGATGATAAAAAACACATCCATAATTCCAATCATATCCACAATACTATGAAATTTAATCAAACGTAAAAGTTTTTAACTTTGGAAACGAAACAACATGCAAAAATAGTCATATTTAGGCCACAAAAACATCAATATAAAATTCTAAAACATGTAATAGAACTTTTCTATCATATAACCTCTACATTTGATATGAATTCCACAAAGTTGTTTGATAGATTTTCGAACAAAACTATAGCAAATTTTACTTTATGACTCAAATTTATGAACCAATATTAATATATCAAGCTTTCATATGAAGATAGTAAATTATAATCTATACTACGACACCGTAGAAATTTTCATATGAAAGTTTTCAGCAATTCTTTCAATCATGGACATAAAAAATATCACACTTTTTACATTCAACATCTATATACATATAGATCCTCAAGTTTAAGGCTTACTTGAACTCGAAGCTCATCATTTTACCTCAAATTATACGACAATTTATTTGAACTCTCACATGCCACTTCTTTAACATCCATCCAATTGATGAGGGCCATGAGTGATCTTTCCATGCAATTCGAACCAACATGATACATAGAAAAATCACAATGTTAATATTTCCAAATATAATTAAATAAATAAAAATAATTTTGCTTTCAGATTGTTGGAAATATTAAGAGTACATTAGAATTTAAATAGATAGGAAAGATAGAATAGAATTGTTGTGCCGTGACAAAAGTCACTGTCCTGAAAGAAAAATTCCGGTGGACCTCCGGTGCAATCCAATATCCAATTTCGCTCCCCAAAGTTTACACAACTGCGTGTCTGGACTCGTGCACTCAAGACCTGAACACAATGGAGTTTCACAAACAATTCCCATAATGATTATAAAAGAACGATCGAAAAAAGAGACTGAATTGAGGATATATAGTGAACTTGATATTCTCCTCTATTTCACCTCTACCATTGTTTCCATACATCTTGCTTATATATTGTGCAAGTGGCCACATTCTCAAAGAACTTCTCATATTACCGTTACTACTTGTCAAAGAAAAAGCATAAGAATTAATGGCCATGAAAGCTAAAAACGATTGTATAATTTTTGTAACCGTAAGCATTAAAACCAAATTGTTAAATGATTTTAAGGAGACACATATTTTGTAGGAGTAAATGACACGATTGTTATTATATCCACACATATTTTTGACATCAACTTTGTATGTTATTGACATTGGGGAATATTCATGTTGAAAGAGAAGAGATGACAAAGAGAAAGTGGTTATGATTTCATTAGGAATAACAACCGTGAGAATATAAATATTATTCTAAAAATAAATGGTAAGATATAGACTATACTACCTTATTATAACACTAGTCGTGTTAACTGATGATTTATCTGAGGTACTAGTTTAAGATAAAAAAAAAATAGATTTCATATTAAAAAAAAAAGTAAATGGTAAAATATTATTAACACTGGTCGTTTAACTGATTTCTCTGAGGTATTAGTTAAAAGATGAAAAAAAAATAGATTTTATATTAAAAAATAAATAGTTTCTTCATACTTTTAAAAGTTTGACTACACAAATTACAAAATATTTTTACTTACGTTTATTTTCTTAACTAGCATCCTAGAATCAATGGTTAACATTTTCCTTATAATAATAAAACATTCATCACAAACATGTATATATGGGCTAAAATCAATAACTAATGTGTATTTTTCAAATAATTAAATTGTATACATTTTTGCGAGTGATCAAATCTTATGTCTTAAATCTTATAACCACTTAAATATTGTCCTTTAGTACTACCTCAACCCTTATGTAGGACTATTTTGACACAATATTTTTAACTAATTTTAACTATTGTTCCAACAATTTTAAAAAAAATTAATTAAAAATATTTTTTCGTCATCGAAGTGATTACTAGGCTGAGTCGTGGATTAGGTCGCTCTTTTTAAGATGTTTTGTAGCACTGTCTAAAATTATGCAAACAGACTATCAACCACGACGTCCCAGGTAGAAAGCAGCTCAACTACAAATGTATCAGAGTCCTATGCACTATAGAATTTGTTCTAGAAATACACCTTCAAATATGGTACTAAGACCTCTCGAATATGGTATTGATACCACTCTATTACGGTACTAAGACCACTTTTATATGGTACTAGGACCACTCTGATATGGTGTTTCCACCACTCTAACCTCTAACTTCTACAAGGGCATAAAACATAAAAGTGACTATATTCTTAAAATACTTCTTATTTTCTAAAGGGACACTTTATATCGAAAGATACTATGATCTTAAGACTACTCTTATTTTTGAAGGGACGAAATTTAATGAATGGACTATGCTCTTAAGACCGTTCTTAGTTTTGAAGGGACATTGTTTCTTAAATGGACTATAGTCTTAAAAACACTCTTTAAATTAGACGGGATAGAAAAAGAGGGAGAAGAAAAGAATAGATCATCAACACAAGCTAAAGGGGGGAGAAGAGAGAAAAGTTCTTTGACAACTAAAGAGAACTTTTGATGTAAGTACAAATGAAGGAGTGGAACTCAATTTATAGGTGAGGAACCAAACATAAGATACAAATCCAAAGGCTAGAATTAGTTGATCGTTACAAAATCAACGACTTGATGCTGCTCATAAATGAGCATTAGTAGTGAAAGTTGACTACAGGAAGGGCACACGCAGGTGTGTGTTCATCATGCGCTGACATGTGCCAAACGTATGTTGACGCATGCAAATCGCTTATGTGGCGATGACGTGTACCGGAACAAAAAATTAAAGTAAATTATTAAATAAATTTACCTGATATGAACACATATGAATTATTAATTAGAGTGGTCCTAGTAGCATATAAGAGTGGTCTTAGTATCATAATAGAGTGGTCTTAATACCATATTTGAAGGTGTATTTCTAGAACATATCCTATAGTTGAATATGAAATATGTACTTGTACCAAGACCATCTCCAATGGGAGGGTCTTAAACATTTAAGATTTGGTAACTATTAAATACCTTTGTTGGAGAGAAAAAATTTCAAGGTTTATAAAACTCGAGGTCTCATTTAAGCATTCTAATCTTAAGCGGGACACACACTCTTTTAATATTAAAAAACTGAAATATGATAATATAAATTTATTGATAGTTGATTAGTAGGTCTTATTTAAAAAATTTGTATGAAATACTAGGTTGAAGGGATTAAGTGCTAATTAGGTACTATTATTAAAAAAAATAGAGATATGTACACGTGAGACTCATTTAAGTATCCAAAAATAGATGTCTCAATTCTACTTGGGTGACATCGAGGTACCAATGTTATGTGACATTGTCCAACCACAATGTCATAAGTGTGCAGAATGACAAAAAATCCTTCTAAGTGAGAGAAAAAAGCCATAATTTTTTTATCTTTTTGTATACTTGTGACATTGTGGTTTGTCAATGTCACATGATATTAATACTCAATTTCACCAAGTTCTACCCCAATTTTAGAGGCTCAAAATCTATGTTTTTTTTAAGGAATTATTTGTACTTAGCTGCATGCCTACATCACAATTCACAACCATCCACATTTGCACTCATGTCAAAGTGGGTCACTAGACAAACTAAAAGTCGAGACCAGCACAGCAAATTAACACCAATAATAGCAGTCCAAATAAGTCACTCTGTTTCGAGTAGGAACATTTTGCCAATAACTCATTACTTTATTAATATTTAACATATAAGGAACAACATCATAAATTGACAACTAGAAAGCAACAACAAAAGAAAAGAAGTACAATTTCATGACTCATCATACATGATACATTCAACCTTTTCCCACACAAAGATGTTTGGTCACATCACAATAATCACTTAACAATCTGCTGATTCTGATTCTGCATTATGTGAAGATTCAAACGTGAGCATGATCTTGCTACCTCACCAACTAACGGAATCACCGGAAGACTATCACAATTGCATATCTCAATCATGAAACCATCTGGGTCATGGAAAAATAGCTGATCTACTTCAATCCCACCTTCTTCTACTCTTGCTCGAACATAATTGATTTCCATTTCTTTCAGCTTTTTCTCCACTGCTCCCATACTCTCACACTACACATCAACCAATTCAAAATTCAAACACAAAATTACATAATAAATCGTTAATAAACTTCAACTAAAGAATTGCTTGAAAGAATCCGAGTTCGGTTCTAATGAAACATGTATTGATTAAACTATACTTACCTCGCGAACGAACTCCGAATTACCAGAGCTCTTTATCCTGAGAATCGAATAGTTAACAACAAAAAAAAAGCTAAAACTTTATAATCCTTTACTACAATTGCATGATGTAGTACCATTAAATTAAGAAAGTTGCATAGTAATATTTTTTTTGTTAAATAGTCTAGTGACTGGAGCTCACACATTTTAAATGTAGAAAAATAAAGTGTTTAGGGTTTGAAAGTCGGATGAACTAATTTTTTTTTCTTAATTCAATGACTTTACAATTGAGTGCACCGTGTAGTGCAATAAATTACATGATTTGGCTCTATATTCTATTGCAATTTGAAGCAACCTTAGAGGATAAGATCCTTAAAAGCCATTGCATATCCTTAAAAAGCATCACAAAAACGTGTCTATGATGACTAGGTGAGTGTTTTAGTTTTAAATTAAGTGTGATCTATATTTAGTTTTAAATTTGGATTTTTCTATGCGTCACTTTAGGTTCAATGTATTTTTTATCAAGTTCCTTCATTTATTGAAGTACGTCTGTTATTTTGTTTCTTTCTAATTCACATTATTTTTTCCAAATTTTGAAACGTAACCAATAAGGTTAAGTATAGTGAAAATCTGACCTGGAAAGATATGTGATTATCCTTTGGATTTATTTCTTTCTTCCTTGGTAAAGTCTCTGGGTTCTCTGCTTCTAGCAAATGAATACCAATACCATATCCAAATAACCTGCAAATTAGGTCACCACGTACAAAAATCAATTTTCATTAAGAATTAAGAAAACCAACCAAAAGTTTATTAAATTTTCTAAGAAAAAATATTAAATTTTGAGGGGTAAAAAATCTCATTTTAATTTCCACTTATAAGTTGTTTTCAATTGAAAAAACATGAGTTAAAGAGCATAGTAATAAGATAGTGATAAGATGTCAAGAGTTCAAACATCGATCCCAGCAAGGGCCGTTTTAACAACCAAAAAAAATGAAAAATTTAATACTATTCTTATACTAAATATATATTATGCAAAAAGTTTATATATTGATGTATTATGTGAAATTACCATGCCCCATCAAAATCAAAAGAACCAGGCCTTCTTATTGGGAAGAAACCAAGAACATTCTGGTAGAAATCTATTGACTCTTCAACTGATCTGCATATGAGTGAGATATGATTCACTGACTTTAGGTGCAAAGGGTTTCCCACACTTTCCTTCATTTTCTCAAGAAAATTAAATTCAAATCCAACCCAGTTGAACTATGAAAGAAAAAACGTTGATCCAAATAACAAAGATGTTAAATATTAGAGAAAAGGGTATCAAAATATGATGAAAAAAATTAGTGATCACAAATTATTGTTAAGGAAGAGAAGAGGCTTAAAAATGAAATGAAAGCAAATGCAAATTTAGTTCTTAGTTTGAATAGAAGATTTGTCACGGAAATAGCAAAAAGGGTTACTTGCATTATATAGAGATGAAGAGGCTACCATTGATTGCCACGTGTCCGTATATGTCATACGTGTCAGATACGTATTTTATCTGTCACATCACAACACACATATGTCTGACTAGGATTGTACTATGTATGTGGGGCCCTTGACACGTGAGCTTACATGTTTAGATATACACCGTTGAATTGAGTTGAGGTGTAATTGTGATTATTTTGTTTTACCTAAGTTATCCTAACTAGTATCTTTGTCGCCTAATGCAGCTCTTCTGGGGTCTATTCTCAGAGCTTTTGGTTCTTTTAAGTTATGTTTGACTCGACTTTTTTTTTTCTACTTTTCTACATTTTAAAAAAAAGGTAGGTCAAACACAATATTAATTATGTACTTTTTTTAGAATGTATGAAATTGAATGTAATGAGTTTTGACTAAAAGTTGTTGACTGTAACTTTAGAACTACTTGTTAATAACAAACTATACATATCTTCTAGACAAGACATATTGTAACAATTTTTTTTTGAACAAATCAAAATGAAATATTAATAACACCACGGTGATTCAACCTGCACAAGGTGTGCAAAAGAAGAACCACCGTGATTCAACCTGCACAAGGTGTAACAAATTACGCATATCTTTTTCTTATTTACAAAAAAAACTATACATATCTTTTTCAATGACACTAACAATGCAACAAATATAATATCATATAATATAAATTCTTATTTTTTTGAATGACACCAAAAATGTAGTATTCTTAACCAAATTTTTTATACGATATAATTGGTAATGAAAAAATCAACTATTAGTTTCAAAATTTTGCACAATATTTTTCCAAATAACTTTTAACTTAAAAATAGCTGCAAAAACTAAGAATTATAAAGTAACCAAACAACTTTAACTTCTTTCTTAAAGCCCTTAATTTTAACTTTGTTTTAAAATAGTTTTTAGACTATAAAAAAGCCAGACTAAACGATGTCTTATTATGATGTGCTTAAGTGAGTCTTGTTAAAGGGGTATATGAATTTAAACTAATGATTTACTAGTAATAAATATGAAGATTCAATTCAAATTTAGTTTAATTCATACTATATTGTTCTGGTATTGTTGTCTTTTTTTGTTGTACAATGCTAAAATAAGAAAAAATGAAAACAAAAGAAACAGAAAAAATAGCTACTCTTTCAAATAAAAAGTTTCAGTTGCATCACTCTAAAAAAAATTCAAAAGTTCCGTCGGAGGAGACTCGTGACAAAAACTCAAAGTTTGATGAGACATTAAGCTTAGTCAAAAAATCCGCTCATTAATTCCTTTCTCAGAAGGTGTGATTCATTGTAACATTTTCTTACTCCAATAACTCTTTTATATCTTAAATCAAAACAACATAAACATGAAACCTCATGGAGGACTATTAAAAATATTGATACAATGAAGAGAATTAGAGTAGCATTCTAGTAGTGTTATCTAAGAAAACGTGTTCAAGTATTTTTTTTACTCATTGTAGATATTCTAAAACAAGTTCCTTAACTATTTAAAAGTGTCTTTGTACCCAAAAAAAAATAAATTTAGCGTCTAATAGAACTCATTTTAGATCACATTAACAATGAAATGAAGATCTTCCTTTCCATTTTAGATGTTAGTCGGACCATTTTTTTTTCATATGAAAAGGAGAGTATATTGTTATGTTAGCATTGTACTTATAAAGAAACAATAAAAGAACATGTGCATGAGTGTGGATACACTTGATCTATGAGAATATTTTGGGGTATCAAGGTGTTTGTTTGTTTATCATGCCTTTTATACATGTGTTCTCATTCTTATCTTTCCATCTCTCGTTATGTGTAGTATGAATATTATTTACAATTGTGATAATATTAAAAATATAGAACTGGTGGTAAAATTAAAAAAATTAAAATCTTGAAATCCTAAAACAATTATTCTTTTCTCTTTAAATTTGCCACTTCTATATATTTTTTTGAAAAAAGACTAAAAAAAAAAAGAAGACTAATTATGTTCTTAGTGAGCCCAATATGATCTGGTTAGAGTAAACACCCCCATGTATTGTATCTAAGGTCCTTAGGGAAATTTTCCATCAATAATATGTCTTAGTCTTTTTTTTAAAATTTGCCACTTCTATAGATAGATCGAGTTGAGGCCAAAGAGTGACAATTCATTGGTTCTGTTGAGTGTTTATTCAGGGCCAGTCCAGAGAGGCTGCCACTAAAGAGTTTTAGGTTCCTAAATTTGTTAAGCCTCATACTAATTTTCATGTCATTCTCTCTGAACACGCTTAAAATGTGTTTATTTAAATTTCTTTTATGCCTAAAAATATATTGGACCGGTCATATGTCTATTTCGTGTATGATGTGAACAAAACAAAAGTTTAAAAGCTACAAATATACATGAACAATAATAAATAGTAGGCTTAATAGCAGTTTTAGTCTTTAACTTTTCTAAAGTTGTGATTTTTCCTCCTAAGAAAAAAAACTACAAAATCGCCCTCTAAGTTTTGCACCTGTGGCAGTTTTGGCCCCCCAAGGCCAATTTTGACTTGGTCTACGCTGATGTGGCACCCTAAGTGAGGTGCCACGCGTTAGTTTTTTTTAATTTTTTTTTTTGCCCTGAGGGGTCAGAACTGCTACAGTTGCAAAACTTATGAGACAGTTTTGTAGTTTTTTTTTTAAAGGCTAAAATTACAACTTCGTGAAAGTTAGGGAGAAAAACTGCTATTAAACCTAAATAGTAGTGCCAATATGTAATCACACTAGCTCATACCTAACATTTAAAACTAATGATTCTCGTATTAGTATATGGATCATGGAGTATACAGTAGACAAAGCACAAAACCAACTTGTTTCACTTTATTTCCTTTTTCACCTAAAAAAAATATTTTCCTTTACGTAATGATCAGATACAGGGAGATCAAGAACACCTAATACCCTCTATAAAAAATAACACCTAATACCAACATTAAAAAAGAAAAAAAGAACACGTTTTTTTTCCCTTTGTTTTCCTTTTCTATTCAAACTAGACCATTGACCCGTGCTGACGCCCGGGTCATATAAGAGAACAAATACAGCGGAAATAAGAAAGTAAAAACTTTACTTGAATCGAAAAAATAGTATGATTCAGTTCATAAAAT
>Ga0315914_1010944_pt1 | contig 11095 bp, 4 predicted proteins | sample MpolenodulesMG_FD_203920 | JGI IMG/M metagenome (GOLD analysis project Ga0315914, IMG submission 203920) | Medicago polymorpha root nodule microbial communities from Los Angeles, California, United States - elongated nodules | ecosystem: Host-associated > Plants > Roots > Nodule | place: USA... | reverse complement strand
AGACAAATGGCAACGTTTCTGATTCTTCCATGGTATACAATGAACTTGTTAACCGGAGGTGTGTATGGGGTCGTTAGAGGCGGAAGAAGAGAAGAAAGATGATAACGTTTCTGATTCAATGGAAACAAATAATGAACTAACGAACAATAATATCTATTATCTAGCGGTCCAAAATTTAATTGTTTTTTAAAATAAAATACATTCCGAGGACAAACTTCCTCGGAAATTTTAGTCACTTTAGTGTCAGCTGCGTCAGTCTGTGGCTCAGTTGTCAAATCAATATTCCGAGGATATTTTTCCTCGGAAACAAAAGTTCCTCGGAAATTTCCTCGGTAATGGGATTGCAACCAACTATTTTTCCAGGACATGAGTTCCTCAGAAAAAAGCGACATTCCGAGGAGAAATAGACGATTTTCCAGGAGTTTTGTGCCTCGGAATTTCAGTGATTTCTTGTAGTGTGGGGCCTCGGGGACACTAGTTAACAAGACCCTATCAATTAACATAAGTCTTAAAAATCACATGAACTATTGATAATTATACCTCTTAAATCTCACAATCAAGACACAAATAATTTTCTACCAAAGTGGAAAGAATGAAAGAACAATAGAAAGGAAAAGGAAACCAAGTGTGTTGTTATTGTTCTATTATTACTACATAATTTTAAAAAAAAAAAATGGGCCTGGGCTGGTGTGGCACTTGCCACAGCAGGCCCAGGCCAGGTTCGCCCATGGATTGAACCAAAGGATAGCGACGACCGACATGAAATGGTGGTGATGGTCGTGGTTGGTTGGCGATGGGTACCGGTGAGAGAACACGACAAAGATGAAGGAACTGACTTTTTAATTTTTTATTAATTATTAAAAAAATGAATGTTTTAATATTTTTAAATCTCAACCGTTGAATCTTTTTTGCCCCATGTCATTCATCCAATACTCTAAATGGAGCATACATATGTCAATTGACACATCACCAAAAAATATTTTAAGAGTAGTGATACATAGACCACCTTAGATGGCATGTACCACTTGTACACCCACACACAATTGTGACATGTGTCCATGTGGTCGCCACATACACAAAATTCATATTTATTGTCTATCACACACTCTCACATGGGAGTGGTACAATACAATGTGTGTATGGAGAAAATGGTGTCTACAAAACATTATCCATGTTTTAATTACCTTTTTGTTTTGGAAAAATATAGATAGACACTCTTTTTCAATATCACTCTTGGACACACGCTATGTGGGAGGGTATTTTGGTAATGTATAACAAACGATGTATAGTTATTTTGAACCCACATTGCCACATGTTGCATTTATGTGTGAGGGTTTAAGGGGTGTATGCCACCTATGTGTATATGTATAAGCAAGCACTCATTCGTTTTTCTCCACGAAATTTTTTTTTTTTAAAGAATGCTTGTCTATAACCCTATATATGTATGGCGATTGACACATCACCAAAAAAAAAAAAAATTTATCACCTTTTCTGTTTTCCTCCACCGAAACCTCTTCTTATGTAGTGCCGTCAGAACCGCAAAGCAGCAAGATACTTTCGTTATGGAAAATGGCGTATATTGATTTCATTTAGGTTAGAGAGAGACGAACTATATCAGATATGGCTTCTAGTATAGACTGCCGTCAAACCCTAAAATTACTCTCATCTGGCCATTCACTACACTCGCAGCCACTTCCAACTCTTCCATTCGACCTCATCCCAGAAATACTGTCTAGGTTACCGGTGAAACTCCTCCTTCAACTCCGATGTGTCTGCAAGTCATGGAAATCTCTGATCTCCGATCCAAATTTTGCTAAGAAGCACCTTGGTGTGTCAACCACCCGACGCCTGCACTTCGTAAACTACGAAGAACGCTCACTTCACAAGTTCATTCTCAAGTCTTACCCACTCCACTCTAATTTAACAAGCATTAACACTAACTTCACCCGGTTTGAGTATTTCGCAAACAATTTTGATGGAGATTATCCTACTGATAGTCTCCGTTACTTCATTGACTCTTGCAATGGAATCCTTTGTATCGGAGGTGGTTATAAAGGCTTAGTTATATTGTGGAACCCCTCTTTACGAAAGTTTAAAGAGTTGCCTGTTTTTGAAAAGCCAAAGGTGTCTACTGATCACCTTAGAAAGACATTTGGCTTCGGATACGATTTTCTTACGGATAATTACAAGGTTGTTGTTGTTCTAGACTACTTTATTCCTGATAGTACAGGTAGTGATAATTTGGTCCACAAATCTGAAGTAAAAGTTCATACTTTGGGTTCTAATATTTGGAGAAACATTCAAGAGTTTCCTTTTGGTGTTTTCCCTTTTGCAAGATCAGGAAAATTTGTTAGTGGCACTATTAATTGGTTGGCCACCAGACCATTTTATCCGGTTTGTAACCATTTTATTGTTTCATTTGATTTGGCAAAAGAGTCTTATCAAAAGCTATCACTTCCTTGTTATGGAGGGGCAGATCAGGGTAAAATGTTTACCTTGGGTGTTTTGAGGGATTGCTTGTGCTTGACTTGTGGTCATGATGTTTGGGTTATGAAAGAATATGGAAAAAAAGAGTCATGGACTAAATTGTTCACTATTCCTTACGAGCTAGATCCTAATAGATCCCGTGCATACGCCAAGGTAATACATGTTTTTGAGGATGATCAAGTGATGTTAAACATTTTAGAAGCTTCGGAATTGAATTTGATTCTTTACGATTCTAAATATGGTACTCTTAAGTCTGCAAATCTTAAGAAGATTCCAGAGGTCTGTATTGAGAGTTTAATATGGCCTTGTTCTTAATGCTGCTAGGATGTAGTTCTTAATGTTTTTGAGGATGATCAAGTGCTATTCTTTATGTTATGTCACTTGAGCGTGAGATTTAACTGATACATCCTTTTAGATTAAACTGATACACTTATGTTCGTTTCTGCTTATGTTATTTATTTATTTTTGGAATTTGTCTTTGTTACTAAAGATTTCTTGCATTGTAACCAAAAAAAGACTTCTTGCATCATTGTTAATTAATTGTCGATTGATTTTTGAAGGTATAGAAATTTGGCGTTATTTTCATTTATATTATATGTTTGTTATAGATTTTGGGTTAAATAGTGTTCACCTCCAACTATTTGGGGGAGTTTTGGTTGTGCCCCCTCTGATTATTTTTATTGTTTTTAGTGTCTCCTTTTCATTTGAAGATTCTTTGATTATAGACTCTTATGTATTTGAGTGTGCAATAATAATGACATGGCATACTGAGTTGGATATTATATAACTCATAATCTTGTATTATGATTTAGATGTGGTTTGCCATTTGAGTTTCTATGATACTAATTATTATGATTTTGATGTTTTGCAAAATCAAATATTTTTTAAAATTTCTGCTCAAGGATGCACAAATTATATAATGTTTGCTTCAAATCTTGCAAAGTACATTATTAAAAAGGACAATCCGGTGCACTAAAGCTCCCGCATATGCAGGGTTTAGGAAGGGGTCCCACCATTTGCAAAGTACATTATTAAATGAACATTTTTTTCTTTTTTTCTTTATCACACATGTTGTTCTTTGCGAAGGTTAATTAGAATAAGTTGAAAGATACCACAATGGTCACAGAGAATTACAAAATTAGTCACAAAGATTACAAAATTATAGGAACGTGAGATCCTGTTTTTTTCCATTTTAATATAGGTCATTAAAATTTCAAGAACATCTTTATATTTATCATTTTAAAGATAAAACAAACTAGAAATGGATGAAGTTTTGTACGAAAAGTAATGACCAAAGGAGTTCTTAGGTAAACAAATTATGAAAAACTAGATATGTAGCATGACTTTTTCTATTTCAAATGCATTTTCCCTAGGATGTGCCATACATATTTTCACTAGTTTGCTGATATTATTTTTGAGATTTGACTGTACCAATACCAATTTATAGGAATTAATTCTTATAACTTAATTGGTTTTCGATTTAAACTCATCTGTTAAGATAAAATGTTTCTTTCAACTATGGTGCCTCTGATTAATTTGGGGGAAGTACTAAGGGATTACCTAGTTAACGTGCTCCTGTTATGACTTTTTTGGAATATGAACATAATTTGTGCCTACTTGCATATCAATGCAATGTAAATGTTTTAGAACCTATGTGCTCTATCACTGGTTATTTCATGAATTCAGTGTTGCTTTAACACAGAAAATGATGCCTTCTAGTCTGACTAAAATTATGAAGCATCATTAGGCAATAACAAATTGAGGTACAGAAGCACAAAACTAGTATATTTCAACAACCAAACAACAGAAAACCAAGATGATACTTAATTTGGCAACATTGTAGATCCAAAACTTTTCTGAATAGTTATTTTCTCAAGAACACTCTTAACACACTTTGTCTTTACTCTTTTGCGACTCGTTTATAATTTATAAACAAATTTTAGCGTTGACAATTTTCTTTGAAATGCGTAAGATGATAAGAAACTTTTGACTCTTTAAAAAAAATAGAAACTTGTGACAGTCATTCAGACTATCATGTTAAATCTGTGTGGTAAGCCGAATCTCACATATAATGTCTGTCATTGTCATTGAGTCTTTTGCTGGACACAATTTCTTAATCCATATTTTAACTCTTATGCTAATATATGAAGTTCTCAATTAACTAATGACAAGTTGTTAAAAGAACTTGAATTTCATTGTGAAAGATGTAATTGTCATCACTCGTGATATGGTCAATTAATTATAATATCTAAAATGATTTGACATTAGATTCAGGAGCCAATGAACACATTGTTTCATCCACACATTGGTTCACTTCTTATCATAAAATTATTCTTAAACCTGTAAATTCACCTAATGGTACTTCAGTACTTGTTCAATATGCTGGTACCATTCATTTCTCACCTCAATTTCACCTTGAGAATGCTCTGTATTCACCTTTATTCAACTTGAACTTGATTTCTATTTCCAAACTTTGTCAGGGTTTGAATTGTCATGCCATTTTTATGATAATAAATGATTCTTACAGGATCTTCACTCCCAGAAGATGATTGGTTTGGGTGATCAGATTGAAGGTCTATATAGATTAGCATTAGATTCCTTTAATCTTCCTTTATGCAATAATTTTTCTGTCAATCATGTTTCCACCAATACAAATTTAACCATTCCTTCTTCTGCTTTCTGTCAATCCACATCAGATCATTCCTTGTTTATAAAAAACACAAACACTTCATTTACTGTGTTACTAGTGTATGTTGATGATGTGATAATTGCTGGGAATTCTATGCTTGAATTTCAACACATCAAATCCATTCTGCATTCCTCATTCAAAATTAAGGATCTTGGACAGCTGAAGCATTTTCTTAGTTTAGAGGTGGCATGTTCTTCTCAAGGCATTTCACTATGTCAAAGGAAGTATTGCATTGATCTTCTCACTGATTCGGGATACCTAGCCTCTAAACCTATATCTACACCTTCTGAACCTTCATGTAAGCTTCACCAAGATTCTAGTGCACCTTATGTTGATGTCCCCTCATATAGAAGATCGATTGGCAGGTTGATTTATCTCACCAACACTAGACCATATATCACTTTTTCCACTCAACAACTCAGTTAGTTTCTCTCTTCTCCTACTGAGAAACACTTTACTGCAGCTACTAGAATCTTGAGATATTTGAAGAAATGTCTTGGTCAAGGTCTCTTCTTCCCCAGAGATTCTCCCCTATGCATTTCAGCATTTTCAGATGCTGACTGGGCAGGATGTATAGAATCTAGAAGATCTATTTCTGGCCAATGCTTCTTTCTTGGGAAATCACTCATTTCATGGAGAACTAAGAAACAGGTAACTGTTTCTAGATCCTCACCAGAAGCTAAGCATAGAGCATTGGGTGCAGCCACTTGTGAACTTCAATGGCTTCTCTATCGGCTTAAAGACCTACATGTTTCACCAATCAAACTTCATGTGCTTTACTGTGATAATCAGAGTGCATTACACATAGCTGTTAATCCTGTTTTTTATTAAAGGACTAAGCACCTTGAGATTGATTGTCATTTGGTTAGGGAAAAACTGCAAGCAGGCCTCATGAAATTACTACCAGTTTCATCCAAATATCAACTAGCAGATTTTTTTTTACCAAGGCTCTCCTTCCTCAACCCTTCAACATACTCTTATCCAAGCTGGGAATGCTTGATATCTACCATGTCCCAGCTTGTGGGGGACTATTAGAGAATAAAGGAAAGAAAGAAGAATTAGTTAGTGAGAATACTTGATATACAAGTAACTATGTTTAGCTTGTTAATAATTAAGATTAGCATGTCATTAGGTGTCTTCTATTCCTATATATACTCTATGTACATGTTAATTCATCTATGAGAAATAAGAGTTTATTCATTTTATTCATTCTATAACACACTCACATAAAATACTAATTAAACTCAAAGAAATCTCATTTAAGGGAATACTAATTGTAGTTATAATTATGATTACGGTCAGCACGAAGGTGTTGGTTTGAGATCTGAAAAACAAAATATAATTATGATTGGTTTGAGATTACCATTAACCTCGAGGTGTCGTTGCCTAATTTTGTTTCTTAACAAAAATATATAATTATGATTCCAATAATATTCATAATTAATATCATTAAGCAAACCATTAAACATGCAAGTTTATTAATGTCTTGTAGCTATTAATGTCTTGTAGCTACATAACAACAATTAGCAATTCAACTTTAAGTTTAAAATATACGATATTAATTATTATAATTGCAATTATAAATTTTTAATCAATTTATTAAGTAAATCAACTAAACTTCCAAAAGCAAACGGTTATGACTTGATTTCATAGATGTATGGTATTTTTTTTTTAAGGAACATGTAATGGATTCAATAATTCTATTATAGAGAACTAAGCAACACAAAGGAAATAATCCTTAAGGACATGATAGAAGTGAAATTGAAAGTTAAAAAGGAGAATAAAAACTATCAGGGAAAGGAGAAGAGAATCAGAATTTCAATCACATATTCAATGTCTTGTTTCATTTGTTTTCTTTTTTTTTCTTGACAGATTCATTTGTTTTCTCTTATTTATAAGAGTCCATATTTCTATTTTTTATATTGCCCCTTTAAGCTCTTTGACTCGTTTCAGAACATAGATGTATAATATGTTGTGGTCAATTTCAAACTTGTAATTTCTCATTTCTTTTTTTCTTTTTTTTTTAATGGAAATTTCTCATTTCTTTATATTTGGTGTTTTCGAGTTTAACCGTTAAATTATTTGGATATAGTCCTTGTGATATTGTATAATAAATATTGGGGTCGGGGTCGAATCTTGGACACCTAACTTATTCATCTTAAAAAGGTAAATTTCTAACCACTAGACTACTTGATAAAAATATATATTATTTAAATTAAAAAAAAGTTATTACTTCATTAATGTCTATTGAAATTAAATAATTCTTTTAGAGGAAAAATTGAATATTTTATAAAAAATAAATATTTAAACAACACAATCTTCCGTAAAACAAGCATACATTATTTTCAGAGATTGAAAGAATCAATTTTATTAAAAAAATATTTTACCATCTGTGATTAATATTTTATTACTATTGGAATGTCTTATATTCCTTTTTTTATGTTATTGTGCTCTTGATTTATCAAAAAAATAAATAAATATTGTTACATTGTTAAAGAGACAATTATTATTACTTTTGAGGGCATAGTTTAGTTTTTTATAAAATTAGTAAGTTTTCGCCTTTAAAATATTTTGTATATATCTATTATCATTTTTTTTTAGGGAATATATCTATTATCATTGTTTTACACTAGTATGTTTATATAAATTATTGTTTTACAGTAGTTATGTTTATATAAGTACGTGATTTTGGACTCTACAAAAAGTAATACATTTCAAAACTTGCTAAGAAAATTATTTTTGGGAAACAAGAGGTTTTTCATTTGATTAAATTATTACCATTTTAATTAAACCAATTGATTGAACTCAAATGGTTAATTAAGTTCACCAAAAGACAAATATTTTGAAAGGACCCGAGTTTAATTTGTATGTCGAATAATTTTTTACCGGACTTACTTCGCCGTCAAACTCTGGATTTCTAGGGACCCATTCCTCTAAAAATCAATAACCATCAATTACACATAATGTCACTTTTTAATTACTACTAATATAATTCAAGATTTATTTTTTTTGTTTACATTTTCAAGCTTTCAACACCATATTTTCACATTAAAGTGAAAATCAAGCCCTAAACACTAAAAGGCAACAATCTATATAATCTCAAATATTTCAAATTATTTTCTTAATGAGCGAACATAGGCTCAATTACAAGAGACTTAAATGTGATCAGCCATCAATCTTCTAGAGATGTAAGCGGGGCGCAATGGCAATGGTGAGTAAGAAGGAGCAGCTACATCCAATGGGGGGTATGTTGGAATAACGGGAGGCTCAACAGGGGCAACAATGATAGGGGTAAAAGGTTCTACAGGGGGCTCAACAGGGGCAAGCATAATAGGAATAGGGGACTCAACAGGGACAGTGGGTTCAACAGGGGCAGGCGTAGCAGGGACAAGAGGGACAATTGGGGAAAGCGTAACAGGTGCAGGAGGAGTAACAACTACAGGCGTAATAGGTACGGGGGCAGAAGGTTCAACAGGGGTGGGCATAACAGGAATAGAAGACTCAACAGGGACAGTGGGCTCAACAGGGGCAGGAGGAGTAACAACGACAGGCGTAACAGGTACGGGAGTAACAGGAATAGGCATAACAACAGGGACATCGATGGAAATCGGATTAGGCCTAAAAGGGCCAGGCTTAATAGGAGCAGGCTTAGCAGGAATAAAAGGCTTAAGAGGGGAAGGCTTAACGGGGACAAAAGGCTTAAATCTAAAACCATCGGTTTCATAAAGAACCGATTCAAGCTCTTGAGCAAATGTTGTGAGAAAGATTAATTGGAGTAATAATAGCACCAATGCTAAAAATTTGATCATTTTTCTGTGCAAGATAAAGTAACCTTGAAACACAGGGAGAGGAAGTGATGTTGGTGTGAGATGTTTTGAGATGTTGTGAGAGTGTTAGTTTGAGGTTGATTTATTTATAGGTGTTAATGTGCATAATCATAGGAGTTTCTGTTAATGTGTAATAAACAATGATAAAAATATTAAAGTAGAATTGTAAATAAAATTGTTTCTTTTTTTATGCATTTTACTGCACGAAATAATATAAGCAAGTTTTGGGAAGGGAATGCTGAAATGTAAAAAAAAAAACTAGCACATTCTAAAAATCCGTCTATGCTTTTTTTGGATAAACTCAAAAATATACTACCTCATTATATGTTTTTGAAGGTGCCTCATTATATGTTATTAGTTCATTACTTATTTTTTGAAGGATTAGTTCATTAGTTTTTATTTTTTAAAAGAAAAAGCTCATTAGTTTAGATTATTTAATTTTAATTATCTTAAAAATATAGAATATTTTAGAAATTATACTAAGTGATGTTACGTCATTAAGTTAATCCAATTTTAAAATATTTAACCCAATTTTTTACTATTGTGTGACTACCGAAAATTTTAGGAAGGAACGGCTACAATTTCGCATGATATATAAAGTTAATTTAAAAACAACTAATGCATACATTCCCTAAAAAAAAAAATTAACGCATACGTTAATATGAATTCAATTGGGTCATATATATAGAGACTAAAATAAAAGATATAAAGTGAAATGCCCAAAAATTAGGCTTAATAACAGGAGTATTCCACTTTCGTCATAATAGTCTACTTAATTTTTTTTTTTGAAAAAAATAATAAACTAATTAATTTTTTTTTAACAAGGTAAAATGAGATATATATTAACACAGCAGAGCCCTTAAAAGTATAAGGTGTGTCAACAAAGACCTCAAAAGTTTACAAACAGTTTAGTTAAAACCAAATGAAACCATAAAAATTATTCTGAATAATGTAGACTAATTAATGGTAGTAATTGGTTTTGATCAGTGTTTTATTAATATTTAATGTGATCATTCAAAAAAATAAATTAATGTCGATTTAAATAACATTGTTTAATAAATTTTTCAAAAAAGAAAAAATAACATTCTTTAATAAACAAATGGTTTTTTTTGCTTTTGGTAGTGAAACAAATGGTTTTCTCAATATTGGATACGTCAATTTTATTTTGAAACTAATAGAAAAATCAATTATTTGCTTATTGAAATAATTGATATATCATTAATATCTAAATAAAAAATAAATCTTGTGAAAAGGTTGTAATTATATGCACAAATTGTAACGTTGTTATTATCGTGACGTTTGTAGGGGTTGAATTTGAATCTTAAATTTGTGACTTCTCCGTACAAATGTATGATTTTTTTTTTTTGGTGATCGGGGTTCGAACCATGCACTTTGCATATATTATGCATTGTTCATATCAATTGAGTTAAGCTCACAAGGACATAAATGTATGAATCTAATCACTAAAAAGAGTTCAAGTAGTTAATTTTTTTTAATATAAATTTAATACAAAATAAATAAAGTAATGAAAGCCTAAGGTGCATTCAAAACTGTGTAATTAAAAGCAGATCACATCAGCTATGCATTTGTTTCAAGTTATATTGTAGATTCTTAGGAATAAAACGATAGAAATATACATGCCTATATTTGTTATAAATTTACTAAATTTTATTCCTGTGTATAAAACGTTCTTGGGAATAGAAAATTGTTCTCAAAGAAAATGGTGGGAATATAGTTCTCATGAAGATGAGAATAATTTCATGTGTAATTACCTATTATAATCCCTAGTTTTATGGTGCTCAGGAGTATTATAATGTCAACCAAACATCTTTTTTGTAAATACCTTAGAATAAAATACTCATCTTTATGTTCCAAGGAATGTTACTCCTAGGAATGAATTTGGTAAACTTGAAACAAACACACCCCATGAAAAAATTATTTTTTCAATGGTAAACTTGTAAATACATAGAAATCATTTAAATGTTTTGCCAGATTGTTCTCATGAATCATGGTTCTTGCCATTTCTTGTAAAGATCTATTCTTTCTCTCTACAACCCCATTTTGCTGTGGAGTTCTAGGAGAAGAGAATTCA
>Ga0315914_1010937_pt1 | contig 11098 bp, 9 predicted proteins | sample MpolenodulesMG_FD_203920 | JGI IMG/M metagenome (GOLD analysis project Ga0315914, IMG submission 203920) | Medicago polymorpha root nodule microbial communities from Los Angeles, California, United States - elongated nodules | ecosystem: Host-associated > Plants > Roots > Nodule | place: USA... | reverse complement strand
AGATGTGACAATGAAACTCACTTGAAAGATGGTTCGACCACGACCAAATATGAAATCAATGGAGCCTTGAATGTAACAAGACTCATAGTAATGTCTACCTTTGTAATCAAAGAGTGTGTTGTGTGTACTATAAAATGCACAATGATAAAATGCAGCTTTCTCCGCTGCCACAAATGCTGCCACAGATTGATTTTGTGAAGTATAGGCAACTCCTGTAGGTGCATCATTCTGTAATGCAACAACATTGGAAAAATGGAAAATGTTATTTCTTTTCATAAGTAGCAATCAAATACAAATACAAATAATGATAGAAAAACCCTAATAATAATGATGACGACAACAAGAATAGTCATATATGGCTAGAAAAAGTTAAATTACCTGCAAAAATTAGAGATTATTGATTAAAATGTAGGGTCTTGCTAACAAGCACTCTAAGGACATTGTTTAAGGATCCACTAATGGAAATTTTATGTTGAAAATACAAGTCAAACTCATATCAAAGTCATAACTATAGAATTTTCATTGTTAAAATTACTACTTTTGTATGATAAAACAATATCCTAAGAGCACTTGTTAACATTTTCCAAAAATATATATTTGATTCGGTTGCGGAGCTTAGCTAGAGATGTTAAAATTAGATAAAATTTTAATTTTTTCCATCTCTAATTATTTTTGTTGGTAATTCAACATTTTCTGGTATACAATATTAGTAGAAAGTATGAAATTACCTTGAAGCTAATTCCAAAGGCAATGAAATCGGAGGCTTCAACTTTGAAGGTGGCAGAAGCTATATTGTTAGAGGAGCTTTCAGACCAAACAATGGCAGTTTTTCCTCTTCCATTTCCTCTCATAAATATATAACGCTTATTCTTTGGTATGTGCACTTTTTCCCTTCACATTATCAAAATCAAAATGTAATCAATAAATTAATTAGTTAATCATATAATTAAGTTCTTGGCTTTTAAAAAAAAATCGTATAATTAACTTCTATTTGACTCAATAGAATTAACTTGATAAGTAGCATATTTATATCAATGGATTGATTAATACATGTATGATTAATAATAAAATAATGATAATAATTAATGAATATATGTATGTAATAATAATTAAATTTGTACCTATATACTCCTTTTCTAATATGGATGATGACCCAATTAGAATTTCCTTCAGGAATTGAATCTATGGCGGCTTGTACTGATTTAAATTCTCCATTTCCATTGATATCAACTTTAATAGTGCGATTAGTTCCTACCTTTTGTGTTAGCATAGGAGAGTCTATGACCGTTTTTACATCAAAGGCAAGAGCACAATATGGTACAAAAAACAAGATAAAAATGAGAAGTTTCATTGTCAATGTTGAAAAAGAAAGAGACAAACAAGATGATGAAAAAGAAACCATATTTTGGAGGCTTATTGAGAATTTGTGGTTCATTAGATTTTGAGGTTTCTTGTGGTTTAATTTTGTGTAATGAGGCACAGGTGAAATGAGAGGTTTATAAGTACAATGGATTAATTTATTTTTGGAGGTAAGATGTTAGGAAGGTAAAATTGAGCGTTAATAAATTAAAGGAATATGGGTTGGTTTTACGGTTCTCTCTATATTGGAGGACATCCAGAAATTTGACATTTTAGTTGCACGAGGCAAAGTTGTTATTATTTTGAGGCATCTAGCAAGTTTTTATTTTTGTAACTAGTTGTTATTGTTATTAGTTTTAACGTTAGGGTTATGCCTAAAAAAATAAAACAAAAAAGTTACGGGTTTATAGCTTTGTGAGTTTTTGGAAGATATTATTCACTAAATTCAAAATACACTTATTTAAAAAAAATGTGGTGGACAACTTATTTAGCAAAAGTATAAAATTTATTTAGTATAAGTGTAAGCGAAATAAAATTTAGCTATTTTTATGAAAAAATTATTTTTGGTAACAATTTTTATTACTTATAATAGTGTATATTGAATATATTATATGATAAAATGTAAAAAAAAAAAAATATAATACATATAAATGATGAAATGTGTTTTTTCTTATGCAATGATCTTTCCAAAAATACAAAAGTTAACAAATACTCCTAACTCTTTAATTTATAAAAATAATTGTTAATTTATTGATTTAGAAAACATATGTATCAAAACCTTTTAATTTATGAAGTTATAGATGTTCAAGCCTCGAACTAGGCAGGGTCACACAAGTTTGGGAATCAAATTGATTGATAGTGTGTTGAGTGGTTCTAGACAAGATGGCAGAGGTATGAAGGAGATTATTTTGAGGAGAAAGACAAAAATAAGGATATTAACATTAGACAATGCACTCATAAGGTTGTAAGATGGATATTACACAATAGTTGTGAAGGTGTTGGGGTCATATGAAGCGAACCCTTATAATGAATATACAATGGCGGTTTTAGGGGGCTAAACACTTGTACAAGTCGCATCCCTCCATTCCTACCACCGTGTTTTATGAAGCCCCCTTGTGGCTGAAGTTGACACTGTTTTGAGGTGGATTAAACTTTTTTTTGAAAGGTATGTCTTGTGGTAGAGATGGTTTGTGGGACCAACACCTCTTAGATGAATCGTGTGGAGAAGCTTCTGTTGTGGCAAGTGATCTTTTATGTGTTATCACTTCAGTGTTAATCTATGGCTAGGAGGAAAATGCCCAATGAGTTTAATACAATTTGTAGCGTCTACACCCTTGACACTGTTATTAAAGCCTGATGGTGGGATACATCCTATTATAGTAGTTACTATTTGAAGGTGTATGGTATCCAATGTTGATATGAAAGAAGTCATCAGAGATGTGACTCAATATGTCAATGTCTTTATATCTGGTGTAGGACTACCAGGTGGTGCAGAGGCGCCATTTTACACAGTGCCAACATGGTGCTGAGCCAATGACATGGAGATGGTTCTTTGACTATGCTCATTGTAGATTTCTTGAATGCTTTCAACTTGGTATGCAATTCGGCATTGCAGCATGAGGTAAGGGTGAGATGTCCATATATTTCTTTATGGGCTGAATTTCTTTATGGTCAGACGGCAAGGTTATACATTGGGGATGAACATATTATGTTAGCAGAACACAATGTGCCTCTCGCGCGTGCTGTTTTTTTTTAAAAAAATATAATTTTTTGTTGAATTTTCCTCGAGGGTTGGGGGAAAACACCCATAATTCCAACCCGAACCTAGCAGTAAATATGCCTATAAATAGAGATCCTTTCACATAGAAACACTTATTCAGAACTTGGCGGTTCAAGAGGAAATCAATCACTTGGAGCATCTTGGAGGAGGCTCACATTTAGGAATCCTAATCGCCGCTAATAATATGAATCAACCCCCTTTTACTATTTCTATAGTTAAACTAACTACTTTGCACAATCAAACCAAACTTAAAAAATCGCCCTATTTACCGCTTTAATTAATAAGTCTAGCCAATTGCCTCGTAGAAACAACAATCCATGTGCATATGATAACTTACTACTTTATTACTCCGAACAGATTGGTGCACTTGCAAATTTAGTCATAAGTTTTTGGCTCTGCTGTCGAAGATTGTTGATAGTTTCAACAAGGCAAATCACTTTACTTATTATTATTATTTTTATCTAGTTGATTTGTTTTTATTTTTAGGTTATATTTTATTATATTTTTCGAATTTATTTTCTTTTAGAAAACAATTCTTTTAAATTTATCTTTTTAGGATTCGGTTAGTAATTTGTTTTCCTTTTGTTTATGGTAGAATTGTTAATTATATTTTTGTCTGTCTCATATGCTTCCGTTTAATTAATTGAAAGGGTCTTGGTTTAGTTCCCCTTTCCTACTTGTTCCTTTTTCCTTTTTCCTTTTGATATATACTTTTGGGGAAGCTCTCTGCCCTCTATCCTTTTGATTAAAAAATGAACAAAAAGATTTAGATTCTTATCTTCTCAGTTTTAGATTTACTTTTGTTTTATATCTTAATTTTTATTTTAAAAATATCAAAAATATTCTAGCACAGCTTTTGCCCTACTAAAGATTCTTTTAAATTGTTTAATGTGTGGCGCATATGATGTGTGGATCAGGCAAGTATATCAAATCGTTTACCAAGTAATAAAGTGATAAGTAGAGTATCGTATCCACATGGATTGTCATTAAATGAAAATAAATACATCAGTTATTATCACCAAAAGTTGATTCTTAACCTCAAGGATGCCTCCGGTAGCAGGAAACCTTCCCAAATCGTTTTTTGCCTTTTTCTCCTTTCCAAATCTTTTTTTTTTGTGAGGTAAGTCTTATGTCTTTATAGGTGTTCAAAACCATAAATATCAAAAGCAGTTGGTATGCGACCCACACAAGTTGCTACGCGATGCGTAATAGACAGTGGTAGTTTACTTTAAGAATTATCGTTCACGCGAGATTTGTGTCTCATATCACACATCCTGTAATAGATAGTAGATGTACCTTTAGTTTCCTTTCCTCATACATGATGTGTGGCTCATAGCACGCGTCGCCTAAAGCCAATAGCTGACTTTTTTGCATTTCTTCATTCCTTGTTCCATTTCACATTGCCAAGGTTTTGTAAAAACATAGAATGACAATGAAGTTATCTGGTTTGGATGATTTGGACATGTTTCAAGGTTTTTCTTTGTGTTTGCCCTCCTTTACTAATCCATTGGTTTGTTTACAAAAACTCAACTAAAATACATACTAACTTCCGAAAAAGACTAAAAACTAACTCATGTTAAATACATTATATGACAGATCTTCTATAAAGGTAATGTCCTTCCCTCTTTTGATTTGAAAAGCCTTACTTTTTCACATTTTTTGAATCATTTCACTTTTCATGTGTTTCAAGCTGGTGAAAGTTCAATCCCTCATTCTTTGGGGAAATTCCTGACTCAGTTGTTGAGGCAGCGTACTTCTCCATCACAATCGCCTCCACCTAGATTTTGAGTTCCCGATAGAGAAATAACTTTTTTCTCGATATTCGCTTATCGTCGGAAGATATATTTTCCTTTCAAGAGAATTTATCCAAGTTTAACATAATACTGAAAAGCGACCTTCCTTCGAAGACTGGTGAGATAATTGCTTTTAAGGTGCCAGTGTCTATCAGCATTTGAAGAAATCTATCCCCCATTCTCGTAAGATGATCAAGGAACTTCTTCTAGAGTTGAGTTCCATTTCAAAATCCTACCTTGGTCTTGTCTTCCAACATGCTTACACCTTTGGTGGTCTTCACATGATAAACATTCTGGAAGAGGACAAGTTAAGCCTCAAAGCTGATTTCTTTGTGCAAGCTATATCTTCCTTAGTTGGTGAATGTCGGGTTAGGTGTCTAGGTAGACCATTAAGAGGTTATCAGAGCCAAATGAGGTCGGCTTATCCAGAATCTTCCATGTTAGATGAGTGGTTGAAACTGGTCACTGATCGAGAAATGAGATTATATGGTAAATCCATTCTTGTCAATGATGACACAGGGACGAATCCACCATAGGGAATGGTGTGGCTATATAGCCACACCTGATTTTCCCCAAAATTTTGTTACATACAGATGTTTATGGGTACTGCTCAGAATCGTGAGAGAAAGATATCAAAATTGTGTAATCGGGTTGAATTGGGAGAGAGAAACACTATCAATTAAGATCTGTGAAGAAGAAGAAGAAATAAACGCAGGCAGTAACAATGAAGAGGTTATTGGAAATGAAGAAACAATTATCCTAGTTTTGATAGGGGATTAAGCTTTAGTAGACTAAAGGCGAGCCGATAGTTTTTTATTGCATGATTCATGACAAAGGTGAGCTGATAAAGCATGATAAATTCTTTATAGCCATTTTAAAATTCTACACATGCTCATCTTATCCTATGAACTAGTATAAATAAATGGACGTCTTGTTTATTAATATAAAAATCAAGAGTACATGTGTTTTAATCAAAGAGGAACCATTGATAATAAATACATAACAAAACAAATAAATCAGCGACCTGACAACATACATCGTCATTAGAATCTTAAGCGTCCACTTCAAATTTGTGCCCCTGATGTTTAACCTTATTTCATATGGCTCGAATGTCTTGTAAACATTAGCCGATCTTGGCAGACATGGATTCTTTTGAAGACCTATTTATAGAGAACTTCGTCAAAAGGTTGTAGGGTGTCCTAAGCCTTGAGGTGAAAGACATCACCAGTGAAATTGCAGGCTTCCGATGCCCCTTCTTCATACTCCTTACTCCTTAGAAACGTTGCTAGGGCTTAGGTAAGGAGAGTAAAATAAAGCTTCAAACATTTTTACCTGACCTAACCCTACTCTTGATCATATCCCATAGGTCGAGTTTTCGCACAAACATGCATGATATGATTATATCCACGATGGCAACCAATTCTTGCCATCAATGTAATCAATAGATATAAATGGAGCAGCTTCTTCATCACTAAGTTGCCTTGACCAAGAAGCTCTTCCCTCTGTTGTGGCTCCAGGTCCATGACATTTATACTCCGCATGGTAAAGATGTCTATAGTTCATAACAAATAACCAAAATTAATTATTAATTTTCACCAATGTATACATTAATCTAATGGTTTTTCATGAAAGCACTAGAAAAAATTTAATTAACAAATGAATTGGTGATAAATGATAATGTTCTTACTCTGTGCTACCATTATAACTCCAATTGGTCCATCCTTCTGGGACAACAGTTTTGGAGAGGTATGTCTTAGCAAAAATGACCCTAGAATAAGGACCTTTAGCCCTTCCTAAGTACACACCACCAATGCCATATACTTTGCCTTTGATAAATATAAATCCACTCATCTCACTTTCATTTTCTCTATTTGCAGCTGTAATTGACCCACGAATTTTTATCCTTTTGTCATCAACCACAAATATCTCACAATTCTGCATTAAAAAAAACATAATCATTAATAAATATTTATGAAAATTAAGTCACGATATAGAAAAGAGATGTGACAATGAAACTCACTTGAAAGATGGTTCGACCACGACCAAATATGAAATCAATGGAGCCTTGAATGTAACAAGACTCATAGTAATGTCTACCTTTGTAATCAAAGAGTGTGTTGTGTGTATTGTAAAATGCACAATGATAAAATGCAGCTTTCTCTGCTGCCACACTTTGATTTTGTGAAGTATAGGCTATCCCTGTAGGTGCATCATTCTATAATACAACAACATTGAAAAAATTGGTAAGTGTTACTTCTTTTCATAATTAGCATAATCATATTAATAATTATGACGACGACAACGACGGTAAGAATAGTAATATATACTACTAGAATAGTAATTATGTGGCCGCATCTCTTTCTCTATCACTTGCCATATATCACAAGTTTTCCACACATTTACGGCCATGAGGCAATCAAATAAAATATGTGGTGTATCTTTCTAATTATCGGTACGCACCACACATATCGTCTGTCAATTTATTTTTCTATCTTTGAGTCTTGCCTGTGTTGCGAGACAACCTCAACATATTCGCAAAATCAAACTTTTCACCTTCGGAGAAACACCTTTAATTTCTATATACCCGGCCATTGACCAGGCCAATGCAAATATTAATTATCCGCAATTTCGTCCAAACATAACTGGTATGCATTTTTAACCGTATAATGCCCATATTTTCCCTTTTTTTCAAATGAGCTTATCATCTACAACCTATGGAATTATGAGCATATTCAAAATACTCTCAGTCGTAGCAAATCAAAACACTGTTGCACCAAGTGATGGTTCCACATATGATTTTCTTGATCGAGGAGCAAATGGAGGCAGGCTTCCTTGTTGAACCGAATGTAACGGTTGGTCCTCACTCGATATAGAAGCTCCATCTTCAAGCCATGTAGCATAAAATAATGGGGATACCCACACTTGAACTTATCTTCCACCTTGCACCTGTTTAATTCTTGTGAATTGACAATTTTGAGAATGCCTTTAATATTTTTATATGATCAAGATGATTATTTTTATCAGGCTTCCTTATAAAAAAAATATTAATTTTACTTAGCTAAATTTCTAATAAATATAAAATTAGTTATTTTTTAATAGAAACATAGTTAATTGCTAAAAAAAAAATCATAGATAATTAAACCCCAACACTAAAAGTATCAAAGCTACGCATCGACCAAAAGTGATTAAACGATATTCATAGATAAATATATTCGTGGAATTAAGCGACGACATAAATTGATGATTCTTAAGCTATGAACAACATTCCTGAAAAATATCAGAGATACACACCGCTTAAAAGTGTTGAAAAAAGTCCGAAATAAAGCTATCTTATCCAAATCATTTACCTGGATGTATAGAAAACATAGCTTCCTTAAACTCATGAACATGAAAAGAACCGGAGACCTGTAGCCCTTTGCTAACCGTAGTATGCTCAACATAGTGATAGAAACATAGTTAATTGCAACAAAAAAAAAATCATAGATAATTAAATAAAAAAACTGTGGAAACTCTGAAACGAAGAAATTGGTTGTTGTAACCGTTTTATAAATAAATACTGGCGCGGGAAATTCGAAATAGCGCTAACCGTTTCTTTGATTCTGAATATTACAGTGATAGAAAAGAACGAACGCGCCAAAAGAAAAGAAATCTTTACTTTACACCGTCATTCTCATCTCATGGCTTACACCGTCACCCCCATCAATCCTGGCCAACACGAAAACCTTCGCGCTTACAATGTCTACATTCACGAAAGCCAAATCGACATCGAGGTCACCGTCACCGCCACAGCTTCCGTCGTAACAAACTGGCTCCAAACTATGCTCAATCATCATCTTCAATACCTCCGCAACCGTAATCTCCGCAACCGTAACCGTAATCTCGTTGTCGGCCTCGGCGTTCAATGGACTCCCGGCAACCTTGATCCTCCCGCTGACACGCTACAGTTATGCATCCGTGGCAGCTGTCTTATCTTCCACCTCTCTCGCGCCGATATGATTCCGGTCAGTCTCTGCAACTTTCTCTGTCATCCTAAGAACACCTTCGTTGGATTCTGGAACATTGCAGATCGTAGGAAGCTGGAGATATTTGATCATCGCTTGCAAATGTGGAAAGATCCTCAGGATCTGAGGCGTTACAGGTTCAATGGTGAAGATCTTTCACGTTTATCGATGAATCAAATTGTTAGGAATTGGCTTGATTTCGAAGTGGATCAGAGTGTACAAGTTGGAAGGAGCAATTGGAATGCAGAGAATCTTGATGAAGATCAAGTTGCTTATGCGTCCATTGATGCTTATTGTGCTTTTAGTATCGGAATTTGCGTTCAAGCTTGGAGGTACCGTTAAGATTGATTTTACTTTCTCAATTTCAATCAAGATTCAAGATTATAGTGTTAATTTCTACTTACTGTTAAGATCGATTAATCATACAGTGTTTGATATTAGTCTTTTTGAGTATTGCACTTATTTTGTTTGAAACTCTGAACTGAATGAATGTATTGTTGAAAATAAAATCAACACTCTGTTTTTTGTTGCCATTGTAGTATACGAATGTGTCGAAATCGAAATTGTAAATGCATTTATAAGTATCTCTTTTATGTGTAGTTTTTGTCATCGAACATGATAATCAATTTAGTCTTGAAATGTGTTTTTACAATCACCTAACAAAAGAATTAGTATGAACTCGTTTGAGATTTTGATAAATTTAAGAACTATAATGATAAAATCGTCTACATTCATGAACTAAAATAGTTGTTTGTTCGTTATTTAATTAAAGGAGTGAAATATACAATATGTCTATTTGATTCATTTACTTGAAATAAAAACTTGAAATCGGATAATTTTATTTCCTTAATGTTTAGGTATATTTTATCTTTAAGAAAAATATTTTCAAGTTGGTTTTCTTTAAATGATACTGTCAAAAAAGAAAGTTTGTTAATACAGTACTTAGAAGCCTTCTCCATTCTATAAGATGAATTCAGAGCAAACAAATCATTTAAAGATGGAGCTAATTTATGATCAACTACCAAAACTAATATTACACTTTAGTTGATTATTAGGATCTACTATTGGAAATATTGTTTTTTTTTACTCAAACGTTTAAATATTAGCTAGATTGAATCATAACAATGGTGACAAATATAATAAACTAGAAGGTGATATTTAGACAATCTTTTGACTAGGAGGGACCGATTGCACCTAATTCTGTCACTAATATTTGTATAAATACAACGAGATGAATTAGTGTCACTCTAATCTAGTTGATTTTCTTAAATAGATGATGGTCTATTATCAATAAATAGAAGATGGTCTAAAATATTGTTTCCGTGAGCATTGCCTAGTTAACAAGATGTTGCAGTATGAATGGATTGGAGTTCAAATCCTGGATTCTCTATCTGTTATCATAAAGAGGATGTGAGCATAGTTGTTAAAATCTCGATCGGCATTTGGAAATCCTACGATTTTGCTATGTCCCAAGTTGAATACTAAGCTATGCAAAATCCATTTGAAAAATCATTTATGTTTAAGCGATTTTGCTCGGCCTTATAATTGGCATGTTTGTGATGTGATGTAGGGTTATAGCATCTAGGTTTTCGGTATTTTGTGGACTTGGTTGTTTTATATTTAACAACTATGCATAGTATCAAAATTGCACAAGTATTTTGTAGTATACGAATGTATTTGATTAACACTATGATTCTTATGAGACCAAAGATATTTTAATTTTTCATTTTATGGCTTAAATGGCAGCACTAGTGGATAACAGAAAATCAAAAGGCCACAATCCTAGAGTGCTTCAATTTTATCTTAACATGTTTTACAGGTAAAAATTAGTATTAAAAAAGTTACAAGTTAAGGTCCAGAGGTGCATAAATCTTTAATAATTTTCACTCTAGTCAAGAAAAAAGGGGAAATATTGTATGGTATGTGCCAGCCCTTTATGCTTAATGATAACAAGTGACAAGTAATATGATAACTTCTCAAACTTATAAGCGGTTCACCACATAATGATTTTATTGCCCTCTACCCACACACACAAATCAAAAAGAGAAGCATAATCACTCTTATTGTCAAAATTAAAACAAAATGATGAAGGTTTCAAATATTTCAATTATCATTCTCTTAACCATTTCATCCATTTTCTTCATACCACCAATCCAATGCCATCA
>Ga0315914_1010934_pt1 | contig 11103 bp, 5 predicted proteins | sample MpolenodulesMG_FD_203920 | JGI IMG/M metagenome (GOLD analysis project Ga0315914, IMG submission 203920) | Medicago polymorpha root nodule microbial communities from Los Angeles, California, United States - elongated nodules | ecosystem: Host-associated > Plants > Roots > Nodule | place: USA... | reverse complement strand
ATCCAGTTTTTCACGGGCGGTCCAAGCATATTGATATCCGGTTTCACAAGATAAGAGAGTTGATTGCTGAGAAAGAAGTGGTGATCGAGTATTGTCCAACTGAAGAGCAAATTGCAGATATTTTTACAAAGCCATTGAAGATTGAGTCATTTTACAAATTGAAGAAAATGCTTGGAATGATGAAAGCTTGATTTAAGGGAGGCAATGTTAGAAATTAAATCAAGAAGTATTTAGAAGAGTGTAGAAGCTTGACATTACTCTTAGTTATTAAGTAAATCTATTAGACCAAACTAATGGTAGTAGCACCGCCTTATCAATTAGCTGAGCACCGCCTCTAATACTTAGCTATTAGTAACTTACTTGTCCGTTAAGTTTACTTAGCAATTAAGAGTTGTATAAAGAGCAACACGTAGATACTAGTTGTCTTATGGTTGTATAATTACTTGGAAGCTAGTATTCTTAGCCATGAAGAATAGTCTTAGTATTTCGCCTATAAAAGGCCATCCTTATACCATTGTAACGTATAAAGTTTCATGAATGAAATATAGTGTTGAAAAGAGATTTTCTCCTCTGTTTTCTTTCTATTAAGTGTGTTTGTGTTATTTGTTTATGTTCCACTGACATCAACATATATTATAACTCAAGTCACTATAATAAATAAAAATTTAATTTAAAGTTCGTTCAATAAATAATTTATGTAGTCTATACGGTATTGAATGAACTTTTCAATTGAATTTTTGTGTGTAATTTTATCCATTTAAAATGAATTGTGCCAAATGCCAATACAAAGAATGAAATCGTGCTTGTTTTTTCTAACATTGGTCTCGAACAGACCGAACAGTAGTGTTGTCCTTTTCTGCAACACACTTTCCAGTTAAATCCTAGACACGTGCCATTTGCTTCTTGGCATAATCTCCAATACAAATCTTACGTGGCACTCAATACCCATGCAGAGCACAAACATTCTCCACGTGTCACATTCTACCACCTTTGTATCAGTAACCGCCGTTTTACCTTCTATAAACGTCAAAAGAAACCCCAAAACGACAGAACAATATATTCAATCCATCCATGAAGATTCTAGCAACCATGGAAACGGGAACTCCTTGTTCAACTCTATCATGGGAAGTTCTCATCCTCGTAGCACATCACCTTGGCCCCAAAACATTAGCCATAGCTTCATGCGTATCTAAATCATGGTTACATTCTATGTCCTCTGATCTTCTTTGGAAACCAATCGTAACAACCCATTTTCCCTCTCTCTCCACTCTTCCAACCACCGTCTCATATTGCCGTCTCTTTGCATTAGGCCACTCTTCCGTCACGCGCCGCCGTCAGACCCCTCCAAAGCCAACCCTCTCCCTTGACGACCTCATCTTCACGGTTTCCATTACTTCCATGCAGGACTCTCGTGTTGTCTCAACTGTATCCAGACCGGTAGAAGCACTGATGGTAGATCCTCCCGGCGTGTTCCGTTTTGCTGTTAGCTTTGAAAGCGGGGTTGTGGTGAAGAATAACGGTTTTGAGGAGGTGGTGAAGGTGACGTGGAATGTGGTGGTGAAAGGGTGGAGAGGGGTTTTCACTCTGATGGATTGTGAGGGGAAGGTGGGGTTCGTGGCCGGAAGGGAGGAGTGGTTTTCGCAGGAGCTACCGGCGCCAGGTTGTTGTTCGAAGATGGTGGCGAGTTCGGTCATGGCGGATATGAAGGTGGGGATGTGCGGTTGTAGAGAAATTGAAAGTGATGATGGTGGTAGGGAAGTGAGGGTTGAGAAAGTGAGTGTGGGGATTATGAGTGTTGTTGATTGGAGGTATGTTGGTATTGACGATGGTCTTAGGTATTTGCAACATTTTCTTCTAACTTAATAACTCATTTTGATGAGTTTGTAATCAATGTAATACAATAGTGGACATTTTATGTATAAAGCTGCTTTTAAACTCGTGGGTTTAAATTTATTTGTGATACCATAGTTTGAATTTGCTCATTCAACAGGAGATCGAAGTAGAGAACTATTCGAGTAATGTGTAAAAGAGTTACTAAATTTTTTTATATAAAATTATATTTTATTGAAAGCACAAGGCGTGTATGGATACCAAGATAAACGATACAGATTACAAAATTACTTCACATCCTCCCATATAAAATCATCAGCGCTGCTATACATAGGGAAGAGTTTCTCATAAATTCTAATAAATTCTAATATGATCACATGATCAAATAAAAAGTGTTTGGTCACACATACATGAAGAAATTTTTTAATGGATTAAAAAAATTATTGAATATTTTAAGGACCGTCTTTTTATGTGTGTCCAAACACTATTGATTTAATTTTGTGATCATGGAAGAATACTCCAGAATTTCTTCACAAAAATTATCACTGATTTGACATCACGATTGACGACTGGCGATGTTATGCGTTAAAGGCTACCTCCACTTTGACTAGCAAAAAATACGGCAGAAGGTGGTTAATTAGCCAACATGTGACTTCGTAATGACTTTATTTTGGACTCGACATTTTTGTAATGACTAGTCTATGTTTGATTTTTTGAACCACTTAATCTACGTTTGTTCTGTTTCAAATTATAGTCAAGATCATTTGAAAACAAAAATCATTGTCAAAGTCTTCCTATGAATTAAGAAAATTAAATAGGCAAACAGCTAGAACCAATTTTAGAGCAAAATAACAAGGGAGCTTATTCATGGGGAAGCGAAAAAATTGATGACAGGTGTGAAAGGGGGGATGGAGCCTCCTATTGGTTAGCCGCAGGTGCCATGAATTTAATATCAGGGGTTTGAGTGGTTTGGCCATTATGAATGAGAAGAAAGTGAAATATTCATTGATGTAATTAGTGTTTACAATGCTTTATATAACTAGATGAGAACATACAGTAGCTAAGATAGGATAGCCGTAGAGTATAGGAACTAATTGTAACAGTCCGATTTTCACTGGATTTAATTTTAATTGTTTTTATGTGTGTTTAATTGTGCTCGTATGTAATTAATTACCTATGTGTGTATTTTAATGAGTTTTCGTGTTAGAAGGGTATTTTAATCATTTTCACGAATAATGGTAAATTAGTAATTTCATGATGAGGATTATTTTTAGTGCTTAGTGAGAACCATTATTATTTGACTAAGTTACTAGTGGGTTGCAGTAATTTATTTTATAACCGGTAAGTGATCGTTATTATTATTTTTATAGGTAAGTGAGTATAAACATTTTGAATTGGTGAATTAGTGAATTGAGTCCATTAAGACATTAAGTGTTAAGTCCAATAGTGTGGACACTATTTAAACCTTAGTCTTTAAGAAAATTAAGGTTCACAATCATTTTACAAAATTTTGAGAAGAGGTAGAGAGAGAAAAAGCAAGAGAAAGGGGCAAGAGGAAGAGAAGAGGGTTGTAGAGAAAAACTTGAAGAACCAAGAGGAGCTAGAGATTCTAGGAGCTTAATTGAAGTTTTTTCTAGGATTATTGCTTACTGAGGTAAGGGGGTTAGATTTCATTCATAATCTCTTAGTTTAATTTCTTCTCTAATTCTATGCATAAGTGCTTATTTGAATAAGTGATTATTTTGAACTTAGTTGTTGAAACTCGTGCTCTTGTAATAATGATATGTTTGAGTATATGAATTTGATGATAATTGAATTGTTGATGATGAATTTGCATGTTCATGTTACATAGAAATGGGTACCTTGTGAATTATGCTCAAATTGATGAATTGTGATATGTGTTGTTGAATTGGGATGAATTCATGTTTACCTAAAGTTGTTGTTGAATTGGATATGTTGTTGTTGTTGATTTGTACCATGGGTATTCCATTTTGTGAAGTTGTTGTTTGAATTGGTGAAGTTTGTGTTGAGTTGTCATATGAAGGACCAAAATGAATTTTTGATGTATAAAGTTGTTGACTGAGTTTTTGGTGTTGTTGGGTGAGTTAGACTTAGTATAATTTATGTTTTCATGTTGTGGTTGTGTTAGTCAAGTTGTTTGGGAGAAAACGAGAGTTTTGTGTGAAAATTCGATTGTTAACCGTTTTGAAAATTGGGTGTTTATGTGAGGTTCTGGAAAATTATTTTGGGATAGTTGAAACTTGAATTTTTCGGTTGATTATGAAAGAGCTAAGTGTTAGGAGTGCGTAGGCGAAAACGACATTGAAAACGGATTAACAGTTTGAATTTTACGCGCAAAATGGTGGAAAACGCACTTTTTGAAAAGCTGATTTCTGGACCTGATGCTGTCAAAATCGTGCCGCAATTTTTGCATCTGTGACACGATTTTGTTGGCAGAATGTTCAGTGGTTTCTGGACATAAAATCGCGCCGCGATTTCTAAAATCGTGACACGATTTTGGTGAACCAGATTCTTCGTATTTCACTATGTTATGCCCTTTTCTGTTTTGAATTGGTCTTTGGTGTAAACATGAAAGTTTTAGATAATTGTGTTAGCTTTCCGGTGGCTTTGGTTTGACTTGAAAATGATTTTCAGATTTTGAGTTATGACGAAAACACTTCAAGGAGGTCTTGGTGAAATTCTTGCAAAGACAATGACCAGATTTGTCCCACCCGGGAAAATTCAGCATAACCGTTTCTAAGTCGACCCAAAACTAATGGTTGGTTTCCAAACTTCAAAACTATAAGTATTAGGAGTTCAATTAAGAGGTTTAAGAGTATTTAACCTATGTCTTGTTGATTCTAACTTGGTTTTGTTTTGAAAATGATTTGGTTTTGCAATATAGAAGAAATGATATGAACTTTGTCGAAAATAATCTTTAAGACCGATTACCTTATAAATCTTTCGTGAATAGCTTCATATGATTAAATGAAGATAGGTGAATGATTGTTAGGTATTGAATATGATGTTTATCATAAGGTGTTGTTTTTCTCCTTTACTTGGATTGTGAGAAAGTGTATGGAGTTGTTGAACTATATTATATAGTTGATGTTGATTAATGTATATATGACAATTATATGTTAATTGATTGTGATATTGTCGATGAATGCATATATGTTAAGAGATGGTGATTTTGTTGGTGATTGCATATATGCTAAATGAATGATGATGACGTGGTGATGACTCTTAATTGAATGACTTGATTGATTGTGTGGACGTGAATACTTTTACATTGTTGTTGGTGGACATATATGTTGGAGATTTTGCATTATTGGGTCTTTGCTTGTATGTCCATGCATCATAGTCATATTGAGTTATATGAGAAATGTAAAAGGACGTGTACTTTTACATAGGTGAATTGTAAGAGGAGGTGTACTCTTACATAAGATGTTCTGTTGGCATCTTGAGGTGACGACCTTTATTGTTGGTGACGGTACCACATGCATCTAGAAGAGTCTAGAACATTGCATGCATTTGAATGATTGGTGAAACGTGTCATAATTGTATATGTGACTTTGTGGATGGTGCATTGGTGAAATTTGTTGAATGTTGTGATTGGTGTATATGTACATTGGTGGACCTTGTTGATGGTTGTAAATAAATGATCTATGCTCTAATTGCATGTCTTGCTTATTTGTGCTTATACACTTGGTGAATCAATTGATGACAATTATTTGTTTATGTTGATTATGATTGATGTGAAGCTAACCCCCAGTGGTCTGTGGTGGACCGCCTACCTATTTGTATGAATGGGTAGATGGCGTGCAGGAGTAGTTGTTGATTGCTTGGTGAGTGCTTGGATAGCGGGAACTATCTCCGTTATCGGTCTTTAGAATCTTAGAGTAGGCTCTGATCTAGGATGTCTGTCTTTAGGATTATTCTATATTGATTTTGCTGGATTTATGTTGTGGAGATTTTACCCATAGGTCGGGATTTGGAGATTTTATATGATGATGTATATTGATCTCATGGCATGTATAATTTGGAGATGTATGATTTATATCCGCTGCGACTGTTGAGAAATTTTATATATGCATGTTGATGTTATTTGTTGAGGACGCAGCGTCTATTTCTTGAATATATGTTCTATTCGCGTGTTTTATCGCTTTAATAGAAATAAGGCGTTACACTAATTACTAAGCTAAACTAGACTGCTTGTTCTCTAAGGTATCTTCTTCACCCTTGTTGTGTAATATCTCCCCACAAGATGGAGGTTGATAGAGATCTATCAAATCCAGCTTGGATAATAAAATACCAAATAGTTGAGGGAGAAGAGGTTTAGTGAAGAAACCAGCCAACTGATCTTTAGATGAGACAGGGAGAAGTTTCAAGATGCCTGCATGAAGCTTTTCTCTCACTATGTGGCAGTCAATTTCCAAATGTTTAGTTCTTTCATGAATGACCAGGTTTGCATCTATATGGAGAGCACTTTGGTTGTCACAAAACAAAACTGGAAGTTTGGGGCATTGAACTTGTAAATCCTTAAGCAGGTAAAGAAGTCATTGAAGTTCACAGGTGGCTGAAGCCAATGCTCTACATTCTGCTTCAGATGAAGATATGGAGACAGTCAATTGTTTCTTGGTTCTCCATGAAATTAAGGAGTTACCTAGAAAGAAATAATGACCACTAATTGATCTTCTGGTATCAACACAACCAGCTCAATCAACATCAGAGAAGCCTTGCAAATGTAAGGAAGAGCTTTTGGGAAAATATAGACCCTTGCCAGGACAACCTTTGAGATATTTGAGTACCTTTAAAGCTGCTTAACTCAGTTGTTGAGTAATGAACATGATATCAGGTGTTGTTATGTTAAGGTACAATAACTTGCCAACTAAGCTTCTATATGATGGAATGTCTTCATAAAGTGGTGAAGAATCATTATGAAGCTTGATGGATGGATCAGAAGGAGTTGAAAGAGGTTTGGAACTGATAGAACCTGAATCAGACAACAAATCTAACCAATATTTTCTTTGGCATAAGGAAATACCAAGTTTGGAATGAGCCACCTCAAGTCCAAAAAAATATTTAATAGAATAGTGAATGATGAAGGAGTTTTCTTGATGAATAAGGAATGGTCAGAAGCTGCTTGAATGTAATGTTGCTGAATGAGGCCATGGAAGTCAACTTCTCATACCATTTTCGTCTAGCTTGCTTAAGACCGTACATTGATTTCATCAACTTACATACTTGATTTGGTTTTGATGGTGTGACACCTGGTGGAAGAATCATGTACACACCCTCTTGCAATTCACCATGAAGAAATGCATTGTTTACATCAAGTTGATGTAAATTCCAATGACGGATTGAGGATAATGCAAGAACTAATCTCACTGTAGTCATTTTAGCCACCGATGAATAAGTGTCAAAGTAATCAAGTCCCTCAATCTGATTGTACCTTTAGCTACAAGTCTAGCTTTATAACTCTCAATGGAACCATCAGCATGATGCTTCACTTTATATCTCCATCTACAGCTAATAGGTTTCACATTATCTGGTAAATCAACCAATTTCTATGTACCAGTTGACTTAAGAGCAGACAGCTCAGCTCAGCAATCAAATTTGTTTGCCTCAGTAAATGATTTGGGTTCAGGGTTCGAATGTAAAGAGAGAACAAAACAAGAATGGTGGTTAGACAGTTTATTATGAGAAACATAGTTTGAAATAGGGCAAGAAGAAGAATGAATGTTATTGCATACATAATCTTGAAGGTAAGAATGAGTAATTATATTTCTAGTGGACTGTCTAGTGGGAATAGGTAAAATAGGGGATGGAGAATGATTGTTGGGACTGGATTCGGACATAAAAGGAGGATCATCAATAATGAGTAGAGGGACACAAACTACATCAGAAGGATCAGAAACAGAAATTTCAAGTTTAGAGGAAAACTATTCCTCTTTAGATTTGATAGAATCTAAATTACTAGGGTAAGGAAGGACATGTTCATGAAAAACAACATGCCTGGACACAAAATTTTCTCTATAATGCATGTCTAAGAGTGTGAAGCCTTTGTAACCTGATTTATGTCCTAGAAAGATGGATTTTCTAGCTCTCGAATGAAGTTTAGTTCTATGAACCTGTAAGGATGAAGCATAAGACATACATCCAAACACCTTAAAAGAGGAAATGTCAGGTAACTTGTTGTATAAGACTTGAAATGGGGATTGGTTTTGTAGAACATGAGTAGTGATTCTATTGATGAGAAAAAATGCATGAAGAATGTCATATGACCAATAGGATGACGAAAGTTTGGATTGGAAAAGAAGGGCTCTGCCAACATTGAGGATATGCTGGTGTTTTCTCTCAACTCTAGCATTTTATTGAGGAGTTTCAACACAAGATTTATGGTGTATAATACCAAGGGATGCATAAAAATATGAAAGCATAAACTCATGACCATTATCTGATCTAACAAATTTAGGGGTGACATGAAACTGGTTTTGAATCATTTTGATGAAGGATTGGGCATGATGAGAAACTTCAACTTTGGTTTTCAGTAAAATTGTCCATAAAAATCTACTATGATCATCAACAATGGTTAAAAAATATTTATGACCATGCACATAAGAAATAGACAAAGGACCCCAAATATCCAGGTGTAAGAGTTCAAAATTAGAAGACGCATGAGATAAACTGGAAGTAAATGGAATATGATGTTGTTTGGCAAAGTGACAAATGTCACAAGTTGCTTTATTATCATTGGTAATAGAAGAGTACAAAGATGACACTTTATCCATTCTTTGATGAGATAAATGTCCCAATCTAAAATGCCATAAGGCTTTTATAGGAATAGAAGTATTTGAGTTACAAGTAATTGCAGAAATAGTACAAGGTACATTTATTTTGCTAGAAATGGAATTGACAGAAGCTAAATTGGAAACATGAAACTTGTATAAGCCATCTTGTTGACTAGCCAAACCAATCATCTTAAATGAGGTTTTGTCCTGTATAAGGCATTTATCATATTTGAAATGAAAAACACAGGACAATGATTCACACAATTTAGCAACAGATATGAGGTTTAACTTGAAATTTGGTGAATATAACACATTTGTAAGATAAAACTGAGGACTAAAAGAGATAGTGCCAGCATGGTCAACAATGAGAGAGGAACCATTTGGTAGAGTAACATGAACAGGTTTTATTTGGTAAAATGAAGTAAAATGAGACAAATTACTAAATATATGCTCATTGGCCCTTGAGTCTATGGGCCAAAGAGAATTAGAAGGTAAAGAAGATGAATTGACATTGAATATACCTGCAGAAGAGGAAGAAGCAGTGTAACCAAAAGTGATTTGTGGGGAAACACTTATGTGATTGGTGGGTTGTCCAAAAGGAGGGTTAGAACCTGAGGAAACCAAATTTGCTTGTTGAAGCAACAATACAAGTTGATCAATCTTATCCTGAGCCAGACCAGTACTACTAGATATATTGCTTGCATCAGAAGGTTCGGTAGTAGTAGCATTAGCTTGTGAATGAGTTTTATTCACAGTTGGAAACCCATGCTTCTGATAGCAAAACTCAATAGTATGATTATATCTATTGCAGAAAGTGAAAAATCTATGAGAAGGCTTGTTAAATAAACCTTTACCACGGCCTTGAAGCCTCCTAGCATCTGAAGCATTCACAAGAACAGAACTATCTTCAATTGAAGGAAGTGAAGGAGCAGACACATTGTTACTCTCTTCTTGAATAACCAAAGAAAAAACCTTGTTCAGAGAAGGTAAGGGATCAAGTAAAAGAACTTGAGTTTTCACAACTGAAAACTGATCATTGAGACCAGTAAGGAACTGAATGATCTGATCCTCAACCCTTTCTTTGGTAACTCTGAGTGCAACACATCTACACTGATGAGGACAAGTGCAATTGGGAAGAGGACGATGAGAATGAAGTTCCTCCCACAAAGCTTTCAACTCAGTGAAGTATTCCAAAACGGATTTTGCACCTTGTTTGAGGTTGTTAATGGAAGATCATAAATTTGCAATTCTATTACGATCAACTTTAGAAAAACATTCCTTGAGATCTTGCCAAACATCAAAGGCAGTATCATGAAAAATTATGGTTTGCGCGATGGAATCAGATACAGAGTTGATAAGCCAAGATTGCACTAGATGATTGCATCTTTCCCAAGCATTCTGATTGAGATCATCTGGAATTGGAAGAGATCCATTGATGAAAGGAAGCTTGTTCTTAGCACCTAGAGCACGCTGCATTGATCTGCTCCATGCGAGATAATTAGAATCGTTGAATTTAGGAGAAATAAAAACTGAATTAGGACCTTCGCTCGAATGAACGTAGAATGGAGATTCAGTATCAAGATTAACATGTTGATTTCGAACCATGATTATCATAAGAAGAAATCAAAAAATAAAGAAAAATGACGAACCAATAAAATCACGCAATCGGTGAAAAGATGAAAAGAATAATCTCAAAGTGAAATTGAGAACAAGAAAGAGAAGAATCAGTTGAAACGAAGAAGAATCAACGATAAAAGTGAAGAAAACTGAGAACTGAAGAAGCTTGATGAACAAGCATCAATGGCGGAAGCGGTTAGGATCGTAACTAACTTTCTCATGAAGGAGAGAGAAAGGGAAAAAAAACTGATACCATATTATGAATGAGAAGAAAGTGAAATATTCATTGATGTAATTGGTGTTTATAATGCTATATATAGCTAGATGAGAACATACAGTAGCTAAGATAGGATAGTTGTAGAGTATAGAAACTAATTACTAAGCTAAACTAGATTGCTTGTTCTCTACGGTATATTCTTCACCCTTGTTGTGTAATATTGGTTAAGAGAAAAAAATTCAAAAATTAATTTATTGCCAAAAGTCAGATTTAATTTGTATAGTGGAAACTAAAATGGAATTGATTGAGATGAGTCATTGTAACCAGTGTTGAGGCAAAATCCCTAATTAATTTTAAAGATAATAAACCAAATGATTAAAGAATTAATGGACTTTGATTAATTCCTTGGTATTTAACTTTTGCTCTTGAGTGTTTTACTAAGACAGGAACAAAGTTTAAATCATACCAAGAATCAAGAAATCAAAGGACATTTGAATTCATGATCTAACACTGAGGTTAGAAAGTTAGATCAGAATGTTGCTCAGAGATCAGAAGGTTGTTCTTACACAAGCCAAGAATCTCAAGAACATTGATCAAGGTCATGCAAGGCACATGTGACATGGTTAAATGTCCAGGAAAGTACAT
>Ga0315914_1010933_pt1 | contig 11104 bp, 13 predicted proteins | sample MpolenodulesMG_FD_203920 | JGI IMG/M metagenome (GOLD analysis project Ga0315914, IMG submission 203920) | Medicago polymorpha root nodule microbial communities from Los Angeles, California, United States - elongated nodules | ecosystem: Host-associated > Plants > Roots > Nodule | place: USA... | reverse complement strand
AAAAAAACAGTGGGGATGAATTAGTTCTTGACAGAAAAAAAAAATATCCCTCTTTAGTCCCTAAAAAAAACTAGGACAATTTAGTCCTCTTGTCAAAGTTTCATAATGGGATTATGTGACAGTCCACTTATTCATCTTTAAGGTGAATTTCTCTACCACTAGAGACAAAAAAAAAATTATAATTGAACAAAATTACATTCTCTAACTATTTAGAAAATTACAAAATTTCCATCTAGTTAAATCAATCTCTCAATTTGAGCAAATTGGCTATTTCTTGCAATTCTAATTTTGATCTGAAAGAATATTGGGTTGTAACTTGTCATCTTCTTTGGTTTTGGAGGAATACCGATTTGCATAACTTGGATTTTGTAGACCACCTAAACCGTGGGTTGTAGTTAAACAAATAATAAGTCGAACTATCCTTCCAATGTGATGGGTTGAATTAGTTGCATGATAATAAGATGCATTATAATACTGCGTTGCATAATAATAAGTGGCATGATATCCCCAAACAACAATTTTTCCTCATATGAACTAATCCTTTGGATGGGTTGAATTAGATACGAATGGTGCAAGTAGAGGTAGAGGTCGATCGAAGTCAGGTTGTGGAGGCTTATTACGTGATTCCGATGACAATTGGATATGTGGCTTTGTCATTCATATCGTGAAGTTAATCAATATGCGGAGGTTCTAGTCAATATGGGGCTATTAGGGCTGCACAAAAAATCAGTATCCGAGCCAAACTGTCTGGGCCGCATGGACCGAAACAAGTCAGATCGGGTTTGACGGATAAACCGGGTTTTACGGGTGCAAATAGATGGGTTTCTTTGGGTTGTTGGGGTCGGTTTCGGGTGGGCTGATTTGGCCCAACGAAATCCGAAACTATCCGACTTTCCTACTATACAGGTTCAATAGATCTATCACGTGGCTCATTAAAAGGCTTTACTACTTTCTCTTCACCCAATAAAAGCATTCTGTCAAAAAGAAAAATATGTAAATTAATATATTTATGATGATAAAGTTACAGTTGTATGTCAATACCTAATCCCTCTTAATTAACCTTTCCAATTTCAACCCATCATCAACAACAATTCGGCTACCCTATGCACCACTCTCTCCTCATTCATCATCTATCCCTTCTTATTTCAATAAACCCAGAAACCATAACCCCTTCAATCTCTTTGAACATGCCATGAATTTGTTGTAAACTACTACTAATTGATTTTCTTTTTTGGTTTTCAACCATTCTTTTTCTTTTCCTTTCTCTCTAATTTTTCTGTTACTAATTCTTTGGAGTACTTATATTGAAGTTTTGAGTTTGTAAGAATTTCTTCTTGCAACGAGTTTTTTTTTTCTGTCAACAAAATCCGACGAAACTCGCCCGCTCACCCAGCAAACCGTCAAAACCGAAACCGATCTAACCCACAACACCAAATGGACGGAGAAGGATTCAAATTACTCAACCGTCGGCCAACTTGGTTTGGAATTTTGATCCCGAATTCCGACCGAGCCCGACCGATTTCCACCCTTAGGGGCTATGATAATGAGGATTTTTGGTGTTTGATTGAGTCTTGTCAGAGTCAGATTTAATCAGTTGTTATTAGCTAATGATAGGAGAGATTCTACTCCGCGTCTAGTTATTTTGTAGTTTCTTTATTCCTGGGCTTAAGCTTTTTCGGTTTAAAAATACATATTTAATATATTGTTGCTTGTTATAGCTTTTTAAAGGGAAAAAAATCACTTTTCCCTATAAAAAAAACGGAAAAAATCACTTTTAAAAGTTTTGAATTTGTTTGTTATAACTTTTAAAAAAAAGTAGAATAAAAAAAAACTAAAATAGTCAAATGATAAGCTATTAAGAGCAATTTCTCATAAAATAGATTTTTTTTAGATGAGAGAGAAAATAAATGTCCAAACATTAAAGGTGTGTTTGTTACGGATTAAAATAAAAGTGATTTTGATATAAACTAATTTAGAGATTATATTTTGGAGATTTTATGAAAAATTAGAATATATTTTGTGTTTGTTTACGGTAATAAAAATCATATTTTTTTAAACAAATAATTTAGTTTATTTGGATACAACTATATAAAAGGGATATTTTGTTACATGATTAGTTCAATTTTTAAAATCATATTTTCTCTCTCCTCTTAAAAAAAATTTATTTTTTGAGAAGCTGCACATTTGAAGTTGTTTTTAAATTTTTTTTAGATTATGAAGCTGTAACAAACGGATGCAAAACTCTTAAAAGTGATTATTTTTTTAAAAAAAATTATTTTTTTTAAAAACTTTAACAAACTGGCTCTAATATAATTTTGTAACTAAAAATCTCATTTTATAGTTTTATTCAAACAAAATAAATCATTTAAAAAATAATAAAAAATAAAACTAAATATCATTTTATAGTTGTATTCATACAAATTAAATCATTTAAAAAAAATTACCATGATAATAATCAAACATAAAAATTGTTTTTTTTTCTTCATAGAATCTCTAAAAAAATTAATCCATAGATTATTGAATTTTTTTTTACCAGTGTTATATCTCCATCCCAAAGAGGAGCATCACGAATATAATTCAGTCAATCGCAACACACTACTTGACATAACAAATAGAGGTGTGGCCGAAAAATAAGGAGCTCAACAATAAATCATGCAATGAAGAAGTGTCACTGTTGTCATGAAAAAGTCGATAGACTTGTCATGAAGAAATAACTTTTTTTTTAAGATAACATTTTTCTTTTTATTAGAGACCAAAAATGATGTTAAAATTACTTTTATTTTAATCCGTAATAAACAGACAATAAATTTATTCTACGCTGCAGACCAACGATACAAGGAACAACCTAACTTGCACCTGAATTTTGTTCATGTCTCCGTCGCACTACATTCTTAATTAACCCGAATCCACAATGAACAGGAAATCTTCATACTATACTAAAGTGAAATATTAATATTTTTGAAGGAAGTTAACGTTTAAAGTTGAAAGTTATATGTTGCAGTACTCGATAGATATTGCATACAAAAATTGTACAGCTTTAAGATTGTAGCATGGTCAAAAACCCTAAGCCACCAAGATTAAAAAAATAACAACACTATTGGAATAAGATAGATTAAAATACACCGCCCCTGCCCCATGGGGGAGAGTTGCCAAAAATCACTATTATTTGAGCTATATTTCATCCCAAGTTGGGATTTAAACACAAGTACACTGCCTTAGATATCACATTACATCCTATAATATAACCAGATTTCGCATGCTTCAAACTATTTCAAATGTGATGTTACAAATAAAGATACAATTTGATTCCACAACAGACAACCGAGCAAGTTGATACCACCACCATTAATTCAATTGGGTGAGAGGAGAACGTGGAATAAGTGACGGTTTCAACTCCTTTACATCAGAAGAAGATTCATATGAATTATTTTCCCGGAATTCCTCAAGAAGGGCTTCAATTGGCAAGGTTCGAAGAGAGTCTATTGTACCCTTACTTGGAACCTCAGGCTCACATCTAACTGGTGTTGTACCACTAGGCTCATAGTCCTGCAAGACAACACAAATCAATAATGATTATGATTCTGTTAAATAATATCTATACTTGATCATTGGACCACAAAATCACTTACCATATAATCCTGCTGAAAAGTTTCACATGCTCTGTGTTCAATGGAAGCAGCTTGCCCTGAGTGATTCTCTCTAAACATCTCAAGTGTATTTGCATGGCTTTTCACGACATTTACGACGCTACATACAGATTCACGTTCTTCTGCAGATGTGGCTGGAAAAAATACGCCAACAAAAAGGATCACATGAATGCAAAATATATATAATAACAACTTACGAAAAAGAAAGGATGAAATGATGGTGATATGCACTTCATAAATGTTTATTATACTGTTATAACTTATATCTATGATATTTGCAGGCATTATCGGTCAAATATATTTGGATGTAATCATGATCACATAACTTCAGCTGCAATTTGCAAATGATAAATTTTGATAGAATATTGTCAAATCATAGAACCAATATCCAGACCACAATACTCACCATCAAACTGCTGCAGAAAATCATCAGTGTTCTTTGCCACATCTTCCTCGGCTGCTGCTCGTGCAGAATTGACCTCTGCAACATGCTGCACATGGCTCTCACAAGCATTCCTGTACCAAAGTAATTGATATCATGTTGCATAAAACCTATTAATTAATGAGATAATGGTGGTAACGAAAGCTTAAAATTGACCAAAGCTAATGCCATATAACTCACTCCCCCGCATCCCCAGATATCCCAAATTAACATCATATGCTGAACACATTGCACAACAAAAAAAAAATATCTGTGATAATCAATCCACCACACACCTGATAAGTGACTCTGTCGTAAAAATATGTTTGGCCCCTAAATCATTTACAGCCTCATGTGTCCTCTTCACTTGTCCAAAAGCCGAATGAGCAGTACTGACACTACAGGAATTAAACAGGAGTGTTAGAATGTGACTAAGAGGATGTAGACCAAAAAAACTAGGAGAAATAACATATACCTTTGCTGCAGGAGTATCTCCATACGGCAATGCTTTGCTGCAGAGTAATCAGCAGTATCTTTTGCATCTTTTTCTGCTTGTACGCAAAAGGACTGCCATTTCCTTTTCGCATTGGTTGTAATATCTTCCACGGATGACACATGTCCATCGAAGAATGACTTGTTCTTTATGCCACTCTCCCTAAGATCAACAAGCTTTGAGTCTACCTGCCAGACCAACCAATAACCATTAGATGACAACCAAACAAAAAGTAGATCTCGACAATCATCCTCCATTGAGGCCAAGAAAAATATAATAATCGATAAGATCGCTAAAAACTGACAAGATGGATTTGACGACGAATGTGATCAGAAATCAAGCTAGTCATATCAGCAATGAGTTTCTCCGACTCGGATTTTGATTGCTCCTGTACAGAATAGAATAAGATGTCAATATTAGATGACAACAATCATAACCATCTTCCAAACAACATATGTTAATGTAACATTATAACCTCATAAGCTTTCTTAAAATCATCAATGCTCTCTGTTTGCATTTGGTCAGCCCGTGCAACAAACTCTTCAAGCTTTTTTGTTTCTTCAAAAAGCTTTTCAACTAATTCTTCCGATCGCTCAGATATCTCCTTTATTTGTTCCACGCTAAGATTGAATCTCTTTAATTCACAACACACAACAAAAACACAAAGTAGATAAAGATCATTAGTCAAAGAATGAATTAAAGGGAATAAGACAAAACAAGGAAACAATAAACACAGAGAACAACTTCAAGCACATACATTGCGTACTTCCCTAGCAAAAAGTGTCAATTCACCATGCTGTGTTGAAAGACAACTCTGAAGCTCGTCAAATATTGAGCCAGCTTCTGTGGCCGCAGTTGTAAGGAACTGAATCATAAGAAACAAGTAGCTTTCTTAGTGTTGAAAACAATGAAAAGCGGACAAAATAATTAATAGTACGATAAAAAAGTGTTAGAGAATATGAAACATACTTCTTCAATTGAATGACCGTGGGTGGATATGGCAGATGATAACTCCTCCAACGATGCATCTGAGCTTGCCTTATGCAAACGCACAACATTTTGCACTGCCTCAATATGAGACACATACACCGCCCTCAGGTCTTTCATTTTCTCCTTCAAATCGAGAGCCGCCTACAGGCAACAAAAAGAGGATTAAGAATTCTAAATAAAAAGACAAATGTTAAACCATGAATTGGAAAACCAGACAAGAAGCTCAAGTGAATCTAACAAGAACAAAAAACCCAACACAAAGAGGCTTTAAAAATTTGAATCAAAGCATGAAAGAGTGTCAAGAGCAAGAACAGCGGCTTTGGATATGTTATGTGTGTACCTTATCATGAATTCCCAAAAAGGAATGGCAGAGCTTCTCCACACCTTGTAGATGTCCGTTCTGTTCAGACAACGATGTCGTAACAGTGTCGCAAAGAGAACCAACCTTCTGGGCAAGTTCCGCTTGAAAATTGATCACTACAACTCTATTATCTGAGCTGAGTTTATCTTCTCTACCTATATAATTACCGGAGACATAAATAAATATATCATACATCAAAAATACATTTAGATTCTTAACCAATCAAAACAGAGAAAATAAACCACCTACCAATTTTCGCAAATAATGAAGCATTATCCTGAAGAGCTTTCTCTAAATCAGCTCGTAAAACACATGCTTGATGAGCTAGGGCATTTTCTGTTACACATAGTTAACATTGACCCAATGGTCCCAATCATTACAGAATTTTAACAATACCTCACTCAAATGAACATTACGGAAGAAACAGTGATAGAAACACACAGTCCCGAATACCTGCTTTTCTCTGTTCAGATATGATGAACTCCTTTTCATTGAGGGTATATCTACACTTCTTCAGTTCTTCCTCTCTATTGGCAAGCACCTTGCTAGTCTTGTTCAAGTTTTTCTGTGTGATTTATAATATTTCCGTTAAAGTTGTTATGTCGAATGTAATGACAATAAAGAGAGGGAAAAAACAATGATATCAGACCTCAGTGGTATCAAGTTTGTTGCTTAAATCGGAGCACTGACGAACTTGATCATCATACTTGTTTCTCATATCCTCAAGTTGCTGGTTGAAACATACCAAAAAAAAATAAAAAATCAAGCATTGCAGAGACAACAACAAGCAGGCACTCGTTAACTTAAACAAGACTATATAGTTTTTGTTAAGAAAACAAACCTTCTGATAAGATTCAATTGTGATGCCCATCTGCTCAATCTGATCAGTCATAGCCTTAACAGAAGAAAGACATGCATCAATATAAGGGACTTAGAGTAGTGGGTTGACTCGATCATGCAATATGTTGAAATGAACTAAAATAAGAAATGTCCAAGACATTAAAAATAAAATCAAAAACATCAATGATTTCAGCAGCTGATAGTTACATAGACCAAAAGTGTCGGTCTCCATGAATTTGTTGAAATAGTCATATCGCTACAGTTGAGAACAAACCAAGATAAAAAAGGACTACCTTTTTCTCAATCTCTTCCTGATAGTATCTTTCCTTTGGAATATAGACCCCATTTTTCTCACGGGTAGCATAAACCTCTGACAAGAGTCACAAATTTTGTCAAAAATGCAGAATTGTGGCAAGAAATCTAAGGATTCACGGTAATTCTTACTTCATCAACAGCAAAATAACAAAGCAACTCACCTGACTTAAGGCGTTCAATTTCACCGTAAAGATCCTTGATAAGAGTTGATTTCATCATTTTTTGGTTGACCTAAACCAATTAGAATATAAAAGCAGGTGAAAAACAATGCTATAGGCATGAAAATGAATCATAAAAGGAGTCGCTCAGTTTATCGATTTTAATTTTTTTAACATTTATTCAGCCATACATGTATCATTAATGTATTAGATAAAAGGCCATCAAATACATGACTGAAAGAATATTTCATTTCAAGAAAAATACTGGCGGGATTTATAGTACTAAAGTCACGATCAACAACTAACCTCTGGCTTATTTTTAATGTTCTTTGCCCTATGTGCATAATCCAATGTGCTCAAAGTTTCTTCTAAGCAATGAACAGCAGGGGATACTGTCGCTATAATGCACGTCTTGGTTCTTCCCCCAAGTGAATCACGAAGTAAACGAGTCAACTTGCTATCCCTAAATATCAACGTATATTCATGTAAGCATACAACAAAAGGGATAATGTCATAGAATCAATGAATGATGCGTTAACAAAAGTTCAAAAGTAAAAACCTGTATGGAATATGACCAAGGTGCTCCACAAGTGCATTAATCACTCGCCCTAATGTAAGCAAACTTTTATTAATCTCTCCAGCTTCTCTAGCACGGCCCTAACAAAAATTACGAAGCTCAAATTATTAAGTGTAATTTTTTAACATTAATTACAAAACCCCTGTGATGTAGTTGTACATGATAAACAACTAGTATGATCAAAATGTATTACCTCCCTAGCACCAGAACGAGATATATTTTCTGAACCCGCAAGATCCACCAAATTCAGTTTACCACACTTAATTAGTTCTTCACCTTCAGGGGTTGCTTCTTTGATGTGGATTGTAATTGAAAACAACGAATGTGAACGACTGAATAGCAAAATAAAGTGTTAATAACATAAATTCGATTTTTCAATATAACAATGACAGAAACAGAAAAGAAACAATCACCTGGATTGTTTGTTAAGTAAAGTTTCTGCGGTGCGTCTTTTGGATGACCCTCTTTCGAGAAGAGTATAAATCTCACTCGCACACGTCACAATTTCTTCCTCCAACCCTCTCACAAGAACTCCACCTTTCCCATCCTCCATAAGAGGCAGCTGCTTTTTTTGCTTCTCTTCCAAACTAACCTTTGAAATCTCCTCCGGAGCAAGTAAATCAGTAATCTCCTCGTTATACAATTCTAAAAACGTAACTTTAACACTATACTCAGCATTCTGTCCCTCGAGCGTGTCAAAAATCTGCTTAACAGCCCTCGGAATCACTCCTGCTTCTGGAGGCAACTCTCCATTTGGCCCACTCTACAATAAAAATCATTAAATAAAGTCATTAGCATCACTAAACCATGTATGTGTAAATTATTACTTAATTACTCAAAACTTAATGATTAATGAAACTTTGATACTGTTTATGCAGTAAAGCATTGGACGCAAAATTATACCTTGGATCTTTTGCATTCTCCTTCCATAGTAAATGTTTTTCCGGTACCGGTTTGACCATAAGCGAAAATAGTACAATTAAATCCCTCTAGAACTTCATTAACTATCGGCGTAACAGCTTGTTCATAAAGTTCTCTTTGTTGTGCAGAAGGACCAAAAACCTAACCATTAAAATGCAACAATTAAACTTAACAACACACTAATTATCCAGTCTACCATTGATTAATTCACTAATTAACTAATAAAAAACGTTTAGAAATGATTAACCTTATCGAAGGTGAAAACCCTATCGATGTGTTTACCGGCAATATTCTGAGACACCGCAACTTCTCTACTGTAATCGTTGCAAGTCACGACTTGCGGCGCATTGCTTCGTAACTCGTCGTCACTAAACGGCCTTCAAATTATTGATTCCAGTGTTAGATTTTGAAATGCAGAAAAGAAAAAAAAATCGAAAAATTGAAAGAAAATGAAATTAAATGAATTTGTATACCTGCAACGAAGTAGAACTTGAACGTTAACGCCTTTTTCTTTACCAGACATTTTCAATTAATTTGGTGTTCGTAGATCTGAATATTGAAATTTGCAGTGTTTTTTTTTTTGTTTGTTTCTTTCTCTTCTGTGTGTGTGAAATGAGAGCGGGGTAAGGGAATGGTAGCGTTTGAGATTTGAATTTTGAAAGACGCTCTTCTCTTTTTGCCCTTTAGATCTACGACTCAACGTTTTGGATTTTTTATTATCTAACGGTACTCTCTATATATTTCCATTGTCTTCACAATTTTGCCATTGTCGTTTTGGGTTTTTGATTTTAAGTCTGGGTTATGTCAAAGGGTAAAATTGTGACTTCATCAAAGTATGCTTATTCGTTTAGTAACTTGTGATGGAGTGTGTAATAATTGGGCTACCCTTAACAATAGGCCCAACTCATCAAATTTTCTTTTCGCAATTTTTTTTATTACTTTTTCCATCGTATTGGTTACTCATGCGTCCTTTTTGTTTTTCGAAACTACCACTTGTTTGACAAATAAAATTTAAACTGTCGTTCAGCTTCTAAATTGCGAACTGCAGAGTTCAGCAAACTGCATGATATGATTTCATGTATTTGTGAATTCAACGATTTTTCAATATATAAAGTAATATAAAAGACAATGAGCTTATAAATATATCAAAAAATCATTATATATCATTGTATCAAAAAGTTGAATTTATATCATTATACATTTCAACTAATCTACCCACGATTTATGCTACAATGATCAAGATTAAGACTTTCATCAATTTCAAACTTGACTCCATGTCTAACCTTTTTATCAATGGCAATCGTCTCTTCAGGATCAAGGTTTTCAGCAATGTGCAAGTCATCATCTCCTACTACCTCATAACTTGTCGCCCGACTTAGTTCATTAAAGGTAATCATCATACCGACATATTTTTTATCCCATTTTTCTACGTTTTGTCGGCGATGTTGTCTCCATATCACGGAAGTGGGAGGAATTGGACAATCATCCTTTAAATATACGATCATAAAATGGTTGTCATTCACGTGAACTACGCATGTCATTTAGTTTATATGTGATGGTGCACCGCATCAAGGGAAAAGGGTTTTCGATCACCCTTTCTCGATGGACAGTCGAACAACCATATGTTTTGTATCTCTGTGCAACGAGAAAACCATATTTGACATGAACATCCATTTTTTTGGTGGAGCAAGACCAATGCCATCACAGGTCAAATCGTGTAACACCTAGTTGAATTGATTGTTTGACCTAATCAATCGACAGTAACACTCAATTTCTTCACTGTTAAGCTCCTTTTGAAGTTGATAATGGATCATTTGATAATCATCAACAGTCATGTCACGTAGGCATGTAACTGTATGGAATTCACAATGACCATCATCAGTTACGTCTACCACATTCTCAATATATTCATGCATGAATGGCGGGATTTGGTCTTTGTGTAAGAAGTTGACTTTAACCGGAAGTTATTTGACTTTAACCATAACTGTCCTAGGAGGATTAGAAGACATATCACTTTAACGTGCACTTTTTTGTTTGCCCATGTTGACTTGGTATATGAAGCTTGTGTGTTTTGATTTATTTGTTCAATTCAATTATTTTAAAAAAAATACTAAAATATGATGTGTCAAAATGGTGAATTTTGATTGGTTGAGTGTGTATGATTTCTCTACACTGTCTACTTACCATCTTTTTTGGTGGTGTCTGGGTTCAAACCTCGGACCCTGCATATATTATGTATTATCATTACCAACTGAACTAAGCTCACAGAGACATCTGCTTACCATCTTTAATCTCTTTAAATATATTCTAACATTTTTTTATAAATATAACTTTACCTTTTTTCTTAAAAAAAAAAAAAAAAAAAAAGATTTACTTTTTAA
>Ga0315914_1010932_pt1 | contig 11104 bp, 5 predicted proteins | sample MpolenodulesMG_FD_203920 | JGI IMG/M metagenome (GOLD analysis project Ga0315914, IMG submission 203920) | Medicago polymorpha root nodule microbial communities from Los Angeles, California, United States - elongated nodules | ecosystem: Host-associated > Plants > Roots > Nodule | place: USA... | reverse complement strand
TTTTCTCTTTGTTTTCTTTCCTTTAAAAATATTTTTGCTTTGTATTAATTGTTTATTTTACTGTTTTTATTTGGTTATATTATTTTGCATTATATTTGTTCATCATCTCATGCATATTTATTTTTGTCATTTTATTTTGTTTTAGTATAATAGGTTTTGTTGTCATGCATTTTATTTCTTCTTGCCATTTATTTTTTTTCCTTGGAGATTTAGCATGTATTTAGGGATTATGTAATACTCATATAGTAAAAGATGCACCGACACCACAATTTATTTACCGCATTATGTCATAAACCGCAATCGAGGACCGAAATGAATTAGGGACAAAAATAGGTTAATTATTGGACTTAAAATTATTTCATTAAAATCAAACTACTAGTAATTTTAGGTTCATCTCCATAACTTGAGAATTTGCTTGGGATCCAACATCCTTTGTAAATATCTCGCTTTTTTTTTATCACGTTACGTCGTTACGCTTAGTTTATTAATTCGCGTTTAATTTAGAAAAATCTTTTTACCAAAAAAAAATCAAATATGTAAAACTCCAAAAAATATTTTCTTAAGACTTTGGATTTTAATCCAAGTGCCTTTTCCTTTTATTTTCTTAATCAAATGCTTAATCAATTTAATATCTAGACTTGAGTTTCTTGTAATTAAAATTTGACCAACCTCATCTTATTTTCTCTCATGCCTTGAGGCCTCTTTCTTCTTCTCAAAACTCTTTTCAAAAATTATAAAATTAACCTAACTCACCAAAAATAAATTTTGAGAGTGAACTACATTGGTTTTGATCCCACTTGTGGGTATGTAGGCAAAGGACCCAATCCTTCCAAATTAAATAAAAAATAACAAAATCATACTTCTTCTCCCTCCATTCTTTCACTTAGACTCTTAGGCAATTATTTTCAAAATAAGTGAATAATTAGCACAAGATAATTTAGCCAAGAGGTTCCTACGGAATACCGTAGTCGTTTAGGGTGCGTCAAACCTTCCCTTTTCGAAACCAACCCCCGGACCCAATCTCTGAGGGTTTTTCTCTCTTTTTCCCTTCCCAAAAATAAAAGTAGAAAGTTCAAAGATTGAAGGTTCAAAACCAATCAATGGATTGATACCCGAAAATCACGAGCACAGTTATCAATGGTTGACTTCGTGTGAGGAAAAACAAAATTTCAAGGTGATTGGTTTTTTATGTTTTGTTTTCTTCAACCAAGTTTCCTTCAAATTTTGAATTTGGTGTATTGGTTCGTGAATGAAGAATGAATGCATATGCAACTTTGCATGCATTTGCAGGGGGAAGGGCCATTTTAAAAAGCAATATATAGAAAATGCATTCTATCTCATACTTGTAGGGTTGGCTTCTGTAAAGTTTTGGGATCTTTATATGCATATCATGTGTTTGATGGTTTGCGGGTGTTTTTTCATAAAGATTTTTTTTAGGCCAACCAAAAAGGATGAGATTAGGTTAAATCGGAACTAATCAATATTTAGTATAATAAAGATAGAGATTTAGCATAAAATGTGCGACATAGAGAAAATGGAGGAAATACAAAAAATAAAATAAAAATAAGTAACTCGTAAAACAAACTAATTTAGCTCAAAATCAACGCAAAAGACAAACTAACAAAATTATCTATTAAATCCTAGAAATTGAACTCATAATTGCAACCAAAAAATAAAACATAAAAATGAGGGTTTATGCATATTGTCACATTTGAAATGAGAAAAAGCTTGCTCTAACGAAATAAGGAAAAATATTCAGGGCTGACTCTGAAATTTTGAATGCCCTGTGTAAAACATGAAGTCATTAAGTTTTTTTTTTACTACACGCAACACACATGCACGCACGCACGCACACATGCACACAAACAATGTACAAACTCGTGCGTGCACACACCACGTCAAAACATTTTGTGCTATGTATGGTACACCTTCTACTTCTGCATATGTTGCTTTTTCCTTCTCTAATGGACGCACTAACCTAAAATCACCTAAACATGCATTGATATCGGAGTCCAACATTATTTTGCTTGCTTTCAAGTATCTGTGAACTAGATTATTCAAAAAATAAAAGTATATGTGAACTAGAGTTTGATCAAATTCATTGTGTGTAATTTAATGTTGATGGTACACCGGAGAAGGTTTTGCATCTTAAATGTTCCTTAATGGAGTTTTGTTTGTTATTTCTTCACAAAATATGTGGTTGGGAGTGTGTTGTTTTATCAATGGTTGCCTTCGTGTGTGGAAAAACAAAATTTGAAGGTGATTGGGTTTGTGTTGTTTTATTTTCTACCAGGTTTCCTTCAAGTTTGAATCTGATGTATTTGGTCATGAATGAAGAATGTGGATACTTATACAGATTGCATGCATGTGCTGTATGCAGGGAAGGGGCCATTTAAAAAAGCAAAAAAACAAGTGTTTTATCTATACTTATTATAGGTATGCTAGACCATACAATTGAGTTTATTCCTGGTACCACGACTATAAATGTTCAGCCTAATCCATAAGTTGATTAGCAAGCCTCTTAGTTTGAACTTCCACCGCCTCTAAATCCTTCTAAAATTGCGAGGAAAAAGAGTACAAAGATCTTCTAGTCTAGAGACAAAAATACCAACAAAACCAATTAATTTCAATATAAGAGGAAAGCCAACACCTAAACAAATATTCAACAATTTTATGTTTTTATCCTTTTCATCAAAAACCTGAATTGAAAAATTCCATTTAAGTACACAATTTAAATCATTGGTGCTTTTCATCTTATCTCTACAAAACGTCTTGATATAAACTTCCATTTTCTTGTCATGTTCCTTTATAAACTAAACCAAATCCACCTTGTCGACCTTCAATTTGTTGTCAAAGTTATTGGTAGCTTTACTCAATTCTTTAAATGGAAATCCTTTGGTTGTTCCCGATAAACTTTTCAATCTCACCAATATCTTGGAATCAACACCATTTTCATTATTATTCTTCTAATAAACATAACAAACCCAGTACCAATAAAAATCAACACCAAGGGAGGAACACCAACGCCCGCACGACCACATGCGCACTCACGCACACACACTAATTTAAACATTTGGTGCCCATGAAAAATGGGTCCCTGTGCAACCTCACCTCCGACACACTCTTAGGGCCACCTTTGAAAATATTTCTACACAAATGGAGGTGGAATGGTTCTGCGAAAATAATGATAAATATAGGAAAAGGAAAGGAAGATGAGAGAAAGAGAATGTGATAGAATGAAGAAGGTGAATGTGAGCAGTTTTTATTAGACTACGTGTCAATGATGCATTCCAATTTTTTCGTCATCTTCATCTTTAGAACTTTGAGAATCGTCCATCATTCATTTTTCTATCTTTGATTCGTGAGTCATTTAGAAATTTCTAATACTCCTGTTGATTCTTGAGTGAGATTCACACCTTTTCACGACTGTTTCAAAAACCCCATCTATGTATTTTTCTTTAACCTTGTTGACGATTCAATCGTATAAGAATCGAGTATTGTGACAAGGAGGTCAACCAATTTATTTAGCCTTCACAATGTTTATGTTGTTCATGCTTATTTAAGATTCTTTTTTTCTTCTTTCGTGACTCGTGATTCCCTTCTGATTAGTACATTCCTTTAGCTTCATGTTTTTATTGGAGATTCTTCTACATGCGTTACTTAGGAGACCCAACCCTTTCATCGAGACGTGTCTCTTTGTTTGGAGTTGTCTCTTTGTTTGGAGTTATGCATGTGCAACTTCCACTTTCATGATCGAAACCCGCTAGAAGTGGTAGAGCTATGTTTTAGATATAGGAGAAACAATATCGATCGTTAACATTGACAAAAGCATTTATGGGATGAATGAGAGTGTTTGGTTTCCCTACGTTGTTTTGAATGAAGCAGTTTCATAGCCCCACTTACCGTACTTAATTAACTAAGTAATTAAAATCACTTCGTGAGTGTAAAATGTGGTTAGAAAGGATATTGAGGTGATGTGTGCTTTACATTTCTCTAAATCTACAATCTATACCCTACCCTTGAATATGTGGATAATCGTATGAGTTGAAGTCCTTGCTCGGCAAGGAAAATTATATTTTTTGACGTTGTTGTAGTTATATCTCCTTAATAATGTCATAATAATCAGCGTAGTTGTGATTATGTGGCATGTCTCTTATGTACATGATAACTGTGTTGAGTCCTTTACAAAACAATGTTACTAAGTCTTTGATTTTCCATTTGATTAAACCTTCCGACTGACTAATTAATTAAGTCTAACGAGGGAAAAAGGCCAGCACTGATTCTTTTCTCTGAGAATTGAACTTCCCATGAAGTTTGGTCGTTCATTGAAGAGTGACACGAGTTGACTTCGATGTGAGCATTTCCAAACATATGTTGTCGTCCTATAGTTGGGGTGTGACGAGCCTGATGACGAGGGACACGATACATATACCATGCCTGCTAAGTGGGATGTCTCTACGAGACTAGTGGGATACACTAAGTGGGAAATTTTTGAGCGATATTGATGCGATAACTCGATTTTCAAGAGCAACCATGCAACCTTCTTGCATCCTTTTATGTCACCTAAATGAATATCAATGTAAGTTGAGTGAATCTACGAGTAGCCACCTATGCATGAGCATAAAACATGTTCCTTGCATAATGTTCGAAGTAATGGTACCAAATGAATCAGAGATGTCCACATGTTGTTTGAATTGAGAGTGACATTGTGAAGAACTATGTTATGTGTGGGAAATTTTATCAATGGGGGAGTATATGTGGGAATATGCAATCAAATGTATTTTATGCATCTGTTAACATCGTAGGAAGAATGTCTTCCTAGATACCATGCGTGTACTTGTGTATTTGTCATTGCGATTTTTGTTTAGATATACCGTGTTAGCATATATTGGATGAATACATGTCTATTGTGTCTTGCTCTATAAATGTTATGATATGTTAATATGTTTTATGTTCCTTGTAGTATAACATGTCTAAGAATGTATTGCATGCTTTTAAATGTCATAACATGCTTCTTGTAAATGTTTTATGAATTCGTCCTTATCTTTCCATGTATCTCGGGTCGAAAAGAAATGAGCTGTGTCCACTTCGTTGTCACGGAGTTTCCACACATCGGAATTGACACTTGAAGCCTCAACTTTAACGGAAGCTTCGACCTTAATGGGAGCTTCAACCTTAACGGAATCGACAACGCTAGGTTTTCGATCACCCGGATCATCTTCCGCATTCTCAACCATACATATAAATAAACAACATATAATTGCTAAACTAATTAATGAACATGTATCTAATATCATATAATAACATAAACAAACCAAAAAAAACAAAAGAAAAAAAATTGGAATTTTTTTTTTAGGCAGTAGCACTGCCGTTTGAAATTTTTTCAAAGTGTTCAGTGGCAGTTAACAGCCGCTGACACCCAGCGGTAGTTAACTGCCGCTAATGTCCATCACAGTAAAAAAAAAACCCAGCAAACCAATCAAATGTAAACTCATTAAAACTTGCAATACCTGTTCTTTGATGCATATTGTGTGTAGAAACGTCCTAGTAATCGATCAGTAGTGATTTGGAACCAAGATTTTGACAAAAGATTTTTGAAATGGGGATTTTTCGTGGAATGGTATGGTGAGGTAATGTGATGAGTGAATAGGACCTAGGGGTTTTCTGGTTTTTGGGGGAAAAAGCAACGACAGTTAACTACCACTGGCTCCAGCGGTAGTTAACTGCTGCCGGTTTTGCCAACGTTAGTTAATTACCACTGAGGGCTCTAATGTAATTTACTTGTGTCATTGTGAACTTTTGTATGTCAAAAAAGCAATTTTCGTGATTTGGTGTTTGAAAAATCGGTGGTTTCAATTCAACCCAAACACCAAACTTGCATCATCTTTAATTAGATGTTTTTCTCGTCATATGATATTGTTGTGCCTATACCTTTGCAAACAGTATGCTAACTTTGATTCGAATAGAAACGATTGGGAAGAGAATAAAAAAAAAGAGAAAAGAAAAAACATGAAGAAAGGTATAAGTTGGAAACAATTAGGAGAAGGAAAATCTCAAACACGATTTTGGAAGAGAACAATCGGAGAGGGTGGGAGTCGAAGGAGGTCTTTGAGAAACAGAAAAAGCGTGTGTGATAATTTTATGCTACCAGGTTGTTAATCCATCAAAATTTAAGGATTAAAATAACAAAGAGTGAGTAAGATCAAATTGTAAATAGGTTTAAATTATCCTTTTCTATTTGTACAGTAAAGAGTGTATTAAATAAGGATATGATAGCTTTATCATATCATGTCTCTTTATATATGCAGGAGACGAACCTTAATACGATATATTAATAATGTAAAATATTTTACTGAAATTAATAAAAGTAAAAAGACTAAATAAATAATAAAGGTGATTACCTAAAAAAAAATTTGATAAAAAAGGAAAATAAAAAAAAATTGATTAAAAGTTAAAGTGGACCACCACTAAAGCGGTGCCAGTACCAGGTTCTTACATACACTAGTCATAAATAAACTTAGAAGAAATTAACCCGCGGAGGGACCTATATAAAAACCAATTTTTCTCATTTCCTTCATTTTCATTTTCATTTTCATTTCATTTCTCTTCAATCGATTCTGTTACGTACACTCTCTTATCCTTATCATTCTCATTCACGCCATTTCTACGCATCACCGCTTACAACAATCAAACCCTAATTCTCTCATTTCTTCATGGATCCTTTCCTATTTCCCTTCTGATCGCACTCTATCTTCTCCGATTTTTCATCATGTTCGAAGCTCACGTAAGAATTCTTTCTTTCGCGCATTAATTTTCAACCTCAATTTCAATTTTCCGTTTCAATTTGTGTACGCAATCTTTCTTTTTATGCTTCGGTTTGAATGATTTGCGATGATTCTTGATCACATGCTTCGGATTATTTTTGTCGATTAATAGTGTTGATTTTGCTTTTGTTCACAGGTACTTCATTTGCTTCGAAAATATTTGGGCGAATATGTACATGGACTCTCTGCGGAGGCGTTGAGAATAAGTGTTTGGAAAGGTTTGTTTTCTGTTATTTTCTCTTAATTTATTCTCAATTTTCTTGAACTCTTACGCTGAAATTTTGCATTCTGAGGTTAAATTAGTAGTTATGGATAACCTGAGGTGTTGTTGTGAGTAGAAAGGAGAGTAATTTTATGCTCCATTTGGTTGGAACTTAACTCTAGAGTCTTTAGAATATGAAGCACAGACACACACGGACATTTGACATTGTCGAGACACCGATTTAATTTGAAAAAATTACATAATTCAATTTAATCAGATGTGTCAGTAACACACTGACACGTGTCAGACACCAGACACACCTTCGATCAGAAGTGTCGCTTTAGATAGATATTTTGTGGGATGGGCTTATTTTCCTAAGATATTTTCTAGCTTTGAGGTCATTGATTTCTGAGTTTTTTTTATTTTATTTTTATTTTTATATATATTCAAATGGAATTATTTTTTGCTCTTTGAGGTGATTTACGAACTGTGGAGATTAATCACATGCTATGGTAAATGTAGGTTCATGTACACACGCCTTTACATTTTAATATTATGTGTTTTTATATTGAACCATATTAAATATTGCGCCAGCGAATACCTTTTTATTGAATGAATTCATCTCAAAATACAATGTGGGCTGAAGCCTTTTGTCACAAATGCTTGTAAAATCTCACATTTCTCTGAAATAGTTTGTACTCTATTGAGGCACTTGTTCATTGGTATTCCATCTAAAGTCTCAACTCTGCAGGTGATGTCGTCCTCAAAGATTTGAAACTCAAGTCAGAGGCACTAAATGCACTAAAACTTCCTGTTACTGTCAAATCTGGCTTTGTTGGTACCATCACATTGAAGGTAGCATTTAACATTTCTGGTTGCTGCTAACGTTTGACTCATTACTTTGGATTTCTTAGTCATGGTCATATATGTGTGCATCTATGTATGTTCGATAATTATACAAACATGAATGGATACATGTGCACATGCTTACATGCATGTTTAGTTGTGTAAAATATATGGCATACAAGTTTGCATGTTTGGTTTTGTAATTTCAATGTATTTTTTTGTTGTTTACGATGTTATTTTTATTGCTCTTCTTTTTACCTTGTTTGTTGCTCCTCATTTCTTCCCCTTTTCACGTCCTATGGAATTCTTCCTCGTGATTTCACATTGTATGTTCATTACAATTTCTACCTCACTCTCTATAATGTAATAGGTTCCTTGGAAAAGTTTGGGGAAAGAACCGGTGATTGTTCTAATCGATCGTGTCTTTGTTCTTGCTAATCCCGCTCCTGATAGTCGGACTTTAAAGGTACAGAAGTATTCTGTTTGTTGTTTAACTAGCTAATGTTTGTATCTTTTGCTTAATTGAGCTTATTTTATTACAGGAGGAGGATAGAGAAAAACTTTTCCAAGACAAGCTTCAGCAAATTGAGGTAGGATTCTATGCTTGTGTGAAGATATCTTTATTTGATGACATTTGTTTTAAGAAAGCTGTATTGTTGTTTGTTGCCGGGTCTATTGTGTAATATACGGTTAATTTTCCTGCAATAGAAGTGTGTAAGGTTATCTTGTTTTTTGTGCTTGGACCAATTTTTGTTTTTATTATTGTCAATCGATTTTATGAACCTTCAATGTAGCCAACAAGATAGTAAACGTAGTGAGAGCAGAGATGAAAATGTTCTGATTGTTGAGTGGTCACATAAGACCTGGTAGGTTTAGAAATACAATCATTTATGGGAAGACTTGTGTACATCTAATTGTAGAAAAGATTGTAGAGGCTTGCCTTAGGTAGTTTAAACATGTGTGGAAAAGACCCATGGAAGCACTTGCAAGGAGGTTGGCTAGATTGAAGGTAGCCCAATTGATAGAAAAACAGAGGGAGACAACAAATTATAGGCTATACCTTTATGAAAAAGTTAGATAAAATTGGTCTATCTTTGGACTAAATACATGATAGGGTATTGTGTGTTGTTTGATCCATAAAGCCGATTCACCTAGTGGGGAACATCTTATTTAAGTTACACCTTCTGTTACAGTTATGCTTAGCTGTCACTTCTACTATAAATGCTTGCACCATGTATTAATCCTCAGTATCAATTATAGAAAACTATTCAGTTTCTTGTTTTTCTCTCAATCTAGACAGACTACTAGAGGCATCCAAGAGGTGCTCAGCGGTAAGGGTTTGGACTTGTAACCTTAAGGAACTAGTTCAAATACCCTCGGGGACGGTTGTAAAACGGTCATTAGTACCACTTAGTTAATAATAATTTCTCCGCTCCCCAATTTTTTATTTTATTTAAAAGACACACTACTAAAGGTCAGCGTAGTTTGCACTGTTATGCTTTATCTTTATTTCAATTAGTTGCGTTCCTTTGAAAAGGGAAGGTTCAAAGAAGGAAAATAAAGTGATCAGCAAGGAAATTAAGACGTATAGATTTTTGTTCTTTTATGTCCTTGTAAGCAAACTAGCATTTGGTTTTAATTCTTATCTGGTTTCATGTAAAATCAGGTGGCCTTTTCTTTTTTGATACATTTCCCCTTGTTTTTGGGCCTTTGTTAAACTTTGTCTACCTTCATTTCCTAACATGTATTTTTGTAATATTCGTTTTACAATTCTATCCTTTTTTTTTTCCGTGGTCATGCAGGAAGCAGAGTCAGCAACACTTGATGCAATATCCAAGTCCAAGTTGGGAAATGTATGACTTTTATATAATCTAGCTGCTGATTTTAAAATTCACTTGGTTTTATGATTAGTTTTACCCTTTTTTTCTTCATGTTATTAAAACATTGAATGAAAGTATGAGAACTTAAAGAAATGACTTTCTGAATGTGCTTGAGTTTTGAATGCACTCAGCAAGATATGTTTCTATTCCTTAAAGTAACAATGAGAGTAGATGCAGAATGCAATTTACAAGATGAGTAACGTGGCCAACACTATTCTGTTATATACAATGTATTCATTTTACTTCTATACAGTGAATCCAAACCATTTGGAAAATAGAACAAAAAATTTATTCAGTCCCCAACACTACCCAATAAGTCGGTGGATATGTAGCTTGAGTACAAATTTTTCAAAACCTGGTCTGCACAATCCTTTGATGAAGATGTCTACAAGCTGTCCTTGTGAAGAAACATATGGACTATGGGGTACAAATCAAACCATAATCAAGCTTCTCTGTGACATGCCGGTCCACCTCAATTTGTTTCATTCATCGATCTCATCTCAAACAATATTATAAGCTATTCTGGTTGTTAACTTATTACTATCACATTAAAGCTTCATAGGGCCATCCCATTTAATGTTTAAATCTTCTAGAATTATTTTGAGCCAAAATAGTTCACAAATGCCTTGTGCTTGTGCATATCCTGGAAAATAGCTTCAACGCTAGAATGAGCCACACATAATTGCTTTTTATTGCTCCAATTACTCCCTCCGTCTTATATTATGTGTCTCATTTAGAAATTTGTTTCGTATTATTGTTGTTTTAGATACCAATAAAACATTCATTATCTTTTTCCACTAATATACCCTTATTTATTGTATCTCAACTCGCACCAACTGTTATTAATAACAATACTTTACTAAATACAATTCATTTTATAATAGAAAGTAGTGCCCCCAATGACTTTTTTAAAAAGTGTGCATTACCTTAAAAGACATATTATGAAACACAAGGAGTACTCAAATTCCTCCAAGAAAGGTACAATAACCAGTGGTAGCATGCTGCCAGTAGCTGACCCTGCATAGTCGGCATCAATATGTCTTAATAACTATACTGCCATTCCTTTTTTGTAAACTTCTTCTTGGAACTGCTTAAATGAACTTCTCTGGAATTATGTATGAATTGCCTTGGCAGTGAGCAAACTTACAATGAATAAAATGTTTTGTTTTTTGTGAAACAAATAGATTATTTTCCCAACTAATCATTGATACCTTCCCTCATCTACTGCTGCACCTTAGCCTTGTTTAATAGTTGAGTACATATATGGGTGTACTTACATCAAAAACTATCTTACCCGAGGATTTTGTTTTATCTAAGCATGATTTGATTAAGTCAGTACTTTTATTGGGAAG
>Ga0315914_1010931_pt1 | contig 11105 bp, 5 predicted proteins | sample MpolenodulesMG_FD_203920 | JGI IMG/M metagenome (GOLD analysis project Ga0315914, IMG submission 203920) | Medicago polymorpha root nodule microbial communities from Los Angeles, California, United States - elongated nodules | ecosystem: Host-associated > Plants > Roots > Nodule | place: USA... | reverse complement strand
AAGTCGGCTACTAGATGAGAAGCGGAAGATGGAGGAGGCTGATGAGAGAAGAAAGGCCAGGGAAGCGAAGAGATTGTCTAAAGAGGTTCAGTCACAGAAATTGAAAGAAAGGGCCAAGCAGAAAAAGGATGACATTGAATCTGTTAAGAAGTGGAGGAAGCAGAGACAACAGAGTGGGTTTGCTGACGGTGCCGATGCTCCAGATAAGTCTTTGAGCTTTGAGGATGGAAAAGTGTTCGAGAGATCAAAGAAAAAGAGGCCCGGGGTATCTCCAGGAGATCGGTCAGGAGGTAAGGCAAAGCAAGCTATGGGAAAGGGAAAGAAGCCGCAAAAGAAAAGAGATACTAAGAATGCCAAATTTGGTTTTGGAGGCCGGAAGGGTTCGAAGAAGCAGAATACAGCTGACACAACTAATGATTTTGGCGGATTCAGTAAGGGTTCTGCTGCTGGAAATAAGAAGAGAAAGAGATAAATATAATCTTGTTTTGTTTTCTGACAAAGGCGTGTAATGGAATGCATATATGGCACAATCTGGAGAATTTTCATCAAATCTGTGGGTTCTCTTTCCTATTTAGATCATGGTAAGTTGATAGACTTTATTGGCAGTTATAGATTCTTATATATCTACTCCAATTTTGGTGCTTTGTTAAACAATTTGTTACGTTTGCTGCTCATTACTAAACGATATGCAATCGCTCTTTTAAGTACCAAGCCTGTGTTGGTAGAGACATATCTATTTCTTTTTTGTCATGTTATTTATTTATCACTTGAATACTCTTTTCTTGTACTTGCCTATCGGAACACTTGTATTGGTGCATGTCATTGTTTGTTTCGTGAATTCTTCAATACCATTTGGTTGGCATGTTTTTGGAATATTTGGAAAGAGCGCAACAAATAGACTTTTTGACCGAAAAGATTCACCTTTATCTCTTATTTTAGACCTTATGAAGATTCAAGTTTGGTGGTGAATTAAGGCTGGGTTCAAAAGCTTCTCATTTGATCTTCTGTCATTGGTGGTCTAATTCTTTGCTGCCTTTGATCCTTTTCATAGTTTTAATCCGTCCGTTCTTTGTATTTTTTTTTTTCCTTTCTTCTTTCATTACCTGTAATACTTTGTTTGTACCACTTAATTTTTATAATTTTTTATTCTTAGCACTTGTGCTAAACTAAATCTCTCTAATATAGTTTTGGCTTATAAAATAAACGAAAAAATGCAATAAATTTAAAATTTCCTCGGTTTGTTGTGCCAAAAACTCTTATTATCCTGGAACATCCACCCTATTTACTGATAGTAGTATACAACATCATTGCTAAGAGGACACAAGCAGGATTGCATTAGAGGTGCAACTATGTCAAAAATATAAGTTTTTATTGAATTTTGAAGCAATCAAGATAGATATAGCAAGAGAAGAAATGCAAGTAGTTGACTATAAGCTCAGTTTTGAATAGCCTCTAGTTCATAGAATCTTTTTCAACTGAAAAAGTATAGTTTCTGACTAAAAAAAAACCATATAAATTTATAAGTGCTCATGAGAAAATTAAATAAGTAATTCCAACTAGAAGTATAAAAGCTTATTTCAACTTATTAGAGAAACTACTTGTGCTTTGTTTAGTCTCGGGGGAAGGAAGTTAGAAAAGTGAGAGACAGTTGAGAGAAAAAAGAGTGAGAAATGAATTAGATTTGATATTGTTTTTTGATACAAAACAAAAGAAAAGAAAGAGAAAGAAGAAAGTTTCCTCCATGATTCATAAAAGTCATTTATGTCTGGATTTATCCATTCTAAACACTGGTCTAGATAGATTAATTCAGTGGGGGTGTTGTTCTTAAGAAATCGGTGGGAGGTAAAAAAAAATAGCTCTTAAATGAATGGTCAATTTCAAAGGCTAGTCCATTATGTGAAAGAACTTATAGCTGTAGTGTATGTTTGGTTCTTCGGTGACAAGAATTGATTTTGCGTGAATTGATTTTGCCTAAAAGTGAGTTAAAGGTAAAATGATTCTCGTGTTTGAACATTCTCATGTGAAGTGAGTTGAACTATAATTTTGTGTACAAAAATCAACTTTAGAATAAACGGCTACAAATCAAGCTTCAAGTAGAATCAATTTTGACTTCTCTAAAAGTGGAACCAAACGTACCTTAGTAAGCCTCACGTTTTTACCATCCCATAAAACTTAAAGATCAGTGGAGGCGTTCATGCAACTTTGTTTCTCTACCATCCAATTTATTCTTCCAGATTTGGTTGTTTCTGATTTTTTTTTTATGGGGTTTTTTCCGTTTCATTCTTAACTAGTGCTTAATGTTGTATTTGGTTGATTTTGCAATAAATCTACACTTTACCTCAATAGTAGATAGTTTTTCTACACACGGTGTAATGATTGACCTTTTAGCTAATTGAACGAATGGAATATGAATTTCTTGAACAAAAAGAAAGCCTCGCATATTAGATACACTATTATTAGATACACTATTTAATGCGAGACTTGTGAAAGGATCTATATACCTCATATTTTTTATGGATTTGATTGTTTGTAACAATAATATCAATTTCAATACATCATTTCACCTTAACCAAAATAACATCCCAAGTATCTGACTTTGTGAGACACTCTTAAATAGATCTAGGATACTATGAATATTTAAAAAAAGTCATTGTCTCTGTTAAACTGTTAAGTTGATCCTAAAATTTAACAACTTACTCTCATTTAGGTTCCTATAGTTTAACAATTTATTGTCGTTTCTCTATCTACCTACTATCAATGTAGTCTCTCTCATATTTTCATAAGGATTAATATCAGTAAACTTTGAAAGAGTTAGAGTCCCTATTAAAAATATTAATAATCTCATGAGCTTATTTGAGAGTGTCTTCAAAATTAAGATTAATTTAGTGGTTTACTTCAAACAAATTCGATTTGAAAATCAACCATCTTAAGGAAACTTGGCATATATAAATATGAGTAATGTTAGCAACACTCTTTTTTAAACATTCTTTTTAATACACATTTATTGGTTTAAATCATTGTGCGTCTATACTTTAAAAATTGAACCTATACAAAATGGTTTTGGGGTTTAGCCTACCAAAGAGTGAATTTGTGTAGGATACAAAAGTTGTGTAAAATAGAGCTGAAATCAAATCTAGGCCATTAATTTATTAATATAATATTCAAACGGTCCTGATCTGGCAGAAAAGTGCAATGATTGACCTGCTAGTGCTTTTGCAGAAATGGTACAGCGGACCCCACAAATTGAATAAAAGATCATATTATATTCCTTTTTTTTTGTGACTTTTGTATTGAGCTTAGGTCTTGTTTTAGCCCTTTTATTCCTTTTGATATAATTTATGTTAATAGAAAAATTGCTCTTAATGTCACTAAAATTTCTTGTGCTGCCACTTTCATTTATTTAATGTGTTTGACAGATGAGTTGTTATTTTTTTATTTTTTAAGAATCAATATATCACAATTTTTTAGTAATTAAAATGATTACGTTGGCGGTTAACAAAAAACACTCATTACTGTTGGAAGCGTTTTTTTTTTTTCTTATAAAAAAAATGATGGAAACGTTCTTTAAGTCCATTTTTGTGGACAATAAATGTTAATAATCCTTAAATCTATTTTAATACCAAAACAAGATTATTAATATGGGTTTGATTTTCACTAGAAGTAAATAAATTTTGAAATTTAAAAATATGGAAATATGCGAAAATGAAATAATGAATTAAAATTTAGTAAAACTTGTTTCAGTAAATTGGACGCAGTTGAATTTTGTTTTATTGGAAAAAATTAGAAGATGAATAAACTGTGTAATATTTGGCTAATAAACTCACAAACTGAATACTATTATATAAAAAAAATTAACATTTTTTGAGTGAGTATAAATAGGTGTATGTGATGTATATTAAAGACAACATACATCATTTATTGAATGAGTATAAAATAGACATTAAATAATCCGCGACGATAGGGTGTATATTATTGTCGAATGGGTCAAGGTAAATGAACATTAAAATAGGCAAAACATTTTTTAATTATGGAGTTTGAGTTTTTTGTATTTATTTGAATTTTAGTTATTGTCATTTTAATATATTAAATCTAATGTTGATTTATGATGTAATATAAATTAATTATAATAATAACCATAATATTAATTAAATAGAATTGAATGTTTGAAGTAGTTTAGGTCGAAGAATCTTGTCATTAGGGTTAGATTTTTAAACTTGATTAGGCGATAAAGAATTTGATTAGTCATTGAACATTCATCCAAGTACTTTCGTTGCAAGATTCTTTCAGTTAGGGTAAGAGTTATGAGTTTGATCAGTCGTTCTGAAATCCTGGAAGAAGTTTAGGTCGAAGAATCTTGACATTAGGGTTAGAGTTTTTAGCTTGATTAGTCAATAAAGAATTCGATTAGTCACTGAACATTCATCCAAGTACTTTCACTGCATGATTCTTTCATTTAGAGTAAGAATTGTGAGTTTGATGAGTCGTTCTGAAATCTTGGAAGTAGTTTAGATAAAAATAAATGTTTGAGATCGAACACCGCTTGAAACTGTCCATCCAACAATGCATAATTGAAGTTGTTGAATCATAGATCGGCGGTCAAGATCGCCTACTAGGAGAAGCAACTATTATAGGGATCCGGGTCAAAATATATATAATAGATTAATTCTACAACATGTAGTGTTGCATGATCATAGTCAAAATATATAATACGTGAGTTTCGTACGATTTTGTTGTGCAAGCTTTTCTCAAGTTAGATCTGCGCATTGTAAGTACTTGATTCTCTTGACTTGATTTTTTTTTCTTTCTTTTTTTGTCATTGCCTGTGTAATAATTATTAGTTGCTCCCTTTGTATTTTTCCAAATAATAACTTGCACAAACCAAACTTAGCACTCTATACACACTCGAATTGTCATCCATAAATTTTCTAGTAGATCAAAATTACGAGTCCACCAATTGAATGGGTCAAAGGGACCAAAATATATTAACTTGTTGTTCCATTTTTGTCTTTCATTTCATCATCAAGAATCAGAAAAAATGGCAAGCATTGCAGCTAGTGGAATAGTCCTTGAACCACTAACAAAAGACAACTACGATAACTGGAGCTGTCTGGTGAGAAACTATCTTGCGGGGCATGATCTGTGGGGAGTTGTGACTTCTGTTTCTACAATAGTTGTGGTATCTAAAGAAGAGGTTGAAGCATGGAACAAGGATAATGCTAAGGCTTTGCATATTATTCAACTAGCATGGATCAGAAAAAAAAAAAATATTAACTTTGAATGTTAAAAAAAATAAAAATTGTCATGACATTATGTTTCCACGTACAATTTTATCATGATGACAAATTTCTATTTTTGCCAACCTACGGTAATTATTTATGGTCTTTGAAGTTCAACAATCGTTCTAAAATATCTCTACGGTCTATGGTGTTAGAATATGCTATGAGGCTAATCATCAATGACATGGAACATATATTATTAAATCTTTCAACACCATGTTTATTACACATTGCCATTTTAGACACTCTTTATTTCTTTTCATATTCTAAACTTAAAGTTGATCAGTAATATTGTGAAACCGAAGACAAAAATAAAAGATCATAAGAAGACCACAAACAAACTAATAGTGAAAACACATGCATATAAAAAAAAATTTAATCACAAGCAAGCCATACGTGAGGTAATATAAAAATTTATTAAAATTTCTCTTTCATATCATAAAAGAATAATTCAAGGTTGACGTTGAATTTTAAATTAACATTTACCAAACAAAAAAAAACTAAATTAACAAATTCTTTGGGATCATTAAGTATTATACTTCAGGAGAAAAAAAAAAACTAGTTTTAAATATGGGTTTTTCTATCATGTGCAAATTTGCACATGTTAAGAAAATTAAAATGGTTTTATCTTGGAACTTGTAGCTTTTATATTAAATATATAACTTTTTAATAAATAATTAGTGTTTTTCAATAAAAAGTTACTATTTCCGAGTGTTTTAACATGTGCAATGTTTTTTTTTAAGAAGGAAAAATGGATTATATTAACCTTTCCAAACACAAGGTGTGTTAAAGGAAATCCAACCAGTTACAAAAGAAACAACAAAATTCAGAACGAAAACAAATACAACAAAATTAACATATACATATACACAATAAAAGGCTAAGCCCCCATCTATGATAATCAAAGGCAATGTTTGGAATTTTTGCTTTCAACCACCAAAACGAAAAAAGCTTAACATTGTCAATTAGCTGAAGAGTGGAGGCCGGATTGTCTGAAAAAAAATTATGATGTTCTTGTCCTTCCAAATGATCCAAATGCAAGCACACCAAATTATTGCCATCCAAACACAATGAAATTTAGAAATACTAACAAAGTAACCAAATTGATTTAAGTGATCTGACATATCAATATGGCAGACTGTAACAATGCCTAACCAGCGATAGACGTCATACCAAAGGTAACCAAAAGAGGAACAATCCAAAAATAGATGACCAACTGATTCAAGTTGGCCGCAACCAGAGATACACAACTGATCATCAACAGAAATGATGCCGTGTTTATAGAGACTATCTTTGGTGGGAACTCTATCCCATAGGAGACGCCACACAAACAAGGACACCTTCAACTGAATATGCCTTTGACATATACCATCTGGAGCCACTACCTACAGAGAAGTGCCGTCACCGGTGAGGAGGGTGTACGTGCCCCTCACTACATAACTTGTTGAAGGATCTGGTAACCACACCCATCAATCTGAACAATAAATCTGCAAAGACACATCACAAAGCAGTAACTAACACTCTACTAAAGATTCCTCCTCTCACACCCTCAAGCTCCTCCTTCACTGCAAGCTTCCCCACCCTCCCCCCATCCTAACTGGGACATATTCGACACCGACGCCCATTTGTTATCAGATAACTCAAAAAAACGCCGAAATCAAACACAAAGCACATCTCCACCCAACCACCTGTTTGTCCAAAAGAAAGTGTCTGACCCATCACCCACCTTCCTACTCAAATTATCCTCAAACCAACCCTCTGTCTGAACACCAATAGTCTCCAGAATGCTAATTGTTTTTTTTAAAGGAAACAAAACTATTCTACTAATAGTAAAAAACTAAGAAAAATCCAAAATGTCTCAAGACCGTAAGTTAAGGAATATAAAATTATTCTTTTTAGAAAATGCGTAGTCAATCGATAAGTAAAGCAAAACAATATGAACAAGCTTATAAAAGTGGGAGATATGATAGTAGAAAAGACACTAAGGGCATGCATATAAGTGATATCTTCACACCAACCTAGGTCACTGTGTCATATTTCCACGGATAATTGATATTAATTAAGCCACTTGCTATTGCATTCCATCGTTCCTCTTGCACAACCATTGCGCCTTTCATTTGAGTTTGATTAAAATAATACATAGAATTGAAAACAACGCATACCTTTTAGGATTTAATGGATTATTGTGGGTTTTTTCATTTTGATTTGGTTAATTTGGTTTGAGTATGGATTTGGGTCTTCCAGATGATATCATTTCGAGTCTTCTAGTTGGTCAACACAAAAGTATTTAAGACAAGGATGATTCCTAATCTAAAGAGTTTTCTATCCACAGACCTAACATAGTACGTAAGATGTGAGATAATACTTATGAAAAGGAGATTCTGATGGGTAGGCACCCTATCTTTAAGAGGAGACGAAGACTTCCAAACTTTAAAAGAAAGAAAAGATCCATCTATGAAACACCATTTTCTTGAGAATTTCACATCAGTAGAATAAAATGACCTCGCTATATAATTACCGAAAGGATCATAGTCCCACATCCAATGATCCACCCAAGAGCGGACCTGGCCTAAGCCCGGTGCGGCAAGTGCCACCCCAGCCTAGGCCCAATTTTTTATTTAATTTTTAGCTAAATGTTATATTATAAATCAATTTTTGTAAATAAATCACATGTGTATGATATAGTTTGATGGTAAAGACACGTGCCATTTAGGTTATGAACTTGGGTTCAATGCTTGTTTTGCCCATTTTATCTTTTCAACTATACCATTTTAACTAAAAATACCATAAAAAAATGCACAATGCACCAAGGTTACTGACATACTATCCAACTGTGTGGTAATTGTGTGTACCACTCCACCTGACGTAAATTCCAATAGTATATACCATTGTGCTTTAAAAAATATTTATGATTAATTATTTTGAGAAATAACTAATATATACACATTAAAGAAATTGCCTTCTCGAAAAATTACTCATGGCTCCACCATTGCTGGAGACAAAGCTAGTAGTAGTGAGAGTAACACAATCATCGACTTTGAAATATTGAAAACAAATCCTTTTTGCATACCTGCAAAAAATTATGCCTCAATGATTTTGTGAGTCCAGGTTCGCCCCTGGATCCACCCCCTACAAGAAAACCAAACCAAAGATACACACCTTCAGCTCACGCTCAAGATCTTGTTCCCAAACGAAAAGACTCGTCCTTCAACAAAGATCCTACATCTTAACCGATCTCACCACCTTAACAACCTTTGCCTTTATGGGAAGACACTTGGAAAATCCTCAGGAACCTGTCTTTGAAATGTATACCCCCATGGATCCATCTAAAACCTAGTAAGATTGCCACCATTCACCTTTCTAGGCACCCCTGGAGAAAACAAACCACTAAGGTATAAGGACACCAAACCTAAAAGAGAGATCTCTTTCCACATCAAAGAGGACCCTACGATTTGGGGTGGGCAAAAAAACCATAAAAGTGAACCGAACTGTGGAACTGAACTTAAGCAAAAAAAACTGAACCATTACTAACAGTTCTGAAACTGGACTGAAACAGTTCAATTCAGTTCAAAACAGTTGAGTTCGATTCGAAACAATTTAGTTCAGTTCGGTAACTAAAATTTGATTTTGTTTGTTTTTTTTCTTCAAAGGTATCAATACTAACTGTTCAGTTCAATGCAGTTTGAAACAGTTCAATTCGGTTTGAAACAGTTCAGTTCGAAATACAAACAATTTAGTTCAGTTCAGTTTTTTTAAATTTAGCAAACAATTCAGTTTGGTTCGGTTCAGTTCCCCTACCTATGAAGCCTAAAGGTTGCCCACCCCTATCATCTAAATGAGTCTCTCTCCTATTATACATAGCCGAGAGAATATCATCCCAATAGATACATCCTCTAAAACTAGCCTCCAACGCCACTTACCCAAGACCTCTGAGTCTGAGTTCATCAATCTAAGGGTCCTCACTCCTAGACGTCCATCTTCCGAGTCTTACAACCACTAGACTATCGAACCCATGTGATCTTCTAGGCACCTTTGGACCCTCACCCATAGAAAAACGCCTATGAAGTCTAACAATATCCTTTCAGACACCTACTGTGATTGAAAAGAAATAAGATATGATAAAATTTAAAAACTGAATTAATGAGAACCACCCAAACCCCAAGATGCATAAAAGTATTAATCTAGGAACCCAAACGTTTTTCTAAAAGATCCAAGAGGGGTTTACACGTGGCCTTCTTCCTCGGATTTACTTTCACATGCATATCCAGATACTTGAGAGGTATCATCGCCATCTAACAATGTAGGAAGTTCTCTGCCAAATCAAGATTGAGCAAATGGTCACTTTATTCCTTGACTTTGCATCTCGCTGTCACATAAGTCCCTGACTTAGGATTAAATACAAAGAAGTCCCTGACTCTGCACTTCCGTTATCACTTTAGTCCCTGACGTTAAATAATTCTGTTAATTGTGTCACAGAGACTAAAGTGAAAGTAGAAAATGGTCATTTTAGTCTCTGAACCAAAAATTAATATCCCCAACTTAAATATCAAATCCCTAAATGTCATCCCTAAATCCCTTAAAATGAAAATCTTAAATCCCTAATTTATTATCTTATTTGACAATATTAATATAACATTTTTTTTTGGTCAAAATATAGCGTTCTTTTGTTTAAAATTAAAAAATAAAGATTAATAATATCAGCATTATATTTTTTTTACACAACTGGTTGGTTAATACTGTGGACAAAGTTTTACGGTTAAGCATAAAAAAAAATATATAAAACTTTCAATACAATTTATAGAACATACAATATTCAATATATCTCAAGAAAAAAAAGTCTACAATGTTTAGGAAAAAGTCACATTTTTTTTTTACAAGAGAAAAAAGTCACATATTAGTGTATATTTTTATTAGGGATAACATTTAGGGATTTGAGATTTAGTTAGGGATTTGAGATTCAAGTTGTGTATATTAGTTTTTGGTTTAGGGACTAAAGTGATCATTTTCTACTTTCACTTTAGTCTCTGTGACACACTTAACAGAACTATTTAACGTAGACTAAAGTGATAATGAAAGTGCAGAGTCAGGGACTTCTTTGTATTTAATCTTGAGTCAGGGACCTATGTGACAGCGAGGTGTAGAGTCAGAGACTAAAGTTACTGTTTGCTCAATCAAGATTCATCCACATTTAAGCCCATCACACAAGTCTTTGGAAAATTCACCTTAACGCCTGAATCCAGCTCAAAACACACGAGAATAGACTTAATCACCCAAAGATTGGTCATTAATGCTTCCTATATGAAGATGGTATCACCTGCGTACTGAAAGTGGGACACCGACAACCCATTCAAGACCACTTTAAAACCAAAGTACCTACCTAAATCCTCTACCTTCCTGGCTGTCATGCTTAGATCCTAAATAGAGAGGATGATTCTAGGAGGGATTTGAGAGGTGACACCTTGGAATTTATGTGACTTTGCAAAAATAAGATTATGTGGCATAATAAGGGAAACATTGTATTAAATATATATTTTCATTTAAATTAAATAGGAGTATCTTTGTTCACCGGAAAGAAGAAAAAAAAAGATAAGAGTATCTTATAAAAATGTTTGTAGCCACACCGTACCCTGAAGGTGAGAAAAACACAAGGGGGGGGGGGTTGAATTGTGTTCTCAAAAACTTTTTCGTTCCTTACGTTGAATAACTGTTCTCAGGTTCAGAGTCTGAAGTAATTCAGAGTCAGAGTGAGTTCAGAGTCGTGTGCAGCGGATAGAAGTAAAGAACAGAGAAAGAAAGAACACAAGCAATTATACAGGTTCCTTCCACAAA
>Ga0315914_1010927_pt1 | contig 11109 bp, 3 predicted proteins | sample MpolenodulesMG_FD_203920 | JGI IMG/M metagenome (GOLD analysis project Ga0315914, IMG submission 203920) | Medicago polymorpha root nodule microbial communities from Los Angeles, California, United States - elongated nodules | ecosystem: Host-associated > Plants > Roots > Nodule | place: USA... | reverse complement strand
AATTGGTACAAATCACCAAAGGAGTTTGCGGAGGATGTGAGACTTACTTTTCGTAATGCCATGACATATAATCCTAAAGGGCAAGATGTTCATGTAATGGCGGAGGAGCTATCAGCATTATTCGAGGAAAGATGGGCCATTATAGAGTCAAATTACAATCATGAGATGAGGTATGGCTTGGATTATGGCCCCGCTATACCTGCACCTTCACCTCTGTCTAGAAAGACTTCTGCTTTGCGGCCACCACCTCTGGACATGAGGAATCTGGATAGGTCAGAATCAATAACCAACACTCCAAATCCCTTGAGCTTGACTCGTTCAGCTCGAACTCCTGCTCCAAAAAAGCCGAAGGCAAACGATCCTGATAAAAGAGACATGACATACGAGGAAAAGCAAAAACTTAGCACACATCTTCAGAATCTACCACCTGAAAAACTAGATGCTATTGTACAGATCATTAAGAAACGAAATTCGGCACTTTCCCAACATGATGATGAAATTGAAGTGGACATTGATAGTGTGGATGCAGAGACTCTTTGGGAGCTTGATAGATATGTTACCAACTATAAGAAAAGTTTGAGCAAATACAAGAGGAAGGCCGAACTTGCTATTCAAGCTAGAGCAGAAGCCGAGCGAATTGCCCAGCAGAAGGTAAAATTGACAATTTCAATGTTTAATATCCAGTGTCTTCTTTGGCAAATAATTTTTACTAATTGAATTTATTTCATGCTTCCTGTAGAGCCAAGAACCACCAGTTATAGTTGATGCCCCGAGAGAAAGACAAGCAGGTATGGCCGCTTGTGGACTATAATTGTTGATCTCTTATCATCATTCATCAATTAAATTAATTGAAATATTTTGTCTGCTTGTTTCTGAGCAGATGAAAAAAATGCTCCCCCATCCTTGCCTGTGCAAGGGGAAATTCGAGTCGATAATAATGGGAGTAAGACAAGTAGCTCAAGCAGCTCAAGCAGTGATTCTGGCTCTTCATCAAGTGGTATATTAAATAATTATTTAATAGATATCTGTCCCATAATTTATGGTTATACAAGGTTAACCTGGCTTTTACTTTTATTCAAATTTAATGTTTGATAATAATGTGCTTTTGCAGATTCTGATAGTGATAGCTCCTCATCGTCTGGGTCTGATTCAGGGTCACAGTGAACCTAAATACCTCCTAAGGTAAAATCACAAACTCCAAGTTTTTATCTCGTTATATGCTCTTCTTGTTGTCTTGTATGTTTTCTGCATCAAATTGTCTGTGCTGCTTTCTTTTGATTTCATAGAGGTATATATGTGTTATCTTCAAGATGTGAGGTTGAATGCATTTCTATTTTTCTGGTGCACAAGGCTCGTTATGTGTTATACTGCTTACTAAGCCAGTTAAGTTTACATCTACGTATTGGAATTTGGATATTTAAGAGGTTCATGTGTTACAGGTTTAGCAGTTGAGATCAACATTTATGCTTATATGGCTTGTGATCATTGTTGTGCTTTAGATTTTTTTTTTTCTGACTCTGCATGTAGTGCAGCTTTGTCAGAATTAGGAAATCTTCGATGCTAGTTCTATTGAACTTGATGCTCATTAATTTTGACTTTCTCTCTCATGTTAGTTTTTTTAGCATTCTTGTTGACTTTTGTTTTCCTGTGTTAGTTTTTAGCTTTTAAATAGTGTTGTTATAGTCTCTTGTTGTAGGTGTGTCGTTTTGAAATATTAAATGTGAAGATCTTATGCTTTTACGGGACTGCTTTACTGTGTACACATTTTATGGCATAGCATGTGGCATTCAAGATGTGATATTGTTTAGGTTTCTTTTATGGATAATTGTCCAAGAAATTGTGATTTTTGCATTCTATACTCTTTCATTCCCTCGTAGCTGAAGTTGTTAAATTGGCATTGTATATGCTTGCATGTATGAATTGTTATTGCGCCATGCTGATGATGTGCGCTTCAGTTGTCCAATATAAGTTTAATTAGTGTTTATCGTGTATTAAAATAGAGCTTCTGGGTGGGAGGGAGAGGGAGAGAGAGAGAGTGAGCGAGCAAAGTGGGCAGAGAGTGGAGTGGGTTCACCAGGAGGCAACACTTGGAAGCCGGAAAACAACGGCTGGTGAGTGGTCAAAGGCTGGGTTGTGCAACTTGTGTGTTTCAAGGACTGCCTCCGTGGAGGAAGGATGCTGCCCTTGTGAGAAAAGGAGTGTTGGTTGATTTGATGCTTTTTATTCCTTTCCTTGAAGCCTGAATTCTACAAAAACCCCAAACTACACCCAGTCACCATCTGCATTCTTAAAATTTAAGGTGATTTCAGGGTTTTTTGTATTGGTCAAAGCCTGTTCCTCAATACTCCACTGAGCAAATTAAATACTCCACTGAGCAACCCATTATATTTGATTTGGGACTTAGGCACACCATAATACACAAGTCTATCATAGCACCGCCCCTACGAGATGACGTTCTACCTGTTAAACTCTACAATGCTTTATTCGACCTTTCCAGTGATCCCTTCCGGACCCTTTTCTGAGATACCAGCAACCTTGATACCAATTGATAAATATCAAAGCACTTTGAAAACCCTCCCTTAAAAGTTAGCTATCAAGGGTAGAACCAACCGACTTAAATACGCTATGGAGCATCCCAATCACATACCTCATAATTCTCTGTTTAGTTTGGCCGCTGGAAGTGAAACTAACTGTTTGCGCAGGGTTTGTTAGGGATGCATAATTTAAGGTTACATTGGTTGTAGTACTACTTTTTTTTTTTCTTGTTCAATTAGTGTTGGTATTTTCACTACCCTTATTAGCTGTTCTGTTACCTGCTGTCATAATTAGAGTTTGTCATTGATTTTGAAATGCCGGTTTCTTTTATTTGTTACCAACTTATTATACATTCTTAATGGTATGTTGTTTGTTGTGCTTATTAAATTGTGTCTAGCACTTCTATGTGTTCCAATTTTAAATAGATGAACAGAAGTGCATTAATATAACTATATCGATGGATATTTAATAACATCCATATCTCAGTTATTTTCCAAGCCTCCAAAAGATAATACAAATAGTAGGATTTTTCCCTGTAAATGTGTCTCAGTATTACACTTTCAGATCTGTATACAATACTTCAATTACATGGGTGATACAAGTAGTTTGATTTCATTGCTCGTCCAATCTTGTTGAAATTGTTAATATTTATGTGATAATTGTCTGAACTACTTATTTTACAATGTAACTTTGTGTTGGAATTGATCCTCTTAATGCATTTTAAAACTGCAAATTGAACAAATCAATAGATCATGTTGCAACTCCTAAAAAGTGCCAACTAACTACTCCTGACTTTTCTTTTCCTTTTGATTTCAAATGGCAGATGTCTGATATTTAGATTAGATAGTGTTGCGATGCTTGTCAAGTTGATTCTTTTGAAGCTTCCAGATTATGGATCTGAATTTGGCATTTGGTTTGCAGAGAAAGCTTCTGAAGGCGACTATGATCTCCTAATGTGCAGTAGGAGAATCTTTTTCTCTCATTTCATAAAACTGTTGATCCGTTGCAATTTATGGCCTTATTTGCGAAAGCACGCACTTGTATAATATTTTGTAGAATGTGAAGATAATTAGATAGTTTTTTGTAGGAGTGTACATCGCTAACTACTGTTATCTACTTACTACTCGTGAAGTTCCATTGATGAATTGTTATTTTGTGCTAGCAGATTCAGGATTCTAGGTGTTATATCAAAAGATAAAATGTAATTCCAAGTTCTTCTAGTCATTTGTTTACATGAAATCTTATTCCGTACAGTAGCATGAATGTTGCATCAATTTTGTTGGTAATGAGTAGTGACTGGGGAGGGACGTTGGGGGTAGGAGTAATAGACCATCCCCGACGGGAAGGTCTCAAATTTGAAGACCTTAGTACTTATTGTACCCCATTGGGGAGGAAATTTTTTGGAAACTTAATAAGACCCAAGGTTTCACTTAAAACCTCAATCTTAAGTGGACCTCATATTTTTAATATTAAAAAAATTGAAATGTAATGTAAATTGAAATGTAATGATACAATTATCGGTTAAATATGTTTTTAGTCCTTACGTTCCACTTTGAAGAATAGTCCCTACATTTCATTAAATGCTTTTAAAATCCTCACATTTTATCTCTGTTATAAAAATTAGTCTTTGATGTCAATTCTTTAACGGAATGTTGATGTGGCAGTTAGTGGGTCCCAATTATTTTATAATTAAATATGTTTTTGGTTCCTATATTTTGCATGACTTTGAAGAATAGTCCTTACATTTTTAATAAATGTTTTTAAAGTCACCAAAATGTAAGGACTATTTTTCAAAGTCATACAAAATGTAGGGACCAAAAACATATTTAACTCTAAAATAACTGGGACCCACTAACTGCCACATCAACATCCCGTTAGAGAATTAACACCGGGGACTAATTTTGATAACAGAAATAAAATGTGAGGATTTTAAAAACATTTAATGAAATGTAGAGACTATTCTTCAAAAGGGCGCAAAATGTAAGGACTAAAATCATATTTAACCCTACAATTATTGATAGTTGATTAGTGGGAAAGACTAGTGCTCTTCTCACAATAAATGTAATGATATGTAACGATATAATTTTTAATACTAAATCTTAATTGGAGAAGACTAGTGCTCTTCTCACAACAAATATTGCTCAGTCTCAACTGATATGATTTAAGTTATGTGGAGGTATTTATGTCAGTTTGTATAAGAGTGAGTAATTTTGGATGTGAGAAGAGCAAGTTTCTCAACCTAATGTTACATAACTTTTGATAACAAATTATCTTTTAGTTGAACTTTTTCTCTCCAAATTTTCTCATAACAATTTAATATTTTTTCAAATTAATTTTTTTTGTTTTGTTAGAGTTTAAACCTCGCACCTTGCATATATTATGCATTGTCTCTATCAACTGAGCTAAGTTTACGAGGACTTTCAAATTAAAATTTAAATACAAATATAAATATAAGGAAATATAACGTTTAAAAACATGGATAGACGGGCTCCTACAACTAGTTATAATAAATAGAAGCGTGTTACTTTCCCACCATGCTGCCTTCTCATGCGTCCTGCAAAAACGCTGAAATTACCCATGGTTTGGATTTTATTTTCCGAACCAGATTGTCAGTGAATTAAGGGTTTTAAATTCCGGACAACGTCGAAGTGAAATTTTAGTTTCTTTTTTTGATGTCAAGAGTCTCTGTTGACTGTTATATAACCCCCGCATAAGCTGCAATGTCCTTGCAGGGGTCATATGAACGGTCAACAATGACCATGACCCCACAAACACTCCTACAAAACTTAAAAAATTTGAAGAAAATGAAAGAAAGGAGATGAAGTGAAGAATGAAGGAATTTGTTGAACATGCAAGCCTATTTATAGCCTAAAACAAGTCCTAGGTCATTTGAAAGTCAAGGAAAACGTGTTTGTCATTCAAAACCATCTAAAAAACGCATTAAAACTCCACTAACCGGCCAAACCTGTGGTGAAACGCACCGTCCAATTGAAACTGAGGGAATCCGGATTATATATTCCGGAAATGACAAAAACATTTTAGAATATATAATTCGAACAACACTAGAAAGCCTATTTTGGAGGCTTTTTTTAGAGAGATTTCATGAAAAATAAGTAATAAATGCATAAAAGAGAAGGTGTTTCAAGAGGTTTTCTCTAAGTTATATCATGCTGCCTTGCCAAATGACATATTCATCTGGCAGACAACAAGATATAACTCATAGAAACCTCTTGATATTCAAATATAGAGCAACCTCTTTGTATCTATATATTTTTGCCAGCATGCGGAGGATCTTCATCATGCGGACGCGGTCAAATAGATAGCCACCTATTTGCGACCGCGTGAGAAAGATCTTCAGCTTAATGAAAAAAATTGCATAGTTTTCTTTGGTGTGTTAGTGTGTTTTGCTGGTATTGAAGCTGACGGTTGATTTGATCCAGCTCATCCTTCAGCTCGGAAAGGGTGACATCGTTGCGAATCCTAAACAGATGGGGTGGTGTTCCGCCGTCGTAGTAGACTGCCGCTAATTTGGTGTTCGAATCAAAGCCATGGAATTCCATGATTTTTTTTCCAGGTGTAGTTTACTTGAAATGAAAACAGGGACCCTTATTTATAGAGTTATCTGGGCATTGTGGACCACATAAACTCTTAGTGCAATGTGGATCAGACAAAAGAATCCAATGTTGAAGCTTTCCAGATTTCACAATCCGAACCATCCATCACCCTACAGAAAGGCCAAGTTTCCCTTTGTTTCCTCCCATGATTGTATTTATTCGGATTATGAAATCCGAACTGTATCAGTTAGTTTTGGCCGGTTGTCTGCACCACAAGAAACATATTTTCAAAGGTTTTTACCAGCATTAATGGCTGGTAAAACTCCTTTGAAACATGTTTTTGACTATGCATTAAGTGTAAATATAACCTATGCTTATTGTTTTCCTATAAATAGCCTCCAAAACCTTCACATTTCTCACAGCATTTCACAAACTCTCTCATCCTCTCCTCATGTTCATTCTATGCAAAATGTCTTTCCATAATTGACCTTTCATAAAAAGAGGCTACTCGGGTTATATGACCGGTCAACGGGGAAGGTAACGCGCTGCAACGAAGCACGGTTTGTCTGGGGTGTCATAAACCTTACCTCAGTAGTCCCCCCCCCCCCCCAATCCAGACCAGGGGTAATTTTGAAAAAAAATTGGGCGCGCGAGAATAACTAAGGGTGGAAAAAGTAACACTCTAAATAGAAATATCACGTTTTCAATTTTTTGGGTTATATTTCCTCTATCTTTTTGTTTTGTTTACAGAGAAAACAAAAGGAACAAACAAGAAAGAAGAAAAAAAACAAGCTAACTCTTCTCTAAGAAAGAAAGTGTCAACGACTCGCTTCTAAGAAAATTGGCGAGACCAGCAGAGGAGGACTCTTAAATAACAAAGCCATCATTATAAGAAGCTCGAAGTTTTGCAAGAAAATTCAAACATTGGTTCTCTTCTCCGAGAGTGTTTCTCCACGGGACCATTAATAAAATTAATGCAAACAAGAGAGTCAGAATAACATACTAGTTCCGCGTAACCCAAATCCTTGGCCATGATCAGACCATGATAGATAGTTGAAAGCTTAGCCAACATGATATCATCTGAGCCTAAAATAAAAGCCTAAAAACCCGATAGAAACAACCCGGTTCAAATAGGAATACCATGGCAGCTACCATCCACATTTAGGATTGCACAAGAGGCATTGTTGTTGTTTCCATTTTATGTATCGGTCAACTGTAACAACAGAAGCAGTAAAAGAAAAGCTAGCTTTTATGACCTCTATTGAATTTTTTTATGCCGCAAGATGAGTTTACTTGAGTAAAAAAAAAAAGGAATACATAGTGGCATGAAACACAATATTGATAAAAAAAAAGAGGGAAAATTAATAAATAAAATTATTGGATTTTAAAAAAAAAGAGTGAAGACTAAAGACACTAAAATAAATTCAGATCAAGTTTGGTCCTCACGATGAAAAATATGGTTTAATTATGAATAATGATATTTGTACGACAACTTTTATAACATCTTTTTTTTTTCTTTTCTTATTGGTAAGAAACAATAGAGGAAAAAAGAAGAAGAGAGGATAAGAATATTATGAGAGAAAAAGTTGTTCAAAAATTGTCACAATAGTTTTCCGAATATTATTTCTCTTTAATTGTTTCAGGGAAATAAACTTCATTAGTTAAAACTGAGTTTAATTTTGAATAATTTTGATCTACAGCTAAGTCTCAAATTGAAATCAACCATTATCGATAGGAAGATTCATTATTTAATTCGACTACTTCTCATTGATTTGATCTCTTCATCAATATGCAATGCATTATTTCTTTATTATTTTTTCTCAAATTAATTATTGATGTTTCTGTTTGCTGTAGCAAACAAATGAAATGCAAACGTTGCTCGTAAAAGAGATAGGACATACGATGAAATGCAAAAGCTTAGCACACGTATTGAGACTTGAGAGTCTACCTCCTGATAAACTAGATGATGTTGTACTGATCATTATTACCAAATATAAGAAAAGTTTGAGTAAATACAAGAGCAAGAGAAAGGCTGAACTTGCTATTCAAGTTAGACCAGAAGCCGAGCTAACTGCCTAGCTGAATGTGTTACAGGTTTAGTTAGTGATGAGATTGACATTTCTGCTTTTATGGCTTTTGATCAGTGTTGTGTTGTACTGTTGTAGATCTTTTTTCGACTCTGCATGTACTTTTATCACAATTAGAAACTAGCTGTCCGATGTTAGTTTCTATTAAGTTTGATGCTTATTCGCTTCGACTTTTTTTTCTTGTTATTGAGAAATGATATTTGTATAAGATTTTTGTATAACTTTTGTACAAATTTCTCTCTCATATTTATATTATCTTCTTATTCTCTTTCTTTCTTTTTCTCTATCTATTGGTTTTGATCAATGAGAAGAGAGAACAAAAAGCTTGTCCCAAAAGTTGTATCAAAAAAGTTGTTCAAATATCACTACTCTTTGTTATTAGACATTGTATCTGTACTCATCTAACTTTAACACTAGATATTGTATCTCTGTTTTGTCACATTCGATTGCCTTTTCGTATTTATGACTTTCATTGCATACTTGTTTTATATTTGTCATGCATTCTTGCTTTTTTTCCTTTCAAAATCATCAAAATATTTTTAGTAGCACCGAACTCTTGGTCAAGTCACGTAATATTTTCTGGTCATCCTTCATTAATCTTCCAACAAGAAAGTGCCCTTCTAAATTTGACAACATATGATGATTGTGAATTCCATTAAGAATTAGTCAACGTCCAAGCATTATATTCAGTAAAATTAAGAATATACCAAAAGTGAAGATGAAAATTTTTTTAGGGACTAAAAAATGAAATTTTTTGGAAAAGATTCTTATAATATTAAGATTTTTTCAGTAAAATTTTATTCAAAAATATGAATTCTACATATGAGTTTACTATATAGAAGATACCAAAAGTGAAGATTGAAAATTTTTTAGGGACTAAAAAAGAGAATTTTTTTGAAGGGATCAAAACGAAAAATTGACATATTTATATGGATCAAAAACATATTTAAGGTGCGTTTGTTTCATCTTTAAAAAAAATAGATTTTTCTTTGTATTTTTAAAAATGGATTTTTTGGAAATTTACTCGAAAATAGTAAAAGTTATTTCAAACTCATTTGGTATAAGTTAAAAAAGAGATTTTAACATTCACTAACTTAAATATTCATTGTTCGAAATTAAACATAGTAAAAATTGTTTCTTAAAAAAAATAGTAAAAATCACATATTTTTTTAAAATGACATATTTCAAAAATGATTTTTAGGAAAAACTATTTGAAATAGCTTTTTTTTAGAGATTTTTTCAAAATTTTAAGGTCTAAGAAAAATTATAATCAAATGATGAAATGCTTAGAATGACATTTTAAAATAAGTTATTAAAACGAATTTTTCATTTGAAACTTTCTTTGAAAATTTCTTTACTAAAAAATTATAACAAAAATATATTACACTATAAAAATCTATTTTAAAAAAAACTATAAAAAAAACAGGTCCAAGATTTGTGGGAAAAAAAAATATAGTTAATATATTAACCGGCGCGTGCAAACTCTTTTCCGGGAACTACTCATCTCCAGTATAGTCCTTCCCGGCAAGTATACCCCACACAATCAAAATTCAACGCCCCAAAAAATTGTCTCCCATCGAAGTAGCGCGTGACCAACAACACCCTAACGAAACGTCACTTCATTCGTGCGATTGTCATACGCTCGAAACAATCGCGTGAAACCGAATGCCCTAAATTTTGCGCTATTATACTTCTCGTGTTAGATTTTGCGGTACACCCTCAAACGCGTTTTCACCGATTACACCGTTTGTAGAGAGAGAAACACCGATAATTCTAGAGAGAGAAAACTCGTTTCGATTCTCGAGAAGAGAGAGAGAGAGAGAGTGTTCTAGATCTGATACAGAGTGAAGGTAACTCTACTCTGCGTGTTTCATTCTTCGTTTTTTATTTTTTGATTTTTTTTGTTGAAATTGATCGGTGAAAAACCCTAAAATTTTCTGATTCTTCTTCACGGGGTTTGATTTGTTCAATTTTGGTTCAATTAAACCCTAGATTTGAATTCTAAAATTTTCTAGGGTTTGGAATTGTTTTTCGGCGAGGGAAAATAAAAATTAGGGTTTTGAATGAATGGATTCGGGGACTGTAGTTGAAGATAAGGTAGTTAAAGAGATACAGAGATACTCGGAGGGGAAAGTATACACGAGAAAAAATTTCAAAGTTTCAGAGGATAAAGTTAATTCCTTGAAAGTTGATAATTCAGAGGATAAAGTTAATTCCTTGGAAGTTGTTCCTCATACTCATTCTGGCGCTACCACCGCCACCGTCACTGTTGATGGGACGAAGGATAACGGGAATAATGTTTCGGCTCAACAGTTGGATAGTGTTTTGGTTCCAGAGGATGGGAATTCGGCTCCGCCGGTTGTGAATTCTAGGTTGGATGTGGTTTCTGAAGATTCGTCGAGTTTGTATCGTAAGCAGGATGAGCATTTTAGTCTTGATGTTGTTCAGCTGGAAGATGGTAATGATTCGTTAGAACCAGATTTACGATGCGATGATAAGAAGGGGTTGGAGAATGGTGTTAAGGATGGACTGGCTTCACGGTCGAAGCAAGAGATGCGGGAGATTAAGAGGAAGCTTGAGGGCGACCTTGAAACGGTGAGGTCTTTGGTGATTAGGATTGAAGAGAAACAACGGATGGCTGGGAGGTTTGGTGGTGGTTTGAATGTGTCTGTAGATCGTTATAGGGTTGATAATGGGAGTGGAGCTAAGCGCTCTCACTCTGAGGTAGCTTCTGCAGGTGTTCCCAGAGAGGCTAATAGGCTTACACGCCAGTTAAGTGTAATGGTGTTAGAGAATGGTCACGGGGTTAGTGAAAGTGTTGAGAAGGAGAAGAGAACACCTAAGGCGAACCAGTTCTATTCCAATTCGGAATTCTTGCTTGCGAAAGATAAGTTTCCGCCTGCAGAGAGTAACAAGAAGTCAAAATCACATGG
>Ga0315914_1010926_pt1 | contig 11109 bp, 10 predicted proteins | sample MpolenodulesMG_FD_203920 | JGI IMG/M metagenome (GOLD analysis project Ga0315914, IMG submission 203920) | Medicago polymorpha root nodule microbial communities from Los Angeles, California, United States - elongated nodules | ecosystem: Host-associated > Plants > Roots > Nodule | place: USA... | reverse complement strand
CTTTGATTATGGATCCTGCACACTTAAACAAATTGTTTAGCATATCCAATTGATTATTTTTAATACCTTGTTATTGTCAAAACTCAATAGGTGACTTGTGAAACACCCTTGTTCCAACATACTAATATGAGCATTATTGTAGCAAAGATGAAGAGGCTAGGTTAGGGGTTGAGGGGCATGGTGGCGGTGGAGATGGCGTCTTTTTTCTTGGGAGAGGATCAAATAAAACAAGGGAAATGTTAACTAGTGTCCCGGGGCACTGGTTAAGGATCTTAAATAGTAATTTTTTTATAAAAGATTGTGTAATCAGTGCATTGGAAATTGAAATTTTTTAAATTTTAAAAGAATAATTACTTTATTTAGCATGCTTAAAAAGTGTCCCGAGAGCATTCGTTAACGAGACTCATAAAACAATGTGTTTCTTCTTTAAATAACTTTTTTTCTTCTTCGAGACAACGTGGCAAATAAGCGGGTTTGTTTATTAAACTCTACTTATGGTTATTTGGTAAAGGATGCTTATGAGATTCTTACTGGTGATTAACAACCCAATTGTGATATTCAGTCACACACAATTTAGAATAAAGTTGTGCCTCTAAAAGTGTCGATATTTGCTTAGAGATTTTTCAATAATAGAATCTCAACAAAGGATAATACTTTTCACCGAGATGTGGTGCCTACCAGTTCATTACTGTGTTCGTAAGGATATGTGAACAGTGACGGAGGCAGGATTTTTGAATAGTGGAGGCACTATATATAAAAATTTGTAGCATTAATAATTGTCCTCTATGATTATTCATATTATGGAAACTTTGAATGATATGTCTCCATAAAAAATAACTAAACAATCATTTAATCAGTCATCCCCTACTTGATTTCGCATATAATTCTTAATAATAGTTTGAGATATATGATGATAAGTGTGGGCCAAGAGAGAAATGATTTGTGATAAGTGTGATCCATGTGGTCAAAATGTTAACTATTGATACATTATACTACCAAAAAAATGTTGGAACTAAATGTGTTAACATTACCCTTTGAGTTTTGATGATAACAAGGTATTAAAAATTGTCAATTGGATATGCTAATATTTGTTCAAGCGTGCAGGACCATACACAAAAAATTTCAATGTCTTATTTAAGAATAAGTTCTGGAAGAACAAATGAGAGCAATGGAATCAATAGAAGGAAGCTTGAAGTTCTGAAGAGTAGAAGTTCTGAAGACAAGAGGTCCAGAAGAAGCTGACATCATCAGAAGCACTCTCCTCATCAGAAGTTAGTTCACCAGAAGCTGACGTCATTAGAAGTTCTGAAGAACATCAGAAGCTGAAAGACTAAAGAACTTCAAATGTTGTTCTAACGATGATTTAATCACGTCTATCATTGCAGAAGACTAGAAGAGTGTAGCAATGGCTATTTCAAAAGGATTTGAAGGCATTGGATGCTTATTCTTTGGAGAACGTTGAAAAAGGACATTTGTACGAAGTGTACAACCACTATCTCCACTACTCTGTTTTTATGTCTGTTAGTACAAGAACAACAGCTGTGCCTGCAACGATGTTCCTCCATACTGGGAATGGATTTGAAATTGCTCCCCCATAGGACAATAACCAAATCAAACAACAGATCATTGGTGATTTGATTAAGCTTCAAACGACTCTTTTTGACGTGCTGACATTATACAACGTCTCTTTCACACCTCTATACAAAGGAGTGAAGAAATAGAGAATTGTAAGACTCACACAACAATTTACAAGTGCCAAAACTCTGCTGAAATTGTTTCACATCAAAGTTCACTTAGAATTTCTTAACAACTTTCATATCTTAGAAATTCTAGAGTCTCAAAGAGTCTGTATCTGATTTGTATTTTGAACACCACTGATTGTATATCAAGTGTTCAACCTCAAACAAATTTCTTTGTAATTATGTTTGAATAGAAGTCTCTTGATTAAGTTCTTGAGCATAAGAAGTCTCTTTGCAGTTGTGCTTGAGCATAGGAAGTCTCTTGATTAAGTTCTTGAGCATATGAAATCTCTTGCAGTTGTGCTTGAGTAGTTTGAAGTCTCTTGCTAGTTTTAGCAGTGAGCAATTGTAATCAGATATTACATTTTAGTGAACTCTCTTTGAAAGTGCAAGGAGGACAAGACTACTTCCGATTTGTGGAAGGAACCTGTATAATTGCTTCGTGTCTTTCTTCTCTCTCTCTCTGTTTTATCCGCTGCAACTAGTTTCTGAACATCACTTCAGAAGCTGAACTCTAACTGCTTCTGAACAGTGATTTCAGCTTAGGAGAAAACGAAGAAAAAGTTAACACAATTCAACCCTCCTTCTTGTGTTTTTCTCACCTTCAAAAAAATGTTTCTAAAAATTTTGTGTAGGCACAAGCCCACAAATCCTACAACCTGCATCCGTCCCTGTGTGAAGAAGGAAACAATTAATCATCTATTTCTTGGATGTGACTTCTTTTGTAATATCTTGTGTTTTTCATTGGGTGGAAATCTCTTTAATTAATACATTTGACATTAGTGACCATGCTTTACTGTTCGATGGTGCACATATGTTCGTGAAGGATATTTGCTCTTGTCTTCATGTAATCTAGATGTCTGGTATCTGGGGTATGTGGAAAGAGCGCAATGCTAGAATTTTTCATAACATAGAGCTTTTTTTTTTAGCAAATAACATAGAGCTTTTGTTATAACAATTACTTGATTTTATAATGATTCACTCTTGGTGGTGGTTGAAGATCAACAAACCTAATACTCTTGTCAATTTACATTCATGGTGGCTTAATCCACTACAGTGATTTAACTTGTTTAATATGTAGTTTCATGTAACTTTTTATCCACTTTAAATTTAATCTAACTTAACTCTTTTTAATCCTTTTCAGACACTCCTTGTACTTTGAAGTTTGTTTGTATTTTACTTTTGGCTTCTTTAAAAAAATAATTTTTTATTTTTTTTTATCAAATTTTACTTGTATTATATCTTTATGGAACTACTATTTTTTGCATGTGAAACTAACAATTTTTTGGTCAACACACTAAAAAAATATCCAACATGTCAATAAACCATTGGTCCACAATACGTGTCTTCCCATCCAAATTTGTTTTTCTTTTTCGTCAACACATTATATCAACCGATTCATATTTCATCTTCTTCATCAACAAAAACCTTCTCATTCTCCTCGATTCAATTTCTCGTATTTCAAATTCTCAATTCGCGAGAAAATGGACGCCATTGATTCCGTCTTCGATCCACTCAGAGAATTCGCCAAAGACAGTGTTAGGCTCGTTAAGCGTTGCCACAAACCCGATCGCAAAGGTATAACCCCTAAATCGATTTTCTCTTCGCTGGATTTGAATCTCTATATTGTGGATCTTGAATTTTGATTGTTTTTTTGGCTTTGTAGAATTCTCCAAGGTTGCTGTTCGTACCGCGATTGGTTTTGTGGTAATGGGATTCGTTGGGTTTTTCGTTAAGCTTATCTTTATTCCAATCAACAACATCATCGTTGGATCTGGTTAGGTAAACATTAAATTTTTGATCTATTTCTGTGTTTTTTGTGTTGCATTTATGATTTTTATTTTTGTTGTGAATTTTTTGAATTTGTTTGATTTGAATTGAATATTTTCATGGAATATGGTTTATATGAATTTCTGATGTAAATGTTGGTAATTTGAAATGATTTGATTGAATTAAGGTTTTTTTTTTTTAAGTGGGTATTCTGTTTGGCTGTATTTATGGTTTTTATGCATAGTGAGTTTTAGTTGTTGGAGATTTTTGTATGATTTACAATGGAAAAATAGCATGCATGTTTGCTACAATGCATGGTTTTACTATTGTGTTACTCATGTGGTAACTTGAAACTATGAGACACTGACACTGATGATACAACACAGACACGTCGACACTGCTAAATTTTAATGTGATCGCATGTCTCGGACACCAGACACATCTTCCATTAGAAGTGTCGGTGCTACATTGTCAATGTGATTCAAGATCTTAATATGAATCAGGGGATTTTTGAAGTGGCTGATCTGTTTGGTTGTAATTGTATTTATGATTTTCATGCATAATGGATTTACTTGTGATAATTTTTTGTATGATTTATTATTGAAAAAAGTAGCCTGCATGTATGCTTACAATGCATGGTGTTAGTTTGTTCTTAGTTATGATTGATTGGTGATTTTCTCTGCATTGGTTGTGGTTTTATAGTGTTCGTCTAAATGGTATTGCTTTTGATGTTGAATTTTTTGTAGCATCACAAATTGACAGTAAGTCAATGATAGAAGTGAATTCTTGTTTTAATCTGCTGCTATTTCGAATTTGTAAATAAAAATATTTGTGACAAAACGACAAGCACCAATTACAAATTTGTTTTCAATTAATCATTATGCATTATAAACATCAAGATACAGCAACTGCATTGATACATAAACACTATGCAGGCACCAACCCTTCTGATTACATTCAATTATACCATTTTTTCCAATTATTACTAGTGTGTCAGTGATGTGTCTTGTGTCCATGTCGGTGTCAGTTCTTCATAGCATAAACTAGAGATTGTGTATAACTGCTTTCTTAATGACCTATCTGTTTTTACTACCTATGCCCTCAAGAGCCTGTGAACTATTTCTGTAAAGCGATGTGAGAATTTAGTATTTACATTAGGTTGTAGCAACTTACGTCAAAGGATGTTTCTGGAACTTAATTTATTCTCAAGATAATGTTTATCTTTATTTTTTCTGTTGTAGATTTTAACTGTTTTGTATATGCAAAGTTCTTTTGATTGTTCTTTACATTGAGTTCGTTGCTGTGATTGAATGCCAAGCGGAACTGCCTGTATGTCTTAAAGGATTCCAAAATCTCTGTCTTGTGCAAAGTGTGTAAAATGAATGATGTACATAACTCTTGATTATTTCTGCAGGATGACTGGAACTACAATCGCCTCAGGACAGTTGTGAAGCAGGAGGAGGCAAAAGTATTCCCATTTCAATAGAACATTCAGTGCATTTAATCTTAGTTATGTATTTCAGTCTTGATTTATCTATATTTCTTATCTTCGGAAGATAGCCTTACAGTTTTATGTAACATGTAAAATTTTATTTTACCATGTGTTGAGACTTTTGACCTGTTGCTCAAGGAGGAAAAAGTTTAGATAAGGAATTGTATTTTCGCTTTGGTTATTTGCTTTATAGTTTCGTAGATTCAAATATCAATTCAGTTAGTAAAATTCTAAAGATTAGATACTCTGGTATATGAAATTATCAATATTTTAGAATGATGCAAGAGATATTAGATTGGCGTAATGACTCAAGGTGAGGGGGTTAAGAATTAGAGTGATAGGTAAGACGAGAGTTCGACTACTCCCACCATTGTTGGGACAATATTAACATTGGTTTCTTGAAATTGAAATGTTTTGAATAGGGTAACACTTGCATGACTAAATTAATCAACCACAAGGGTTGCAGTTTTTTTTCCATTTTAGACTTTAAATTGCCCAATGTGGGTTTTAAGGATCAAATGGGTGTTTCTTTGGTAATGTTGGCTGTTGATTGGCTTCTAGGACTAAATGATAAAAGTGAATAATGAGTTTCTATCTAATAACATGGAGAAAAACTGATTATTTCAATCAGATTTTGGCCTCCTTTTTTGATCTTTATCTTGGAAAAAGCAACATTCAGAAGTTATCTCCTGAAGCCCTTAAAAACATAAAAAAGAAAAATGCCCACAACTCCTGAATGGTTTGCACATTAGTGAGGCACCAAAAGAGCAAACCATCTTTCAATCAATACAAACAAAAATGAGAGATTAAAACTTTAGTGAAACCAGTCTAGAGTTGCAATTGTAGTCGCTAATCGCTATTATTACATTTATTTCATGAAGGAAAACTCACTCAACAATGACAAGATCAGTATTAGATTCAATGCTGGAGTAAATTTAGCAATTTCGTGTCAAAGACACTACATTGTCTTATACTCCTTCCGTCCCAAATTGTATGATGTTTTGGGCATTTCACACATATTAAGAAATATAATTAATATTGTGTGGGAAAGAGATATTATGAGTTGTTTTACAAAATTGTCCTTGATAAATGATATGAGAAAGATAAAAGAAAGAATTGAAAGATGAGAATGTAATAAATAGTTAAGGATATAATAGGAAAAGTAACATTAATGTTTCATTGGTATTGTAAAGCGACATATAATTTGGGACAATTTTTTTTCCTAAAGCGACATACAATTTGGGACGGAGGGAGTATAAGATAAAAAACAAGATTGTAACGCAATATGTACTTTGAAAAGAAAAAAAAATCATCTCTAAATTATTTTTAACTTTGTCTTACTCTTTAGATCGATGGAATACAAGAAAATGAGGTTTCATTTGTTTGAATTAAAATAATAATAAAAAAAAGAATAGTGTTCTTCTATCTCCTTCACTTTTCATCCCCTCTAATTTAGGATTACACTTCAGACATAATGTCACATGACATTAGTCTTTGACATATTTTTAGAAAGAAAAACAATAATAAAATTTGACAGTTTCTTTTTCAAATATTCATAATCTAATGAACGTGTTTTTTTTTTTTGACAACCTAATCTCATGAACGTGTTTGAAAGTATCTTATGAAATCAGAGACTAATTTAACTAATTTAATGGTTTACTAATTATTTGGAAATGAGATAGATGACATGTTAGTTGTCCTTTTAATCCAATATGCATATTTTAAAATCTTGTGGAGTTATATATGTTATATATTAATTAACAATATAAACATTTAAGGGGAGGCGTGAAAGTGGAGGTGGAGATTGTGAGCTTGGGAGGAAGAGGAGTTAGAGGAGTGTAGGACTTTATTGCTTTATGTTTCTTTGCATGTTAATGTTTCAGATAGGTGGGTATGGATGCCGGACCCTTTTGAAGGGTACTCAATTCGCGGTTCTTATCATTTGTTGATTACAAAGGATATTCCTCTTGCAGATCCTGCAACATCTTTGATTTGGCATAATCAGGTGTCGTTGAAGGTTTCTATCTTTGCCTGGAGGTTGCTTCGTGATGGATTGCCAACTAAATCCAACTTGGTCCATAGAGGGGTTATTCCTTCAGAAGCTTCTACGTGTGTCTCAGATTGTGGCTTTGTAGAAACAACACATCATTTGTTTTTATCTTGTATTACCTATTCATCTTTATGGCCTCTTGTGCGCCATTGGCTGGGTATTATAGGTGTCGACTCTAATGTTATAGCCGATCATTTTCTACAATTCGTGCATTTAACAAGTGGTGGCAAAGCAAAACGGTCATTCCTTCAGCTTATTTGGCTATTGTGTGTTTGGGTCTTATGGAATGAGCGCAATTATAAGCTCTTCAATAATGTTGTAACTCTTATTCCCAGGTTGCTAGATAAAGTGAAATATATGTCTTTAGTCTGGATGAAAGCCAAAAAGGCTGCCTTTAGGTTTGACACAGATAGGTGGTGTTCAAGCCCGTTTCAATGTTTGGGCATCACTTAATGATTTGTTGTTGGTTGCGTAACTGATACTTTGTTCCTTCAGTAATTCTTTTGGCACATCTTGTGCTAGAGGAGTTGTTTTTTGTGGTTAATATATATTCCATTTTTGCTTTGTTTAAAAGAAAACAATAAACACATTTTTTTTTAGGGAAAAACAATACACACATTTATTTTGTATTAAAATCTATTTTAAACAAATGCAAAAACAGAAGTGCCCAACCTTGACAACACACGTCCCAATTTACCTCTCATTAGTTTTTATTATTTTTTGGGAATCTCTCGATAGGTATTTTTTTTTTTTTTTGACGTTTATCTCTCGATAGGTATTGATGACCCGATAATATAAAAAAAAAAAGGTGTTTATGAGCAATATATATGATCCAATCAAGATCTTTTTGTTATTTTTATATTTATCATGTCCCCATGATCAGTATAAATAATTCTTTATCTATTATTTGACCATTACTAATTATAAAATTTAAGTTTTTTTTTTGTCACTTATCGTCAATCAAAATACTATTTTATTTTGTTCCATAAGTATTAACTCAACTGATAAAAGTGTCGAAATTGTTAGGTTGTACGTTATGATCGAGGTTCAAACCCAACACCTCCAATTTATGTGGATAAGTTTACGATGACTTTATCATTTCGTTAAAAAAAAATACTATTTCATTTTGGCCAGACTTGTGGGTTAATAGAGTCGGTCCTCTTAAGAATCATGGTACCTCTACTATTCTTTATGGTGAAGATAAATAAATAGTTTTCTCTTACACCAGTGGTTGGAAGTGGAAATGGAACAAATTAAATCAACTTCTAGTATATTGTCTTTGTTGGTAGGGGTGGGAACATGTCATGCTGTTCGACATAAAGCTTAATTCGACCCAACTCGTTTAATAAAAAGGTCAGGCTCAAGCTTTTCATAAAGCCTATTTACTTAAATAGGCTAGGGTAAGGCTTACAAAAAAGCTTATTAAGTCCGTCGGGCCGGCCTATTAAGCTTTTTATATATAATATACCTTTCATTATTGATAATGTTGATGTTTTTTTTTTTATAAACTCAAGTTTTCATATGATTTGGCTATCTACTAGCAGGTATATTGGTGTGATTAGCCCTTCGTAAGTATTTGTTATTTAGTATAAGTCATATTTGTGTGTTTTACGCCTTCATAAGTTTTGAGCTATTTAGTGGTAGGCTTATAGATGTTGTTAGGCCTTAGTGTAAAACAGACTTTTAAATATGCTTTCAGGCTTCATTCGCCCTTTAAAAAGGCCAGATCAGACCTTGAAAATATGCCTATGACGGGTAATAGACCAGACTCAAGCCTATAATTTTTGGATTTCTGCTCTTCCCCCTGCACTTTTCGCTCGCGCCCTGCAACCATGACGAAATACCCCTGTGTTACTTAAGTAATGTTGTGTGAGTTAACTCACGCACGTGTTACACCCAGCGTGAGTTAACTCACACAGGGGTATTTTGGCCTGCATGAGTTAACTCACGCCAGTTTTGAAATTTCAAAAGTGGGCTCAATTCCAATTATGTGGTGCTGGGTGGTTAAGCTACTATATTTGGTCCCTTTGACTGTAGTACTATTTTTTTTCTCTTATATTTTGTGGGCATGTAATCTTCATGGATTATTTGGTGTGTTATTGATGTGGGATCCACAGTGAATATGGAACCCAAGTTCGGACAACATTCTAAGTCAAAGTATTGTCTTGAGCTGCACACAGTCATGATTTTGTTCACAACCACAAGTCTTTAGTCATGATTCCCATGAACAGTGAAGCCATTAATGAACAAACCACCCTTAAACTTTTGGAAGATCCCACACAACACACTAAAACGTTGTGATCCACAATTATATATCCACTTTTGCAATTTGAAAACTAGTGTGAGTTAACTCACACAACATTACTTAAGTAACACAGGGGTATTTTCGTCATGGATGCAGGGCGCGAGCGAAAAGTGCAGGGGGAAGAGCAGAAATCTAATTTTTAAAGTAGGCCAGACTTAAGCCTTACAAAGTCCGACCCGGCCTAACCCATTTCCACCCCTACTTGTTGGGCTATGACTATTGATGACAATTTATCTATTTAATAAACTTATTAATATCTTACTCTAGATTTGCCCTCTCATATCGACTCTCTTTCCAACTTGGTTTGGAATTGGCCAAGTCCTTAAAGGATTAAAGTTTATCTTTGGAAACTTTGTTACGATCGCCTCCTCACTAATGCTCAACGCATGAAAAGTGATGCTATTTGTTCCCTACGTGGTGATTAGAGAGAAAAAATTATGCATTAACTTAGAGATTTGTTGCATTGGAATCTTTCATCAAATAAAATTGTTGTTTCTAATACTATCTGAATTGTTTATTTTGTTGTTATGATTTGAAAATTGTGGAAACAATCTTATTTTTTAGGGTAAAACTATTATAGATAGGTATTTTTTTTATTTTTATTTTTGACAAATTGATAGGTATTCTTGAATCCTCCAATATTATGGTCCATCTTATCATGCAAGACTCAATTCACGGTATTTCTCTATACTCTACTAACATCAAAATTGAGTTTCATATTGTTTGGCACCCTTCCCCTCCTTCTTTCTATGAATTAAATGTCAATGGCTATCATAATACCACCACTCGTTCCACGAATTGTGGTGGTTTAATTCGAGAATCATTTAACAATATCATCAACAAATTCCACTATAATATTGGAACCTCTAATGTTATTAAGGGAGGCGCTCGAGAGGGGGTTGGTAGTTGGTTTAACGATCACTTACGACGGGAGGTGGGAGATGGATCATTTGTTTACAATTATTTGACATCAAGTGATCAACCTTTAAACAAAGACCACACTACAATTATTTGGTATAAAGAGGTTTCTTTAAAAGTCAACATATTTACTTGTAGTTTATTACGTAATCGTCTTCCAACAACTGACAACTTAATCAGGTGAGGTATACTTCAACCAAATATTCATTTTCGGTCCCACGGTTGCAGATCTCACGAGGATATGAATCATATGTTTTTGACTTGCAACTTTTTTGGTAAATTTGGTTTGAAATCTACAATTGTCTCGAATTGATTTCAGTCAATCCAGCTATTGTTAAGGATCATTTGCTTCAATTCTAATCGTTGGATGGCTTCTCAAAAAACATTTATTCTGATTTTTACTTGACTAATTGGCTCTTTTTTGTTTGGATTGTTTGGCGTGACAAGAATGCTATAATTTTTCAACAATAGGGGGACTCGATTCACAAAATTATAGAGAAAATTAAACTCCAATCCTTCTGGTGACTGAAGGAAGATCATCCCAATTTTGCTTTTAATTACCATATATGTTGGCTTAATCTCCTTCAATGCTTGGGTGTTCTAATTTAGTTTCAGTATCATCTTTGTTTTTTTAGCATTCCTACTACGTGGCTTTATTGCTTCGACTTTTTATTGATTTGTTGATGTAACAAATACTTTTCTTCCTTAGATATTTTCTGGTCCTTCTTCTCATGGAAAGACTAAATGACTTGATAAATATATTTCATTTTAGCTTCTTTAAAATATAAAAAAATCAACTTTATATACAACTTTCTCTTAAGACAATTGTAGACTA
>Ga0315914_1010924_pt1 | contig 11111 bp, 5 predicted proteins | sample MpolenodulesMG_FD_203920 | JGI IMG/M metagenome (GOLD analysis project Ga0315914, IMG submission 203920) | Medicago polymorpha root nodule microbial communities from Los Angeles, California, United States - elongated nodules | ecosystem: Host-associated > Plants > Roots > Nodule | place: USA... | reverse complement strand
TAACTCTTGTCTGGTAGGGGTGATCTCGGAGGTACGTCTTGTACTGATGAGATTTCATCGCCTTTGTTAATATATCCCATTTTGATTTCTTCAAAAAAAAAATATATATTCCATTTTGATTTTTTTTTAAAATATATAAATTTGAGATAAATTATAAAAATACAAATAGTATAGCTTACAAAAACAATTATATGCTTGGCGATATATTTAATTTTTCATAACCAAAACATCAACCCAATAGAACAAAAACAGAACATATATTTAATTTTCAACTTAATTGTTTTGTTTACACACACTCACAAAAGAAATTTATGCACTTCGGAAGTAGAGGGAAACACTTATCAAATGGACAATTAATATCTTCAAAGCAGAAAATGAGAGCTGCAAGGTCAAATGAAAATAAAGATACGTTAATAAAGGTGATAAAATTTTGTGTATAACATAAATTAAAAAACTTGAAAATAACGTGAAAAATGACATAATACCATTAGTTACTGCATGAAATAGAGAAAGAATGATGATGAAAATATAAACAAACAAGTGCATTTGAGCCATATTTTTCCTCTCTTGTATGTAATAAATAGAATTTTATTTTTTGATCACTTCATAATTAGATAGGTTTTAGCCCTTTTTATTAGTATATGTTTTGCCCCCCGTTTTTTTTTTTTTTTTTTTATGGAAAATGTTTTTAGCCCTTAGGAGTTATAAGAAGTGGTTATTTATTTGAAATTAATGTTAAATGTCTCTAAGGTAGATCGATATGTTGTTGTCTTTATCTCACGCAATGGTTATCTCAACCTTCTGAAGAAAATCTCGCAAGAAATCTTGATGATCATAAAAATTAATTTTTATATTAAATATCATTATATATATATTTTTATTTACCTTTTATATCCTTTCATGACGGAAAAGAGGGAAATCTAAAAATTGAAAAGAATTAATTGTAGAAATAATGCATTAAAGAGGTGACAATACATTTGTTGATAATTAGTTCATGGGTCCGGCTAACCGATGTCCCCGGGACACTGGTTAAGCATGCCGTAAAAGAGAATTATTATCATAAAAGGAAACTGTTTTTTACTTTATTATAAATTAATTACACAATTTCATTGTATTAATTACTATATAATTTCCTTTTTCATATCCTTAACCAGTGCCCCGGGGGCACCGGTTAGCATTTCCCTTAGTTCATTAATAGTATATGTGGTAACCCCTGTGGTCTTAATTATAAGAGAATTTTTTTTTATAGATTTATTGAATAATTGATGTATCAGATGTATATTATAGACTAGATAAATTAGTTATTCAATAAACTTAAAAAAAGAATAACTCCTTTTATAATTAGGACAGAAGGGAGTATGAACCACTCACATTTAAGCTCAACTATGTGTTACCGTCTTTTTTTAATATTTGTTGTTTGTTTGAGTGTGAATCATATTTGTTTATCATAACCAAAAATCAAAATTTCTCATCAAACCACGTTCAATTCACTTTTATTCAATAATTAACTTTACAAAATCAATTCATTCAAATGTCTTGATCATCACATAGCCAAATACACATTAACATAGTCAATGAATCTGAACTTTTAAATTCCACCATCCTTCACATAATCCTTTTCTAAGTTGTTACATCGATGAATCCAATGATCTAGGTGCATTGACCACACCAGGGCATGTAGCATTCGGCACATTGTATACTTTTCTTTATCTATAATTTGAAGACATGATTTTAAGGTCACTTTTATTTTTACCCTTAAACAAATTTATCCGTAAGAATGTTACAAATTTATATTATACTTGTTATATTATAGTGTAAAGAAAAAAGATAAGTATAATTTATTATAATATAAAAGTGCAAAATATCTATATCTATATCTATAATTTCAATCAAAATTTCATCTCATGTAACCATATGCATTTTTTACATTGCTGCATGTATTCGAATCTAGTCTTGCAAATATTTTTTTGGAAACTCGTATGTAACCATATTATTATTTTATTTTCCTTAAGATTTTGATTTTTCCATAGTTAATGTACCTCTTGTATTTGCAATTTGAAGATTGGTTCACCATTTTACAAGAGTCTAACCCCTTTTGGCCTTCCAGTAGACCCAATCTTCATTAGATATATACTTATTATTTACATTAAGCAAATAATAAATTAAATTATTCTAATGTATATTTTAAAACAAAATAAAAACAATTTGATCAATTTTTACATAAAGATATTGAAAAAATGAATAAATTCAATTTTATTTAATTTCAAATTTTTGCATCAGTTTACAGTTATATTTATTTTATCAACTTAGATGTGAATAACCCCTCTACCGACTTCATAGCCGGACCACTGATTTTCATCATAGAAAAATACAGTATTCAAGGCCACAAGTAATATTATACACCTCAAATTATGATTGGTTAGAAACTTTCCAATTCCAATAATTCTCTATCATCCATTGGACAACCTATCATTTTCAACATATTATTTCTGGCAAGTAACATGTCCTAATCAAGGTAATATTATTTTATTTTTTTTGTTATATACTATTCAATTCTACAACTACAAGGAAGAAAAAAAAAGTGAAAATACCAAGAACAAGGAACCAAACTGAACCTTTTATGTGCACAAAATAAAGAAAAGAAACAAAACTAAACTAAATGTTTCCTTGTAACAACAATCACCTTGTTCTTCCCACTAGAAAAATTCAACTTTGTATTTTTTTTTTGTTTGTAAAATTTGGATTTCTACCATCATTTTCTCATATCAATTATTTTTTTCTCCTTTCTAAAGCATCAGCAAGAATTTTCTCTTAGAACTTCAACTTGAAATTCATGATCTCTTACTTCATAGCTCAGGAATAGCACCATCTTGATGATATGGTGGGGTCCATAGGAATAGCATCAGATTGCATTCTCCTCAGTCATTCACTTTCTCAACCAACTTAGGATCCTCCATGTTCTTTACAGCTGATATGTCTACTGATCCAAGTGCACTTGTTAAGTCTTCTATATGCTGCAACCAAAATTATATATAAACAAACAATAAGCAAAGAAATCAAAGCAAAAACTAAAGAAATGTGATTGAATACAAAAATAAAACGGTTTTTTTTCGGTCGTGCTAGTTTGGAGTATGCACGACTTTTGGTCTTGAATTGTTTTTGCCGAGTTTCGGGTTAAAATAAGTGTATTTGTGAAAAGTTTGAATAGATTTTGAAAATTTGGGAGTTTTATATAAATGAAAAGTAAAGAAGAGACATAGTTGTAACACAATTAAAAAGGTGGGTCTAAGTCTTCTAAATAAATTATTGGACACCAAAAGAACACATCAACCATAGTAGAAAAATAAAGAATTGGAAAATACAAAAGAGAGAAATAAGAGAACATGCTCCAAAGAGTTATTAATTACTTTATGAGATTTCCCAACTCCAAATTATTCCAAAAAGGGTATCAAGTTTAGAATAGTTTGTCAACTAGGCATTTATTAAATATTGTGAAAGGATTCCTCCAACCACAATTATGCAAAAATGGTCCCACAATCACATGCACTCATCCATCAATAATGTCAAAAAAGAATTCATGGGAATCAATATGTGCTAGTGCTATCATCAGTAAGAAGCAAGAGCTTTGGAATAAGAATAAGGTACAAGTGTAAAATCAAACCTGTATATTGGTATGTGGCATAGGTTGTCTTATTTTCTTCTCTTGCATGACCTTCTGACGGCTTTCGTAAAAATCAAAATCATCCAATATTGATGTTCTTGATACATAGTTTTTGAAAATGTTGAGCATTTCAATACCTTGCGGAAAATGAATCTGGAAAGTCGAAACATTAACACAATTAACACGAAAGTGAAGATACAGAAGAAATAACAAGGACATTTCAGTAAACAGTTGCTTTCATAGAATGTTAAAAAAATGCAAACCTCTTGAGTGTCTCTACTATTTGTTACAGGCTTGTGATCATTATTCTCGAGGATAATATGCCGTAGCTGAGGATTTGGAATATCTTTTATAATGTGCCATTTGACAGGGAAATATCCGTTCCATTTATCTTGCTGCCAGAAATCCATACTTTTGTTGAAATCCACACGTCCAATCATCTCGGCTATGCCACAAAATTGACCACTAGCGTTGACCTGAACTCAACAATTATCAAAACACTGATGTGAGGAGTTTGTATTTTTCTAAGATAAACAAACGAGCAAATAAAACACGAACGGGCCATAGGTCTTAAAACAGAACTGAGATTGAACTTGATAGCATACCGAAAAGAAAAGGAATACAGGACACTTGCTTCCTTTCTCTTCCATTCGATTCTGTGCATCCTGAAATGCATTGTCGAGCCTCTTATTCCCATTAGGTGTACTCGCCCATACATCGTATTTGATGCTCTTATGGACATCATCTTCACTGTACGATTTAATGACGAAGAAAAGTGCATGATCATATTTGGTTGGAAAATCAGGAAGGTTATATTGATCTGTCCTGATTTTGGTGTCACCATTGACACTCTTATCTCCAGAATTACCACCAGAGTTTAAAGTACCTTTTGCATTAACTGTTCTAGGACCTTGATTCTGCTCGTTAAGTGAATCATTAACCTTGCTTCTGAGTTTCAGCTTCTCAGTACTAACCCATCCCTTGGTACTTGTTGCTTTCATATTAGGAAAGTTGTTTTGATAGGGGAACCCACTCTTTCCTTGATTGTATGTAGAAAATTTTGCGACAGGAAAAGAACCCTTTGGCATTGCATCTGAATGGAGAATAGGACCAGAAATGGATGCCTGAAAAACACCACAAACTATTTAGAATAATCTAATTTAAGGATAATAAATACTACCTCTTTTTAGTTGTCGTTTTAAGGTTATTTACACAAAACAAGACGATAAATAAACTGTGTTACTGTTGATGAAATTATTTGTTGTTTTCCTACGAAATTCCCAACAGTTTAATATATAGTTTCACTTATTTCTCTTACTAAAATTAAAAGGTAAGCATATATCGAAAAAACAATAGTTAATGTGCAATGAACTTCGACAGCGACAAATAAACAGGAACAAATAAGTAATTCGGACAAAAGCAATTGTTAAAACAGAACAGAGGAAGTAAGGTTACCTTGTTTGCTTGTTTTGGCTGGTTGCGCTTAACATGTGTTGAAGAAACATCTAATATTGGTGGCGAACCCTTCACTTCTGATGAGTTGCTCACATTAGATGAGGGCACAGACTTTGACACAATACCACTACCAGTATGACTCTGCGAAGAAAAGATCGATCTACCACTCGGTTTACTTGCCAATTCATTATAACGATTCCCTTGTGCTACATCTTGTGTGGTTAAAGATGAATCCCATGAGTATGTTGATGGAAGTAACTCACCATAAGGTGAAATATAGCCAGGGGATCCAATTGGTTGTTGAAAGACGGAACCGGGAGGGTAAACCTGATACTGGACATCGACACCAGGTGTATTCACAGGAAAGTATGAAGAGTAGCCAGTCTGATATCCTGGCATGAGATAGACATAAGATCCATTATCTGCTTGCATGACCTAAATAAAACCAACAAAAATTTAGATATTTACATGTATATGTTGTAGAACATATGAAAGATCAAGTATATGTTTGCATAATGAATTCTTATTATTTCAAGAAATCATATTTACTAGCCCCATTATTTCCTTGAATATTACAGGACATTAGAGATGATGTCAGGTAAATAGTATTTTAAAATATTAACCATTTTCATGTGTGATGCAATATGAATGAAGAATTTTATTACTGTTTTATTTTTTAGTCAACCCTTAGTATTAGAATTAAGCAATCCCAAAGCTGTGTTAGAATTCAAAATGTGCTAAAAAACATTATAGATCATCATTACTGTTTCATTTTCTATTCAACCCTTTCTTAAGATATATGCCTAAAAGAATATGATTCTTTGAGACACATGCATGTTTCTCACAACAACATGAAACGGAGGAATATGATTCTAAAGACTTGCCTAATGCAATGCAAATTATCAGATTCAAGTATTTATACAGGCATCAAATGCGAGGCTTACAGGATACTGAACCATAATAACACAATTATCATGACAAAAAAACAGCTCAAGAAACTTACAGGATACTGAAAATCCATAGCATCAGCACCAACATAATATCCTTGATTTTCTTGCTCTCCATAAAAACCACTATAACCTGTAATCATTCTACCGTAAGAAAGGAAAAACATAAATATACAATCAATATAAACGAATAGCAGTGTTGTCAAATAGCAGTTATATTAACGCTACTGCGTAGCGAAATCTTAACAAATCGCTACTGTTTTGCAATACTCTATTTAAAAAAAACTGCTGTCAAATAGCATCAATAGATGTGATATAGCATATCATAATTTGAACAAACTGCTACTTTCCGCGATCTGCAATTGACAACACTGACGAATAGGGAGCCATGGGTAGGAAGCTAACCTGGATAGTAATATCCATAATAACTACCAGCAGAATAAGCCACATTCTGATCACTGGATTGGAATTCATGATCGACGTCACCTTCTTTAAAACTACCAGAAGCATCTCCTATTGATGATACACATGATCTTGCATCAGATGGTGAACTTCCACCACCCTTTGAAGAAACCTTAACATAACATACAACAAATCCAAAAATACAATAAGAAAACATGTAATTCTTCATATCTCATGCATATAACTAATGAAACAGTTAATTTCAAAATTCAAAATTAAGCCACAAAATAAAAAAAAAATAACATAAAAATAAAATAAAAATTTAGAAATCACATGCAAGATTACCATGTTGGAATTATTATGTTCAGCTGTTGAAGAATCACCATGCAGCTTCTTCTTATTCATTTCATCTGCAGCTGTAAAAAAAAAACAGTAAAAATCTCATTTTTATTAAAAAAAAATCTAAATATTCAAATCATAATCAAAATGAAATAAAATTTAAATCTAAACCAACAAAAAAAAAAAAAAGAAAAACAGAAAAAAAATACCTTTTTTCAATTCAGCAGCCATAGAAGAAGCACTTATAATCCAAAAGCTCTTATAATACAACCAAAATTCTCAAAACCTCTTAAAACAATCCACTACACACACAAGAAACCCAAAAGACAAAAAACAGTATTTTTTTAAAATTCCTAGATTAATTTTTTTTTTGTCTCTTCAACTGAAAAGGTGAAAAAAAATGAAATTTTAAAAAATAAAAAAAGAGAAAAAAACCCAGAAGATATTTTTGAAAAAGAAAATCTGGGTAAGAACTATTTTAGGATTTTGTTGTGTCTAGATTTCTGGGAGCTAAAAAATTGGAATTTGGTGAAAAAAAATGAGAGATGGAAAAAAAAGAAGAAAGAGAAAAACAAGGTGTGTGGATAATCTTATTTTGTTTGGTTGGAAGATATTGTTTTGTTTTGAATAGAATGTCTATATAAAGGCTTTTCTTTGCTGAAGAGAGAGAAAGAAAGAACAAAGAAGAGAGAGAAAATGAAGAACAATGGAGAAGAAAGAGAGAAAGAAAATGGTATCTTTTTTGTTATAAAAAAAATAGGAAAAAGGGACGGTGGAGAAAGTTCCACGTCATTATCTTTATTGATTTTATGGAAAGTGATTTAGTTACTACTAATTTGGTTTAAGAAATGAAAAGATTTTACTGCTTTTTTTTTTATATTTTCCTTTTTTGAGTTTACTTAATTTGTAAAATTGTTGTGTCTGCATCAGAAACTAACCGCGTAAATTCAATTCAAAAGGCTTAAGATAAAAATATAAGAATAAACATTTTTTTTTACAATAAAAATAAACATTTAATTTCATCTATAACTATTATCAATACTAGTTTAGTCTTAATTCGAAACTCCAGTCTTTCTTTAGAGAAACTTTATATTCTCTCTAAGTTTTCTTTCCCTTTCATTCATCGAGGAATGATGGTTTTAGATAATTTTTTGATCTAGAATTACTATTTGCATCTTCTTTTTTTTTTCTTTCCATTTCTTTCAATTTAAATAAGTGATTTCCATATATATAGTTGTTCTTTTTTGTGCTTTTTCCTGATTTCGTCGTCTGAGTCTGGTGTTGTGTTGTTCGTCGTCGTATGCGGCGTTTGTTTTATTTTGGGTCTTGTTGTAGTGTTCGTTTTGTTCATATTGAAAGATCAACTTCAATCTATCAATTATAGATTCATTCAATGATTTGGGCTTCAATGTTGCAGATCCGGAAGTATGAGTATTCTGGTGATTTAGATTTTATCATATTATTTGTAGGCATTTTGTCATTGTATGTTATTAACTTGAGTGTTGTGAGTTTGTTCGCAGGTTCACCTTTACATTTTTAACAACATCGATGATGTTATTGTATTCGAGGTATTCTATCAATTTAAATGAATGAATATCGTTTTGCTTTTGTAAAAAAAAAAAAAAACTAATTTAGTCTCTAAACTAGTATCAAAGTCAACTAAAAAAATTAAATTGAGTAAATTGTATCAATTTAGTCCTTGAACTATTATTAAAGACAACCAATTTTGTTAGTTAAGGAGTAAATAGTTTGATGGAATAATATCTTAAAACCTTTTTAATTGATTTTAATAGTTTAGTTGGTGAAAGAGTAATATTTTACGAATTAAATTTTTTGTTTCCATAAAATAGTAGTTAAAGTATTTCTCAAGTTCAATACAAAATTTATCATCATTCATAAACATCGTAAACATGAATGATAGTTTTCGTTATAAAGAAATAATGATCTCTTTATCACTTCATCTCTTAACTTGCTCATCTGAGTCATCAAACCATCCTTATATCCCTAGGTTTATTTATTGATCTTTGTCAAACATCATATATCTAATCTTGTGGTGAGATACCTACAAGCCAATAAGCGTTGTACGTGTATGTAGGATAAAAAAGTGAGAGTGCTTAGACAAAGGCAATGACTAGGCCTTTATAGTAATGAATTAGGGTTCCAGACTCTTAAACTGTAACCTGAGTTGTTGTCATTTAGGGACAACTTTGAGTAGATTACTACAAGTTATCATTGGATCCAGGATGAATGATTTGGATGTTTCCTCATGACCCTGATCTAGTGTTTTAGAGGGCGAGTCCATGATATTCTTCCTACGCACTATATGTGAGGTGAACCTTCGTCCTATTGGGGAAATGGATCTTGGATCAGTTCATAACAGTTTCCCCTTAAGCTATTAATTGATGTAGTCATGTAATAACTTGTTCATTGCTCTCGTTTATACGGGTCTCAGAGTGGGACCAACTTTCATGTCGGACCTTATGTAACCAGACTTATTATCGTGAGCATAGGGTCAATGATCCATGTGTTACGAGTATGTTATATGGAAATCATACACCCCTTTGATCTGTGTAAAATCACATGCTCTTCAATAGTCTCAAATAAGGGAGTTTTTAAGTTATGTGGTGATAGTAATGTCTTTTTGTTTGTTAGAATTGTTAAGTGAACTTTGGTAGGATGCATGAACTTTTGGGTTTATAAGAATTTATGGATTATTAATGATTTTTTTGACGAATTTTGGGTAAGTGATATGTTTTGCTTGAATGATCTGCTTGTGTGTTTGTAGGTTTAAATTTTGGGTAAGTGGAGAAGATAAATATGGGACGTAATGCCCCCCCGACCGCTATTGATGATGGTGGTTGCTGATAATCTGTAATGTAGCAATATGGCATCAAAGTATTTTGTTTTATTGTATCCACATGGACATGATTATAAACTATTGGTTTGTTTGATTATTAAAAGGGTTGTAGTTATAATTGGTATTGTTTAGTTTATTATAGGTGTTTATTGATAGAGTATGAGTGGGGTGAAACAAACAATTAACAATTTGTGTTAGGATTAAGCTTCATTAGTTTGTTTACTAATGACTTTCCTTAATCGACTAACTTCTCTTATCCAATTATATCTTCACTTATCGCCCTTCATAGATCTCAATGTCTCATAAATAATGGGTGATTGTCTCTAGTCTCTAACCTCTGATGTCTCGCTCATTTAGCTAATTGAGAAGCATTAAGTTCCAACAATGTTTGTAATTGTAAACTTAGCTCGATGTCTCGCAACTAGCATCTACTAGTGCTCCAACCCATGTCCCTTACAAGGAATATCTATGGCTAGCATGCCCCAAGTTAAAAGGTCATTATCGGATTGCACGTCGAAGAAGCATCAAGAACTTTAATATAGCACATATATAACGAAATATGATTAATTTATAGCCAGTCAGACAAAGTATTTAAATTAGATCCCTAACTAATTACACTTAACCTTAATACAAAGAGAAATTAAATACACATAATGTATAACTTACAAGACATACGAGAGTATGTCGAGATGTTGCATTAGCGGATTTAATCTCAAAGCCTTAGATGTTTCCACCCCTCTTATACATTTTAATGCTCTCCTAAGCTTGATTTCTCTAACTTAAGTATTGAATGCTTCATTTTACAAGCGAGCTGCAACCTATATTTATAGGTTCTGGACTTCACGCTTCGTTAGCAAATAGGTGTTCGATGGGTGAGCAACCATTTGTACTCCAATGAAATTCTGCCACATCATCCCAAGTGGGAAATTTTAGAACAACTTTACTCGCCATGCGAGTTAATAGCTTCAATGGGTGAAAACCCATCTTACTAAACCACCATTATTTGATGGGTAACTTGGTAGCTTCGCTTGGAAACTTTCCTCTTTTTTAGAACTTTAGTTTCTGACTTGTTTTTGTTGGGGGAATGATGTGGCTCTCTATGCAAAGGTTATGATATTTTAGGTTCCATGCTTGCAGCTTTCATTCTTATTAGAATTGATGCGCATTGTGTTGGGCTAGGTAGTGAAAGTATAAGACATGGTAATATAATCTTGGCACTCTAATAATTACAATAATTTGGGGCTGTCATGATTTTTCTTCGATAAGTTCCATGATTTATATAGATGAAATAACATTCATTTGGATTTATTTCCTGTCCCCAAGTGATGAGTCAATAAATTAGTGTTTTTAATATATTATTTGAGTCCGTTTTATTTAGATTTGATTTCGTTTTATTTAATATTATTTCCTTTTTAGAATTATTTTACTTCAATTGCAAGTTATTATATTT
>Ga0315914_1010919_pt1 | contig 11113 bp, 5 predicted proteins | sample MpolenodulesMG_FD_203920 | JGI IMG/M metagenome (GOLD analysis project Ga0315914, IMG submission 203920) | Medicago polymorpha root nodule microbial communities from Los Angeles, California, United States - elongated nodules | ecosystem: Host-associated > Plants > Roots > Nodule | place: USA... | reverse complement strand
TAGTTTTGAACCGGTAATTATTCGATAACTTTTAACCGTTAGTGGATAGAAACTTTGGGAGTTAGTTTATAAGTGTTGTGAGCCCATTAAGACATTAAGAGGGTTAAGTCCAATTGTGTAGAGACTATATAAGCATTAGTCTTTAAGAGAATTAGGGTTCACAATCATTTTACAGAATTTTGAGAAGAGGTAGAGAGAGAAAGAGCAAGAGAAAGGGGCAAGAGGAAGAGAAGAGGGTTGTAGAGAAAAACTTGAAGAACCAATAGGAGCTAAAGATTCTAGGAGCTTAATTGAAGCTTTTGCTAGGATTATTGCTTATTGAGGTAAGGGGGTTAGATTTCATTCATAATCTTAGTTTAATTTCTTCTCTAATTCTATGCGTAAGTGCTTATTTGAATAAATGATTATTTTGAACTTAGTTGTTGAAATTCGTGCTCTTGTTATAATGATATGTTTGAGTATATGAATTTGATGATGAATTTGCATGTTCATGTTACATAGAAATGGGTACTTTGTGAATTATGCTCAAATTGATGAATTGTGATATGTGTTGTTGAAATGGGATGAATTCATGTTTAACTGAAGTTGTTGTTGAATTGGATATGTTGTTGTTGTTGATTTGTACCATGGGTATTCCATTTTGTGAAGTTGTTGTTTGAATTGGTGAAGTTTGTGTTGAGTTGTCATGTGAAGGACCAAAATGAATTTTTGATGTATAAAGTTGTTGACCGAGTTTTTGGTGTTCTTGGGTGAGTTAGACTTAGTATAATTTCTATTTTCATGTTGTGGTTGTGTTAGTCGAGTGGTTTGGGACAAAACGGAAGTTTTGTGTGAAAATTCCATTGTTAACCGTTTTGAAAATTGAGTGTTTATGTGAGGTTCTGGAAAATTATTTTGAGATAGTTGAAACTTGAATTTTTCGGTTGATTATGATAGAGCTAAGTGTCAGGAGCGCGTAAGCGAAAACGACATTGAAAACGGATTAACGGTTTGAATTTTACATGCAAAATGGTGGAAAACGCACTTTTTGAAAAGCTGATTTCTGGACCTGATGCTGTCAAAATCGTGCTGCGATTTTTGCAGCCGTGACACGATTTTGTTGGCAGAATGTTTAGTGGTTTCTGGACATAAAATCGCGTCACGATTTTGGTGAACCAGATCCTTCGTATTTCACTATTTTACGCCATTTTCTGTTTTGAATTGGCGTTTGATGTAAACATGAAAGTTTTAGATAATTGTGTTAGCTTTTCAGTGGATTTGGTTTGAGTTGAAAATGATTTTCATATTTTGAGTTATGATGAAAACACTCCAAGGAGGTCTTGGTGAAATTTTACGAAAATTCAGCATAACCGTTTCAAAGTCGACCCGAAACTAATGTTTGGTTTCCAAACTTCAAAACTAGAAGTATTAGGAGTTCAATTAAGAGGTTTAAGAGTATTTAACCTATGTATTGTTGAATCTAACTTGGTTTTGTTTTGAAAATAATTTGGTTTTGCAATATAGAAGAAATGATACGAACTTTGTCGAAAATAATCTTTAAGACCGATTACCTTATAAATCTTTCGTGAATAGCTTTATATGATTAAATGAAGATAGGTGAATGATTTTTAGGTGTTGAATATGATGTTTATCATAAGGTGTTGTATTTTCTCCTTTACTTGGATTGTGAGAAAGTGTATGGAGTTGTTGAGCTATATTATATAGTTGATGTTGATTAATGTATATATGACAATTATATGTTAATTGATTGTGATATTGTCGGTGAATGCATATATGTTAAGAGATGGTGATTTTGTTGGTGATTGCATATATGCTAAATGAATGATGATGACGTGGTGATGACTCTTAATTGAATTATGACTTGATTGATTGTGTGGACGTGAATACTTGATAATGTAATTGTTGTTGAAGTTTATCAATGTAAATGGGGGTGTACTTTTACATTGTTGTTGGTGGATATATATGTTGGAGATTTTGCATTATGGGTCTTTGCTTGTATGTCCATGCATCATAGTCATATTGAGTTGTATGAGAAATGTAAAAGGAGGTGTACTTTTACATAGGTGAATTGTAAGAGGAGGTGTACTCTTACATAAGATGTTCTGTTTGCATCTTGAGGTGACGACCTTTGTTGTTGGTGACGGTACTGCATGCATCTAGAAGAGGACCTTGATGGTAAAATTGACCGATTTAAGGCGCGTTTGGTGGCCAAGGGATATACTCAGATTTTTGGGTTAGATTATAGTGATACATTCTCACATGTCGCCAAAATGGCATCTGTTTGACTCTTTTTCTCAATTGCAGCCACTCGTCATTGGCCATTCCAACAACTTAACATTAAATATGCCTTTTTGTATGGTTATCTTGAAGAAGTATATATGGAGCAATCACCTGGGTTTGTTGCTCAGGGGGAGTCATCTACCATGGTTTGTCGGCTACACAAATCATTTTATGGTCGTAAGCAATCTCCTCGAGCTTGGTTTGGCAGATTCAACATAGTAATGCAACAGTTTGGTATGATTCATAATCAAACCAATGATTCTGTTTTTTGTTGTCACTCATCCCAAAGGTGCATTTATCTTATTGTTTATGTAGATGATTTGTCATAATTGATAGTGATCAACATGTAATACTCCATTTAAAACAACATCTTTCTAATGAGTTTCAAACAAAGGACCTTGGTAAACTCTATTACTTTTTGGGTATTGAGGTAGCCTAATTCAAGGATGGTATTATGATTTCACAAAGGAAATATGCTATGGATATTCATGAAGAAACATGTCTATTGATTGTCAAGCCAGTTGATACTCTTATCGATCCAAATGTCAAACTTCTACCTAATCAAGAGGAGCCTCTATCAGATTCAAGAAGATATAGGAGATTGGTTGGAAAATTGAATTATCTCACAATCACTCTTCCGGACATTTCCTCTGCAGTTAGTGTGGTAAACCAATTCTTAAATTCTCCTTGCCAAGAACACGTGAATGTTTTAATTTGGATTCTTAAATACATCAAAGATTCCCTAAGAAAAAGGCTCATTTATGAGGATAAAGGACACACTCAAATAGTTGGTTACTCAGATGTTGACTGGGCTGGCTCACCCATTGATAGACGGTCCACTTCTGGGTATTGTGTACTTGTTGGAGGAAACCTGATATCCTGGAAGAGTAAGAAACAAAATATAGTTGCAAGATCAAGCGTTGAGGCAGAATATAGGGTCATGACACTAGTAACATGTGAACTCATTTTGTTGAATCGGTTACTCAAGGTACTTCAATTTGAAGAAGCACGACCAATGGCGCTTATATGTGATAATCAAGCCGCGTTGCATATTGCCTCAAATCCAGTGTTCCATACGATGACCAAACATATTGAGATATACTGTCACTTTGTTAGAGAGAAGATTGAATTAGGGGACATCGTCACAAGTTTTGTTAATTCAAATGATCAGTTGACATATGTTTTCACAAAATCTATGCGAGGACCTAGAATAAGTTATATATGTGGCGAGCATTGGTGCATTTGACTTATATGCTCCAGCTTGAGGGGGAATGTTGATATTTAAATAAATAGTAAATCTCTAAGTTACTTAGCATATATAAAATAATATTTAGAATATTCTTTATGTAAATATATCCTAGCTTAGTCTCTAAGCTACTCATCTCCTGTATAATAAATATGGAGCACAAAGAAGGTTAAAATATTGAGCACAAAGACACAAAATTAGTGCAGTTGTATAATGGACGAGTGTACACACACTTTTTTTTTTCTTTTTCTTACTGTAGCCAATAAATTTAAAGAATGAAATGTAGAGAGGGCTAGAATAGGAAAGTACACCCATGAAGAATTTATTTAGTTAACATCACACATGATAGCAGTGACACAAGTTTGTATCATTTGTTCCTTTTTTCTCTTTCTCTCGACCATTGTAACCAACCATTGATGGTGGGGTGTGTGGTCTTAATTGTAATAATTTGCAATAGGTAATTTTAATTGTACGAGCACTTTATGCTGGACAGTGACTACAAATGTTTTTGTGCGGCATTCATAATGTCGGTAGGAAGTTGTTTAGTGTTTTTCACCACCCAGTGATATTGGTTGAAATAAATCATGGAATCATGAATTGGCATTCAATCTTTCCATTATTGGAATAAGGCATGACAGATTATCTAGAACTGCCAAATCAGCAAAATGCTAGCCCAAGAAGAAGTGTTCAAAAGAGATGAGAAGAGTTGCCACATAGGTTCAAAATTTGCGTAGAAATAACTCAAGTTTGTATTGTTCTCGTGGTCCATTGTGAACACACAATGCTGTCTTTTTGTGAATACAATTTACTTAATTTTTTCCAAAAAAATATGCTTAACTCATCCTGCAGCATCCATGCGAGTTAAATGTTCAAAAATGTTGTTGAGATATTTTAATGGACAAAATTCAAGCATTCTATATTCTTTTCCAACTCACATCTTATCTTATTCTATAAATACCAACATTTTGCACTCTTCTTTTCCATAACAAACACATAATATTAAGCTATTATCCTCTTATTAATAGCTTAAATTCTAACATCTTAAGAGTGATAATCGCAAACTAAGAAAGAAAAAAAGAGAATGGTGTTACTTGGGATATTTGCTTTGTTGGCAATAGCTCTCTTTTTTCTTTTGAAACTAATATTTTCTTGGTGGATTTCACCGATTCAAAGAAATCATAAGCTTCAAAGATGTGGGTTTCAAGGGCCAACCCCAAATTTTCCATTTGGAAATATTCAAGAGATGAAAAAGAAGAATGGTGTTGATTCTTCATATGGGTCCTCAAAGCTCACCCACGATATCCACGCCACCGTGTTCCCCTATTTTTCTAGGTGGCAAAATTCATATGGTTAGTTCTCAATTAATATTAATATACATGATAAACATTTAATGTTATACTTAAAATATTTTTATTTTAACTATTATAAATATATAATTAGTAGGTTATTATGAATATATAACTATAGTAGTTTTTTTTTTTTTTACAAAAATAAAGGATATTCATTCGTTCAAATTCATAAAATACATCGATACAATACAAATTTAAAATCGCTAAAAACAGAAAGGATGAATTTGCGAACAAACTCATAACATCCATATTAATAGCATAAAACGACAGTGTACATATATGTCTTCAAATATGACTATATTCAAATTTCTGAAGTACCCGTGCTTCAAGATCTGCAACGTTGATGACATTAAAGTCATTGATTGAATCTGCACTTGATCAAAGCTACTCTTTCAACAAGAATCAAATAAACATCACACTGAGACATGAAATAAAAAAACACCGCACAAAGACGAGAAATCAACACAAACAACGACGAAATCACAAAAAACATACGGAAGAATACTGAAAATATATGAAAATCACTTATTTAACTAAAAGAAAAAAAATGGAGGGGGTGATATCAGGTAAAAAATTAACCCTGAATCACCCCTCTTAAATAGATCAAGAAGAAAAAAAGTAGTGATGACTAATGTTTTGCAAGGAGAAAAGAGAGAGAAAGTAAGTATCGATCCCTATTATATTTTCGATATATAATTAGTAGGCTTTTTTTAAGGAGATATATAATTAGTAGGTTATTATAGTTATGATATTTTTTTGGGTACAAGTTATGATTTAATTTATGCGTAAAATACACATTTACATGTATAATTATATTGAATGTCATACATAAATATTTATTTAAAAATATAAGTAATTAGTAAGATATGATTTAATTTTGACATTTCTTATATATAATTACCTTCGGTGGAGGAAACCTATTAAAAAAACATTTTAAATTATTGTGTAAACTGTATTTTTACATTAATTAAAATCTATTTTCTTTAGGGGTACATTAATTAAAATCTTAATTGAATGAATTTGTAACTTATTAAGAAAAATATATGAGTGTAAAACTCTTTTACATAATTTATTCATTGCAAATGTATTAATTTTTTGTAATTTCTCTAAGCCAAATGAATATACATAATTATTTTTTGCAGGAAAGGTTTTCATCTATTGGCTAGGCACAGAACCTTTTCTGTACATTGCTGACCCTGAATTCTTGAAGAAAATGTCCACTGAAGTTATTGCAAAGAGATGGGGAAAACCAAATGTGTTTAGAAATGATAGAGAGCCCATGTTTGGAAAAGGTTTGGTGATGGCTGAAGGCAGTGAATGGGTTCATCATAGGCATGTTATAGCCCCATTATTTTCTCCTCTTAACTTGAAGGTTTTCTCTTTCCCTTGCTCACTAGAGAAAATATTTTATAAATTGAGTTGCAATTTCAACTTTAAATCGTACATCAACTAATTTTTTTTGAAAATTCATGTCACCAAGTTCACTTAATTTATTACTAGTTATATATACAAATTATATGTTTAATGATCGAATAGGCAATGGTAAGCATTATGGTAGACTCTACAAAGCAAATGATTGATAGATGGATTACGCAAATCGACTCTGGAAACCCCGAAGTGGATGTCGAAAGAGAGATCGTTGCAACCGCAGGGGAGATTATAGCAAAAGCAAGTTGTGGTATGAAGGATGAAAATGCAAGGAAAATCGGTGAAAAATTACATACCCTACAGATGAAACTTTTTAAAACAACAAGATATGTAGGTGTTCCGTACATCAAGTGCATTGAAATGAAAAAAACCCTAGAGACAAAGAAACTTGGGAAGGAGATAGATAAGCTTTTGCTTTATGTGATTGAAACTCGAAAGGAATCAAAAGTTAAACAGCAAGGTAGAGAAGATTTGTTGGATTTGTTATTGCAAGAAAATCAAGTTGATGGAAAGTATGGGAAAATATTGACCACAAAACAATTGGTGGATGAGTGCAAGACCTTTTTCATTGGTGGCCATGAGACAACAGCATTGGCTATTTCTTGGACTTTGATGCTTTTAGCTATGCATAAAGATTGGCAAAATCAATTGAGAGATGAGATAAGAGAAGTGGTTGGTGATAAAGATGTTGATATTAATGTGCTTGCTGGATTGAAAAAGGTAATGTTAATCTGGCTAATCTCTTTCACTCACTGTATATAAATCATGCTTGTTTTTCTTTCTAAAGTCAAAATTATATTGATTAAACTATTCTAGCACAAGGAGTGCAAAGAATAAAAAAAAGTTACAAGGACTAGAAAAAAGTAAAAAGAGAGGAACAAAGAATGGCAAGAGGGCGTGAGACAACGACAACCAAGTGGATTTATCCACCACTAATGAAAATAATAAAGATTTTTTTTATTTTTATTTTATCTTAGACTCAATAGCTAAGTTGATACATTTCATAATCCACTTTCTCCAAATAACATGTAAGTTCATTTTAGCCATAACTTACTCTTGAAAATTTGATTCAACAAAGTCAAAAGCTTTTTCGAAATCAACCTTAAAGATAATAAGATCTTTTTTGTGTCTTACAACGTCATCAACAATTTCATTTGCTACTAGGATGTCATCTAGGATTTAGTGCCCTTAAACAAATGCAAAATAAGTATCTAAAATGGTCGACCCAATAACTTTCTTCGGCCTGTTTGCCAACACCTTTTGTAAGATTCTGTACATAAAATCCACCAGAGAGATAGGTCAAAAATCAAACAAGCTTTGAGTGTTGTTAGTCTTTGGAGATTAAAGCAACAAACATGCAACTAGAACCTTTCACAAATTTACCATTTGAATGAAACTCATTAAGAAATCTCATCGAATCAACTTTGATATCATCCTAAAATTCTTTTAGAAAACCAAAGTTAAGCTTGGTAGGTCTGAGACTCTTCAAGTTGTCATAGTATCAAACTGTGTCTTTTATTTCCTCTTCGTTAAAAGGAAGAATCAAGGATTAAGCCTCTAGATCATTTAGGAAATTTGAACTATAAATTTTCCACACTTGATCTATATAAACGAATAGACTAAAATTGATTGCTAAAATGATGGAACACCGAGTTTCTAATATCTTCCACTCCATCAACTTGAGTGCCATTAACATTCACACTAATGATGTTGTTGCGTGATGACAAATTTGGCAAGTGTATCAAACTGTAACAAGTAATAAAGCGATAAGTTATCGTCTCCACATGGATTGTCGTACAACTCGGAAATTAACTAAACCTATTATTAAAAAGATGTAAAAGTTTATGGTTTGCAAGTTTGAATTGTTTGCTCAATGAGAGTAGTTGTTTGAATGCATAATAGTAAAGGATTTGGTTCAGATGTTTGACAACAATTAGGACTCTTCGAATCCTCTATACTTTTTTGTTGGATTAATGCAAAGTACCTACTAATTAAGACCGAAGGATTTTATAAACAATGATAAATTTGTGGGAAAAAGATTCTTATCCCTCTAGATGTCGGATTGATCCACATCTTCCATAAACTAAGTTATGACGACCATGGACATATCCTTTGACCTCAACATTTTGTGTGCCTACTAAATTGTCATCTAAAAGACTTACACTCAATGCAGGTGTCTAACCATAATACCCTAAGGGTCCCTAATAAATTAAAGACTCTTGAGCAAAAGTCATATGCAGCGCGAGACTAAATCTAATAAACCCTAACCAAACTTGTAGGAAGAATTAGGCGTGAAGCATATGATAACCAAATATAACTCCAATCATAATGAATAAAGAAATGACATTAATTTGATTCAACAGATAAATAGAGGTTCATCTTAGAACCCTAATCATATAGTGTTTAGTTGCTCATGGCTCCTTGATGCTTGCCTTCACCTTGCACCGCCAATTTTCTAAATGAATAAGTTTTTTCAATGGTCTCTATTTATATGCAAGTTTTGAACTTGGTTTATGGGCATTTTAATTTTCACTTGATCCAACTTGAAAAACAAGAAAATAGGCAAAGTTACTCAAAACCATGCGCCGGGGCAGGGAATTTCACCTTCATGCAGGTGCCATGTGCCTAGGGCGCATGAGACAAACCATGGGGGGCATGGGGAAGGAAATTGGCCAAAAAATGCCATTTTCTTCGTTCTTTGAGTGATCTTCTTCCATGCTTTCATCTTGGGACTTGGGATATTATTTTCCCACATTGTATTGCCTTCAAAAACATTCTCGAACTCCATTTATCGTAATTTTCTTTCCTCCATAAATCCAGTGTTTGATTTTCCAATTTACATGATTTCTCACTAAAATGACTCAAAACATAGGTGGAGTTGTCGATTTTGCGAAGAAATAGAATTACATTGACTCAAATAAAAACAATACATATGACGACATCTTGATTTGTTGCTCAACATTATGCCTAGTCCTAATATTCAAACACTTTAAGTACTTTTGATGAATTCAATTTTTTTGTTAAGGACATACCCACATGAACTAGAAGCATAGCAAGCATGCCATTGATTTTTAACAAAGTCATGGTAAGCAGAAAAATCTACACAACACTTTGACATCCTGAATGGTCTAGGTCCCCAACTTATCACATGAGTACCAAGTAAAATAGGACAATGATCCAAGAGTTCTTAAATCAAAGCATGCTGATAACTACAAGGTTAGACACTACACCATCTGTCAGATAGCAAAAAATGATACAGACGGATCGTAGAGGAACCATCTAACGTTGACTAAATAAAACACCTCCCAATCATAGGCAAGTCAATTCACTCAAAGTATTCAATGAAAAAGTTGAATTAGTTCATATCCTCAAGTCTTAAAAAGTCTCCCTGATGTTTTCTTTTATCTTCTGATTTAATGGAGTTGAGATCGCCACAAACATAACCATTGAAGTTTATTTAGTTGTTAGGGCTGGCAATGAACTGAACAACTCAATTAGAGTTGGTAATTCGATTCGACAATTGATTCGTCGAACTTGGTTCATGAACCAAATGAGCCGAACTTGACCTGAAAATTAAGTTCGTCAACTAATTGAGCTGAACTTGAGTTATAAGTAGTTCGACTTGTTTGGTTCACAAGATAACTCGATTATATATATAATACTTTAAAAACTAAGACAAACACTTAGAAATAATAGGATAGAAATGAGCTACTTTAAAATTAATAGACAATGTCGTGCACAGTGTTGTAGTTTTTAAGGATTTCAAAACTAAAATAGCCTCGCATCGGAACATGCATGAAAAATGGAGAATATGATTATCTATCTATAATAAGAGAAACAAATGACATAAGAAGGCAAAACTGGATTTGGTGGTTGCATACTAATGTTAATTACTATGTGTAATAATAGCTAAATTCTTTGACTTTTGAGTTACGTGGTTCAAGTGAGTTTACTCATTTTCATTCCTAAAGTTATGTGCTTTGAACAAATGAATTGAACCTAATGAACCGAACCAAAACTGTTCGTGAACTTTAAACGAGCCGAACTTGAGCTGAAAAAAAAGATCATGTCAAACTCGAACCGAGGTTCGAATCCAGCCAATTCTTAACGAGCCGAGTCGAGCTTAGACAAGTTCGATTCGACTCGACTCATTTTCAGCCCTATTAGTTGTTGATGATGCCACCCAGTTGGTTTCACACATAGATTTTGGCTCTATTCTCGCAAGGAGCATAAACATTTGCAATATTCAGGAGCACACCATCTTGCTCAATTTGAAGCAAATCGACACTCTCCCAAATATAACATATGGGTTTTATATTTGTTTACGTATAATCTATAACAATATGTAGAAGAATTACATTTTTTTTCGGCTAGACTTTTCTTTCATTTGTACCCTGAATTTACACTATTTTATCTTTTTATGATATTATTTAGGAGAAAACTTAGATGCAGTACCCTACATACTGTAGGTTCTGTTCTCCAATCAATACACGCCACCTCAATTATTTTGTCCACGTCAGCTTTTAAAAATTTAACACTAAACGATTTGTTTGGTTACCGTTTCTTTCCGTCACCAATCAACTGCAACCGGCCCTCTTCGAGAATCAACATACCACCGCCACATATTTCCCCTGATTGATCTTCCATACCACCCTCTGTAACTTATGTGCATCAAAACAAATTACCAGGACATGATAAAAGCCCCAGCTCTTTAATATGATATAGAAGAACAAAAATTGACAACATATTCTCATATAATCAAACAAAAGATCTGCCATGGAGGATTCAGTTTGTGCCGCAACTGTTTAAG
>Ga0315914_1010916_pt1 | contig 11113 bp, 10 predicted proteins | sample MpolenodulesMG_FD_203920 | JGI IMG/M metagenome (GOLD analysis project Ga0315914, IMG submission 203920) | Medicago polymorpha root nodule microbial communities from Los Angeles, California, United States - elongated nodules | ecosystem: Host-associated > Plants > Roots > Nodule | place: USA... | reverse complement strand
CACTTTGCATAGTAAAATGACGGGTATTTGTTCCAGTCCAACCAATGGAGTCCGACCCATCTGTTTCTTTAGGAGCTGGGATAGCCACCAGCTGATTGACAGTAATGTGGGGAAGATTAGTGGTGAGAAAATTTAAGTCCCATTCGACTGTCTCTGTTAAAGTGTCCTTCAAAGTAAGCGTCGTATCAATGGTTTGTTGAGTACACATATTCATTAGAGAACGACCATCGAGCGTCCAATTATCAAGCCAAAAGTTTGTTTTTTGACCATCTCCCAGCTGCCAAACCGTATGTCTTTGGAATTGGTCCCAAATACCTGCTAAGGTTTTCCATAAGGGGGAGTCATAAGGCTGAGAAGTAATAGCAACTCGAAGATCTTTATTTCTACCATAAGGGGGAGTCATAAGGCTGAGAAGTAAAACAAATTGGAGTTTGTTAGGTTTGATAAAGTGCACTTTTCACCCCCTAACTTTCAAAAACTTGCAATTTTGGCCCCCTAAGTACAAAAACTACAATTTTGACCCCCTAAGATTTAGCCCCTTTGCATCTTTGGTCCTTTTGGTCAATTTTGACTTATTCAACGTCTACGTGGCAGACCACGTGTGTAATTAATTAATTAAAAAAATTAAAAACCAAAAAATTAATTTTTAAATTAAATAAATTAAAAAATCAAAAAGAAAAAAAAATCCATTCGTTTCACTTCCAATGGCTTCTTCCGATCTATGTGTTTGGTTGGTTCAATCTCCCTTCTTTCTCTCTACTAAACCCAGCCACCAGCACCACCTTCCATTCCAATGGCTTCTTCTTCTTCCTCTTGAACCCATCACCTTCCCAACAAAACCCCAAGCTAACAACTAACACCACCATAGACCAAGAAGAATCCAACCACATCGATTCCGAACTTCCCTCCACCGTCAATTGCTCTTCTGACGCCGTTCCCAACAACGAACTCGAAAACGACACTGACGACGATGACGAAGACAACGAGGATGAGGAGAATGAACGACGCTGTTTTGTTTGGATCTACTATGGGGTTTGGTATTTTTGGACCTTTCAGCTGTTGGTGCAGGTTCTGTTGTTGTAGTTCGGCATTTAAGGTGGGCATGTATTTTGCTTTATTTTTTTTTTGGTGTTTTGGCTTTGTATGTCCCTCTGTATGTTGCACTTATTTTTTCTGCACATGCCCTTTATGCTGTTGCGTTTTTTTTTACAGTAGGCAGGGGTTTGTTTATCAGTTGTAGTAGCTTGCCATTTTGCACTTCTTGTGCTTGGCTTTTCAATATATGTCGATTCAAAAAAAAAAAACATGATGGGGAACTAGATCTGAAAAAAGATATGGAAGAGTGTGTTTGTTGTGATTGTTCTCCAATTTAATTTAGGATGTGTTTGCTGTGGAGTTCCGTCGCATATTCGTAATTGCTCGCATGAATTTTTCCAAAAACAGTATAAAGAGATGTTTAGCAATTGTGTAATTGCTGCATTGAATTTGTTGTAATTGTTGACATTTTGGATTTGAATAATATGTTATGGAGAATAGTATGCAAAGGGTGATTGTTGTTTATGAAGCAAAAATTTTCTTCTTCTAGGATTTCAATGAAGATGATGAACAAAATTATCAAGATATGAACAAGATGATAAAGATTAATTTTTCTGGATTATTTAATTTCTGGTAGCGACAATGATATTTCTGATAATTCTGACGGCAATGTTTCTTATTGTTTGGGTTGGATTGGAAGAGATGAAGATAGACATGAATATGAAGAAGTGTTTTGGGTTTTATTTTATTTTTTCTTCTATTTTTTAATTCTTTTTTTTCATTTATTTAATTTAAAAATTGATTTTTTGGTTTTTTAAATTTTTTTAATTAACTAATTACACACGTGGCCTGCCACGTAGGCGTTGAATAAGTCAAAATTGATCAAAAGGATCAAAGATGCAAAGGGGCTAAATCTTAGGGGGCCAAAATTGTAGTTTTTGTACTTAGGGGCCAAAATTGCAAGTTTTTGAAAGTTAGGGAGGAAAGTGCACTTTAGCCAAAGAATTAATAATAGTCTAAATGATTCACTAATGAGATTTTTTTGTTTGGGTAAACAGATGTATCCTCCGTGCGTAAATGTTGACATCTTCAAAGAGATGTTTTTCCATACGCGTCGACCACGGATCGTACCCAAGACCAAATAGTTAGTGGATCCAAATTTCTAAGAGAGACAAAAAAAGATAAGATATCATATATATCTGTGACTTTGTATATATGCATGTGAATCTGGTTTTACCATCAATTGTAATGCAACTTTTACATTTGGCAACCTTGCACGAATTGAATTTTTTCTTTGTTTGCTGGTGAAAAACTATTTGGAAACAACCTACATGAGTACTATTTGTGTGACCCATCTATGTTCTCCTTTCAAAAAAAAATCTATTTGCTTCTGTTTCATTATTGACTATGTAACTGTCACTGATAACTTTGCACTCAAAATGTGGTCTTGGATTTTCCGTGGCTTCAATCATGTTTTTGATCATTTTAGCCTTCTCCTTGGTCTTCAATCTATTAATAACCCTCACATGAAACCCAGATCGCGAAGAAACTCACACACATGAATAACTTTGCGGAGGCGTATTAAATTTGTGCTCGTAATTGTTCCAATAAAGTTTCGGGGTCTTGAATTCATATACGTCCACATTGACTCATGCATCAGACTGAGACGTTCTTTTATCGACGAACTGTTTTGCGGCTGAACCGCCCCTTTCTCACTATTATAAGTCTCTAAAACCCTTCTTATTTTTATCTTTTCTCATAGAAAGTGTTGTCATCTGCTTTGATTAATTTAGACTTTGCTCGTTTGTTTCTTGCTCGCTGATAGATTTTGTTGGTGTATACCAATTGCTCCTTTATAGCTTTTGGAAGTTGAATGGGAAAGATAAATTATTGTTGGACCAAAGATCAAAGTTTAAACTGCATCTGCAGGTTATTACAAAACCTTTATTTCACAATCTATTCCAACTACTTATGTCAAAAACTAACGGTAACTGAATGGTTTTAAGAAAGGTATTTCACTTAGATATATTAGAATTTAGAATAAGTGCAATAAGTTCACACAGATATTTTATGTTATTAGACATGATTTGTATCATCTTTTTATGGTTACAAGACTTTATGATGATTTTCTTTTCTAACACAGTTCCTTCCATATGTTTGTTGTCTCATTCCTATCTCAGAACAAGATTGATATTCCTTCTTATATTCTTAAATAAATTACAGTGTAAAATTACTCAACAATATTTAAAACACTAAATTTTCTTAGAAAGTTTATTGTCATCAAATTTTAGCTATAATCCGTGACAAACCATCCCTCTATATCATACTAAATTACCAATGAGTACTTGGCTATGTGAAATAACCATTTTTGATTGATTATAAGACCAACATGATGGATATATAGTTTTGATTTATCATATATATTGTGAAGGCAACTATTGTTTTGATTGGTTTGTAAATGAACTTATCCTTTTCCTCCTTTGTTTTTTAGAAGATGTTCACCCGGACATGATGGATATATAGTAGTCCTTCATCAGTGCAAAATCGAGTGTTTACCTACAGAAAAGCAGGGTCGGATCATGTCTATTCTACCAGCAAATGCAGGTTTAGGTGTGGATCAGAGTGTGTGACCGGGTAATGGGAATGGAAAGTTCACAATATATAGCACGTACCATTTGATCAGTACTGATGTTGAGTACGGGACTGTGAAGAACAAGAATCAGAGACTAGTATGACTAATGTGTCATGGCAAATTGCTATATAACTAACCAGTTGAAGCATAGGTAATCCTTTCTTTAATATATGTTCAATGCAGGTTGAGACAATCATATTCATGTACCAAGAGATTGTCCATTAGCAAGGGTAGTGTGGATGCATACTGTGCCAACGAATTTAAGGACCAATTTTTACAATTCAAATTTGCAGCAATGAATAGGATTATTGAATTTGAATTGTGTATCGGTCTTTGGATTGTCGCCATCTATGGATATGGTGAAACGACAACCTCTTGGAATTGGATCCAGAAGCTAGCAGACTGTTAACATGCGGAACAGAAATATGCATAAGATGTCAATGCTTTGGATTCCACTTCCGGCGGTGGTGAGTCAAGTTGAACGTCGAGAGTACGGCGAAATGATAGTCATCAAGTAAAAGAAAATGATAGTCCTCAAGAATATATAAGAATCCATATAATTATAAAGAATCCATAAGAATATATAAGAACCTGCAAGAATTATCAAGAGGATCCAAACAAAAATCCATAAAAGAGAACAAGAACAAACCGATGGAGGTTACCACCAAAGCAAATTTCTCGCTTTCAAAGTTCTACAACAGTAACTAAGTCTTGAAAAAAACATAATTTTCATCACTAGAGACAGATTCATCTGCAAATCACTTGTCCTTCTTTAGCTTTCTTCCGGTGTCAATTTTGGGAGAAAAAGGGTGGCCCAATTTCACCTATCATAAAACATATTTCAACATCAAAATATAGATACCTTAAGTGACACAATATATATATATATATTACTTTTTATCATCTACAACTTCTAGACATTTTAAAAACAAACAAAAACCAAAGAAACTCATTGAACACAATGCATATGGATATAGCTTATAGAGTAAAAATTTAGATAAAGTATGAGAAGTACCTTCCCTTGCGTCTTAGTTTGCAATTCAACTTATGCTTGCTTCCTATAATTACTGTTATCAATAGGTGGTACAAGGTTTCCAACATAAATTATAGCTTCATGGAAATTTGGAATTCCTTGAACACAAGTAACTTTTTCACTCTCGAGATCATACCAAAACAGCTTCTCATGATTTACTTCGAACAGAACTTTACTTCTATTACTAGAATAACCTAAAGGCTTCATAGATTTCAAAGATTTATTGAAACACGATTCCTCTAAAGTAAACAATTTACACCAACTATCTCTAAATCCATATTCTTTCATCACCCAAACATCAACGTTATTAGTGGGATAATAACTCACAGTGATACAAAGACACCCAAAAGCGAAACATAAATTGTCGATATTTGGTTGTTAGCTACCATTATTTCAAGAAGAGGAACTTCATTGAAAACCTCTTGTGTTATGTTAAATGCAAAACAGCGAGGAGAAGTATCTACCCAATGAAGAGAATTCTCAACGAGAACCCCCATGGTTTGAATAGACACAATAATGTCCGTCGTTCTAGAAAATACTTTCCAGGAATACGTTTTCCAGCTGAAGATTCTCACCTGTGAATGGTAAGTGTGGTGTTGTGGATCAAGAACACAGGAGATTTTAACGAATTTGTAATCGCCGGTGAAGCTATCGAAAATGCAGCCATGACCGTCAAATAGGATGATGATGTGATCTTCAAAATCGCTAGTAATGGGGAGATAAGGGAGAATGCAATATTTACTACGGATGTTAGGGTTCCAAAACGCGATTTCTTTGATGTCGTTGGAGATGCAGAGGAGGCCATTGTATGAATTGAGAAGAGAGATGTTAGTGTCATAACGCGTGAAAGGATGATTGAGTGGAATGGTGACGGTTAGGTTAGGGAAATCGAGTTGGTAGAGATTGGAGTTGCACCGAAGGATGAGGTTGAAATCAAGGGAATTTTTTAGGTGAAGATTAGTGAAGTTGTGGGAATCTATTAAGGATTTAAGAGATTTTGAAATTGATCGGAATCGGAGGAGTGATTGCACCGGTAAGCAAAAGAAGATTTCTGTGACCAAATCAGATGGAAGATCAGCCATCTGGAAGGGTTGGAGGGTTAGAAAGTGAGAACCAAATAATTCAGGTGGGTGTTGGTATTGTGAAAGGATTAGGGGTTAGGTTAAGATTATTTCCATCGTATATAGCATTCACGAGGAGGGCTTTCGCTAACTATAACTATCCAACCCAATCAATTTGAATTTGTTCAGATTGTCACTAGCCCACTGCATTTTCACCACCAAAACCAAATTAATTAAATCAACTTGGGTTGGGTTGTGCATAAAATTCTTTCTAAAAATTCTATTAAAAAAAAATAAAAAATCACTAGTACAAAAAGTAATGCAAAGTTCCCTATTCTTAATCAAATGTAGTGAAAGTCACTCTTTAAATATTAATCTTTTTGAATATGAATGTTTCACATTTGAAAAGGTTGAAAAACCGACTATATATACATGAGACATATGATCTAAATAGGAATGCAATCCTATCATAATTCCTAAAGATACTAACAAATTATATATACTATAATAAATATCAATATCTCAACACTATAATCATCAAAGTCATACTGGATGCAGTAATAAGAAAATGTCCCCATGGAATGTACCCTGGCAGAAGGGATACAACATGGGAGGACTTGGTATGCTTAGGAGAGATAAATTCTTGAGGGTTGGGACATGCTCAAGCTATAGGACTCATCATTCAAAGCTGTTACTTGCTGCAATGTTATTAGTCTAGTAAACTCTTCTAATACTCCATTGACATTATGTATATAAACTTGTTTAACTACTTTTTGTTCTTCAAAGGGCCTCTCTAAGTCTCAGTACCGCTATCCGAACACTTGCAAACTCAGCACAAATAAAAGAATTCTCTCACGTAAGAAACTTTTTAGCATCTTCAAGACTTCAATGGTTTGTTTGAGCAACTTTACCAACATCCTTATTTGAAATTTCTTGTGAATTAGTGTTCCTTCCTTTCGAGTCCACTTATCAACTAAGACTTCCATGGCATTGTTTGAGCAAGGAAAAATGGTCTTTTAAAGATTCAAATGTTATTGAGTTTTTTTTTCTCTAAAGAGTGTGTTCCTCCCAAGATCCCACTTTGTTAGCCTTTCCTCCATAGACAACTTAGCAGCTACTACCAATTGTTTCTCAAATTTAATGGTGGCACAAAGTGAGAACGTCTATGCAAGTTTGACAAACTAGAAGCTTCTTGTTCAATAATATAATTCAAAGAAGTGACATGCTTATCCTCAACATGATATTCCAGCCATTGATTATTAACAGCCATTTTACATTTGGAAAAACTCCTAGAAAGAAAGCTCACATCAAATAAAATGATCGGAACTATTTGCATGTTTGTTTTCACGTTGAAAACCAATTTAAAGTGCGTCTAGCCTAATGCTTCTTTTTCCAGCTTCTACATTTTCACGTTGAAATTGTCTTGGGACACCATAAATGTGAACGAAAAGCTGTTCCAAATAGGTATTCATCTTCTTCTTTCCTAATGGTTTCATATTTTAAGATGTTTTTTTGAAGAAGCTAAATTAGCCTACATAAATTGGCACCGGAGAGAATCGAACTTGAGACCTCAAGGAGGAGCACAATCCCAGATCCCAAGCCAATACCACTAGGCCAACCCAAGTGGGTTGTTTCATATTTTAAGATAAGAATGAAGAGATACATTTTATTTATAAAAAAAATAAAAAAATAAAAAATCAAGAGATACATGATATTGTGTTTGTACAAGATGCTCCTGATTATGAAGGCATGGAGACATACCTCATGATATTGTAATATCAAAACATTATCAAAGTGTTTTTAGTTCAACTAATTGAGATTTACAAAGTGGTACTTATTTTCTGTGCATAACATGGTTCACATTCTTCTAAAAAAAACTTGGTTTATATTATGGATTCACACAATTTCTATATGATGAATATGTTTTTTCTTCCTATATATATCTAAGACAGTAGATGTGATTATAAAATTCCTATATGTATGAAATGGATTATGAGTTATTGTGTTGAGAATGCCAAAGGTAAAGTAAGGAATGAATTTGTGAAGATGAGCACATATATTTCCACAAATGTTCGGAATGAATTTGCGAATTTATGAACGGATAAGTGATTTTATTTATAAAAATATTTTGGCACTATGTTTCAACTTGAAGGATTGTATCGTGTGTTTTCTTGATAGTTTATAAGTACAATGAGTTTATCTTTGTAAAGTTTATTTTGTATATGCATGTTCTATGATATGATTTTGCTAATTAATATCAGTTGCATTAAAAATTTAGAGCTTCGACAAATTTAAATTGAACTTCCAATGATTGATTTGTCTCTAGTCTACAATATATGTTCATCCTCATGAACAGTTGAGTTAAGATATTTCAACTCTCATCAACAAAACTTGCTAGAGTCATTAAAAAGGAGTGATCATTTGGCCTTTTGCTGTCTTTTGTTTTTAAATTCTAGCTCTTTCTTGTTATATTTTTTGTTTTTCCTCTCTAAGTACCTCAGATGCTAAGAGGGTGATTGTTACAGAGTGAATGATGCAACAAGTGCAGTCTTGTAAATACATGCATATATATATATATATTGAGAAATGATATTTGTATATTTAAAAACATTAAAAAATTTCTTAAAAAAAATAATTAAGATTTAAGTTAGCAAGTGTGCATTTTTCATTTGAAGAAAAGAATTACTTGCCCCCATTCAAACCAATTAAAACAAAGGATAATTTATAAATTGCACTTAATTTTTTATTTTTCAATAAAACATTTGAAAAATTGTTTGAATAGTAACAAATGGTTGTTTTTGCCCAAATGAAATACACTTGCTTGCTAACATCCATTTAGATTAGGTTGATTTTGAGCTTATCCGAAACAACTTATGTAAATTAAAAATGTTCATGCTTTATTTTAAATTTGTTAATATAGTTTATAAAAAATAGTTTCTGAAAATACAATTTTCGTTACAGAAAACATATAAATCAATGTAAAAGTTTATTTATTTACATAAATTATTTTTCATAAACTCAAATGGACCTTAATATTTTTAGGTTTGTCTTACTTAGCAACCCTCCATCTTTCTCTCCCCTTAGGTATGGTAAGGTGGCTAGCTTGGCTAGTCAAAAAGCCGTGTAGGTCGCTTCTCGGAAAAACTTGTGCCCTTGTAACGTTGCAGGGAGACAAGCATTTACTTACAAAACTCTTTCGTGGCATTGAATTTGGGTTGACTTACGTCCTTGAAATCTTTGTTGCATTTGAGTCGAGTTGCAGTGCAGGTCAATAAACATAGCCGTGTTTGTCCATTTTTGGAAAAACTTGTGCTCTTGTAATGCTACAGGGTGACTAACATTTGCTTATAAAACTCTTTTGTGGCATTAAATTTGGGTAGACTTACGTCCTCGAAATCTTTATTGCGTTTGAGTCGAGTTGTAGTGCAGGTCAACAAACATAGTCGTGTTGGCCCCTTATCGAAAAAAACTTGCGCCCTTGTAATGTTGCGGGACGACTAGCATTTGCTTTCAAAACTCTTTTGTGCACTGTATTTGAGTCAACTTACGTCCTTGAAATCACCACCACCTCCCCATCTATATATATATAGTTGACGTCCTTGAAATCACCACCACCTCCCCATCTATATATATATATATATATATATATATATATATATATAACGAGAATACATGATTTTGAGTTTTTCATTTTCAATTATACTTTTAGATAAAATTATTTATAGGAATGTTGTATTGTTAGTGTCATTCAAAAAGATACAAAATTATATTATATTGACTAAAATTATTTATATCAATATTTACACTTTTAATCAAAATGAAATTTTCGTTTTTTTAAGAGTAAAAATTAACATTTCAGAAAAATCTCCTTCAAAAATAGTTCGTAAAAATCATTCTTACTAGTAGGCCAAAGCAAAGTTTAATAGCTCAAACTTATAATTTTAATGTCATAATTTTTTAGTACAAATATTCATTCTATTTTTCATGCTTACAAATGTTCGAAGTACTGTTTAATTGAAATTTATACTTAGGTGTTTTCAATCAGACATGACAACCCTGATTGAGGTCATCAACCAAACACGATCAATATACCAAGCTAATAACAACAACATCAAGAAGTATGTCACAAATCAAGATGGCATGATGAATAAGACATAAAATAGAGTCGATAGAAAATGCATGTTAAATCCCAAAAGATCTCAAATTTGTTGTAATTTATTTTTCTTCTTCTCGAATCCATGAAAATTTTCAGTTATATGAACTACCTACAGTTGCATTATTTTCGCAATAGTTTCTTCGTGACATTTTAGATTCTCTTTCTATACGAAGGCCTAATTTAGCACACTGAATCAGAAGGGAACTTGAAGGAAGCATGTTGTCAACTTTGAGGATGTATAAAATATATCGTAAAAGTATGTTTTGAGAGTTCTTAAAAAATTCAGCAAGGAGATTAACATAGCATGGTGAACCTTGCAACAAAGTTCACAATCACTTTCATAGGATTAATTAGCAATTTGAAGTGGGCAATGTATTATAAATGAAAATTAATAAGATTAAATTTGATTAGAGAAGTTGCAAGATACATCATTGTTAAGTTTAATGCCTATGCAATTCAACTGAGGCCAAAATTCAAAATACACATGTTATAACTTGGTGTACCATTCAACGCAAAAAATGATAACACAATTCACAACCATGTGATAGGAAACATAGTGCACAACATAGATGACAACATAGTAAACCTAATATTCATAAAACCATTGAAATACGTCGACAAAGAAAAAGAATAAAATGAAACATAGGACACAAAGTTGTCTTCAATTAAGTGCGCTACAAATTTGAGCTTAAAGGGTTTGTTGGTAGATTCTTCCCCAGCATATCAAACTCTGAGATATTATGAAAAATTGCAGAAGCAGCCAAGTTCTTTACTTGTTTTTTTACCTGTTCCTTCTCATCTCTTATTCCTTAAAGTTCACCCGAACGCAAAATGTTGCCCTAGATTTAACCTAACTTCATTGTCTAATTTTACTGTATTAACCCTATTTAATTTAATCAAAATGTTATTTTCAAATGCTCCTACTTTTTTGAAAAAACAGATCGCTCCTATTTTTTTGAAAAAACAGATCGCTCATATATGTTTAATATGATACAAGCCTATTTTTTATGAAAAACAAAACAAACCTATTTTTTATTAAAAACAAAATAAAATCGTACCCTATTTTTTTATGAAACCTAAACTAAACTAATTACCCTATTTTTTATTAAAAACAAAACAAACCTATTTTTTATTAAATTAAAAACAAAAGAAAATCCTCCCCTATTTTTTTATGAAACCTAAACTAAACTAAGTAC
>Ga0315914_1010913_pt1 | contig 11119 bp, 5 predicted proteins | sample MpolenodulesMG_FD_203920 | JGI IMG/M metagenome (GOLD analysis project Ga0315914, IMG submission 203920) | Medicago polymorpha root nodule microbial communities from Los Angeles, California, United States - elongated nodules | ecosystem: Host-associated > Plants > Roots > Nodule | place: USA... | reverse complement strand
CTCATTGCTTTTTATATTGTTTTATATAATAAAAATTTGTTGAATACAGGAAGACATTAACAACTACATAATTATTTTTTTATATCATTATAAATTCATTGTTTTTTTTTATATAATAAAAATTTATTGAATCCACATAGACATGAAATCATTGCAAGTAGGTTGCTGAAATCTGGGTATGTTTTGGATTCCATAATCCAAAAAATTGTTCGTATTTCAGAATCTCAACAAAGAGTATTTTCAAAAAAAAAAACGCGCTTGAAACTTATAGTGTTGAAAAATTAATAGTTAAAAGAAAATATTTTTTCTAAGAGGCTAAAATAGATTATATTACCAACTCAAAAAGTCTTTCCTAGTGCAAGGTGTACAAAGGAAAGACAGAAACAGTGTCGAAACAGTATTTACAAGAGGGAAGCTGTACAAAAAACAACTAAAAAGAAATAACTATCATCCTATGCCCAACATTGTGAACGGACTAAGCCACCAACCATGGTAATTGAAGGGAAGAGTAGGGAATTTCACCTTCAACCACCTAAATGCAAGTGACTTAATCTTATCGAGCACTTGACTTATCGAGCATTATTTGTCGTTAAAGTGTCTGTTATTTCTTTCTTTCCAGATTTCCCAAACAGTTGCAAACCAAATCACCTGAGATATTGAACAACGCGTCTTCGCGATACCACCACTGACACTGAATTGGTTAAAATGATCCGTCACCTGAGCATGAATTACCGCTGAGATAGTTAAAAGAAAATATTACTCTTTCCACTTTTGAAATTCCTAAAACGTTACTTAACGATAGTAAACTACTGTTTAACCTTTTCAGCGGTAGTTAATTGCAATTTGACACTTTTTAAAGGGGTCTAATCACCTTTTAAGTCGTCTATAGCCAACTTAAAAAATAATTGAACCATTGAACGGTAGCTAAGTATGATCGGGTATAAGCATTGTACTCTTTTGAAGCATTGTAGTACTGTACTAGCATTTTTTCTAATTTTTCTTTATAAGAAGCATTTTTCTTGGTTTCCTAACAAGAGTACAATGCTTCAAAAACTAAAAAAATTATATTAATATGAGTTTTTATTTTCAAGGTACTTCAGGAAAATAATAATTATTTTGTCCTTCATTTATTAATCAAAGAACATATTAAGATATTTAAAGAAAGACTTTTTGAGGGCTAAACAAAGACTTTTACCCACCAAAAAAAAAATTAAACAAAGACTTGGCCAGTCATTTAATAAAACAAAAACTTGGTCAAAAAGTGGGTTTTTCTTTTTTTACTAATAAGGTTACAATATTAATGTATCTTTTTTGTTTTAAATTTTTTTTTGTCGAGGTTTTAACTCTGGACCTTGCATGTATTATGCATTGTCCCTACCAACTGAGTTAAGTTCACGAAGACTTTAATTTTTTTTGTCAAGTTGAATAATGACTTGAAATTCTCTTTTAAAAGAGAATAAATAGGGTATCCAAAGAATAAATAGGGTGTCCAAGGTTCGAACCCTAAATATTAATTATATAAAGTCCTTACCAACTAAGCTTATCACAGAGACCGTTTAAAATTTATTTATTATGAAGATATTATAACAAGAAAAATGATATGATAAGAGACTATTTTGTTTTGAAAATATAATGAATACAACATAAGTTTTTACTTTTTGAATTTGTCTAACATGTGCAACATTGCATATGTTAAAACAACTAATAACAGTAACTCTTTTTTTTTTGAAAAACAACAATTATTTATTCAAAAGTTTTGTATTTAATATTAAATTTACAAACTCTAATACAAAATTTCTATTTTAAACTTTTTAATACGTGCATGATAGAAAAACCCTTACTTTTTTTATATACTAAAATTTACCTTTTGATTTTTTTTTCCCATTTATTTATAAGTCTAAGTCAAAGAACGTATTCTAAAAAATTAAAACATAAACTTGGCCAATCACTTGTATAGAACAAAAACAAAGACTTGGCCTGTCAAAAATGACATTTTCAAAGCACTTATTTAAAAATAAATAAATAAATATCAAGTAGTTGCATTCATACCATACTTGGATGTTGTCCAAATGGTATATTTTTTTCATAAATCAAATGTATTTTTTGCGCACAAGAGTGGAGATTAATTCTTTTAAGAATATACTAAGATCCATTTAAAAGGTATCAGTAGTTTTTTTTTGAAAGGAGGTATCAATAGTTTTTGTCAAAGTGAAATTTCTATTGTTGATTTTTTTTAACATATGCAGACATAAGTTACTAACATTTTATTTAAAAAATAATAATTTCAATTGTCTTATTGTTTTCGTTTTTGAAAAATTCAATTATCTTTGTTTACACTATAACAATCTACGTTTATACTACTCCCTCCATCTTACAATAGATGACCTATTTGAAAATGTGCATTATTGACCTAACATATTTTGATTGTATTTTTCTTACTAATATTCAAAGATAAATAATAACATATAAGATGTCGTTGAATTTGTCTCGATGAATATTTTTAAAATATCAAATTTTTATAATTTTTTCTAATAAATTGATAAAATTATTTAAGATCAAAATTATGCATTAGTATGTGTGACAAAATCAATTGTGTCATTTCACATGGAGAAGGGACGGAGGGAGTATAATAATTGTATGTTGTCCAGATGGCACGCTTAGTTGACAGATACACATTTTCTTTCCATTGGTTGAACAATAATTGCATTTCAAACATCATTGTCACCTTTTCCTTTTAAAACTATCTTGTTTCTTTCTTTCTTTTCTATCTCTTTTCTTGTTTTGCTTTTTTCTGTTTTCATACAGAGAAAGAAGAAGAAAAAAATGGCTACACTAATTGTACCTCCAATTCCACCTTCTCCTAGAGATGATGCCATGCAACTTTACCGTGCTTTTAAAGGTACCATATTTCTCTCCTAACTTGTGCTGATGATGTTGTATATATGCTTTTAATCATACCTTATGATTTATGAATATTGACTTTGTATAGTACTAATTGATTAGCAAGTAACTTGTTTTAGGCCATGTTTGGATTGACTTATTTGCCTTTATTTAGTGACATAACATATGTTTTGTGAGACTGGTTAGAAAGCTTATGAAAACAACTTATGATATTTTTGATAAGTTTTTTTCAACTTAATTTCCTAGGTTCTCCAAGATAGCTATGTAAGGTTATACATAAGCGCTTATCATAATAAGTTCTTGTGATATAAGCTGTAAAATGTGTTGTTTATCCAAAAAGTCCCCTAATATATGTTTGATTCCATTTTGTAGGAATCAAAAATGATTCTACATGTGTAGAATGGATTTTTACATGTTTGGTTGTACTCTACTATAATTGATTTTGTCTCTAGATTTTGACCCCGTTTGGATTGAGCTTATGAAAAATAGCTTATGCAAAAAAATAGACTTTTATATTAATTCATAAGTTCTCACTAACGAAAATTTTATCTTCATAAGTTGTTTTTTCATAAACTACCTTAACAAGCTTATGAATAATAAATACAAGCTTATTTATTTGCATAAGCTCAAAATAAGCTCAATCCAAACGAGCCCTTTATCTTGAAGCAAAAATCTAGAGTTTTGTCTCTAGAATTGACTTTTAGTCTGGATTGAGTATGTTTCGTTCTGCGCTGACAAAAATTGGATTTTAAGTGAATTGATTATGTAAAATTGATTTTATCTAAAATTGAGGATTGTCCCTCAGTTCTAACCATTATTCAACTCACCTTACTCACGCCTAAGACTGGATATCTAGAGCGTGACTTAGACTCAGGTGGTTCGATGACAAGTAGCCCCAGTAGTCTATGATAAACTCTGTATCGTCTTAGAACTGAAGTTTTGCCAAACTTAATCTAACAAAACTGACTTGAGATGTGAGGGTTGCCCCTCACTTTATAACCGCTGTTCAGCTATACCCAAATCATTACAAAATTAAAACTATTGTATCATAGATGGTATAATTTTCTCGGAAAATTGAAATATATGCAGCTACTAGATCTACAATTTTTACCATATTATGACGAACTAGGGGACAATGTACTTTGGAAACTTGTAAGAGACTAAAATTTGAATGGTTTCATATTTTATAAGCGATAGTTAAATGTGATGCATGATGCTCAATTTATAAAGAGCTCGCTGCAAGACTAACTAACTAACTGGAAGAAAGTTTTATCCTCCTAATAAGTATTTTCTGTCTAATTTCATTTTAGAAAAAAGTGTACTGTGATATCTGTATGATTCTTTGTATAAAGAGATTACTTATGAGTAATGATATTCCGTGCATATGGAACTTTTTTTTTTCCATCCTAATTCTATGGTTTTACAGGATTTGGGTGTGACACAACTGCAGTGATAAATATTCTTGCTCATAGAGACGCTACACAGCGTGCCTACCTCCAACAAGAATACAAAGCAACATATTCTGAGGAGCTATCGAAACGCTTAGTTTCTGAGCTGAAAGGAAAATTAGAGGTACTAATTTACTTATATAATAGCTTATTGTATAATGCAAAATCAATCATTCCAACACAACGTTCAATTGAAAGATTTTACAAAAGTAGATCAAGCTTTGAATAACTTAGAATTGCTTTCTTTGAATTTCTACCGATTGTGTTTCGTGTAATATTTCATCAATTATCTTACACTTTTCTATTTATCAGACTGCAGTTCTACTTTGGTTGCCTGACCCTGCAGGACGTGATGCAGAAATCATTAGGAAGTCGCTAGTTGTGGACAGAAACCTTGAAGCTGCCACCGAAGTAATATGTTCACGTACTCCGTCCCAACTACAATATCTAAAACAGTTATACCATTCAAAGTTTGGCGTTTATCTTGAGCAGGAAATTGAATTAAACACATCCGGGGATCATCAAAAGGTGAGGTTTCTATGTGTAAATGTCGTTTATGTTGAGCATGAAGTTGAATGAAACCCCTATAGGGATCATAAAACAGTTGTAGCTTCTCTTGTTCTTGTGTGTGGATTTTAGGTATGAAAAACCATAGCTATCACATCACAAATTAGTCATATTAAGGGTCTTCCTTTTAGGATTATTCATAGTTCAATACAGGAAGGAAACCAAATCGAACTGATATGTTACATTAGTTTGGTAAAAACTGAACCGAATTGTTTATGGTTCGTCCCATTCCAGATTGGTATAAAGGTTAGGTGCACATGCACTGGTTCTGTGATTCCGAACCGTATGAAAACTACATATACAAAACATCAAAAACGTAGTTTTTTGAACTGAACTGATTTTATGTGAACAAAATTGGACCAAAATGCTATTTTTAACTGATAAGTAGGTCTGTTGTAAAAAAACCAAAAACTGATCAAACTCAAATATTAGAACTATTTAAAAAATGGTTCAGTTCGTTAATTGTCAGTCAGTGTTCGGTTTTTTTTTTGTAGCGGTTCAGTTTGCTTCTGTTTTTTCGTTTTAGAACAGTTCTACCCCAAATCATCAAAGGAGCTGCAACAATTGAAAACTAACCGCTTTATGTAAAAAACTTGTTAAGATCTTGCTTAGGTATTTAACCACCCCTCGACACGAAGGCCTCGAGGTTAATAGAGAAATTGCTCAGAAGGATGCAAAGGTTCTGTACAAAGCGGGGGAAAAGAAACTGGGAACCGATGAAAAGACATTTGTCCAAATATTCAGTGAACGGAGCAGCGCACATTTGGCTGCCGTCAGTTCCTATTATCATGACATGTATGGTCACTCATTGAAGAAGGTAACTTGATCACTTTAATCCTATCAATTCAACTTCATTTATCTATTGAGATATTGAATTTCAAGTTAAATTCATATCAGGCAGTAAAGAATGAAGCATCCGGGAATTTCGGTCTCGCACTTTTGACAATAACTGAATGTGCTACTAATCCAGCAAAGTATTTTGCAAAGGTATTCATTCATCTTCACTTCAACTTTAGGAAAAATACTTCCTTTAGGGGTGTCTGTGCTTCATAGCATGCGATGTCACCGACAAATGTGGTTATATTCAATCACTTCTATTTTTTAATATTATTACCGATGTTTACGTGTCAGAGTTGTATACGGTGTCAGAGTTGTATACGGTGTCAGTGTTTCATCATAGATTAGGAATATTATAGAACCTTTTGAACGTCTAAATTTTCAATTACACAAAATTTGTAAATTCACACTTTTGCCTCGATGCAGGTGTTGTATAAGGCGATGAAAGGTATGGGGACTAATGATAGCACACTGATAAGGGTCATTGTAACAAGGACTGAGATTGATATGCAGTATATCAAAGCTGAATATGCAAAGAAATACAAGAAGACATTGAATGATGCAGTTCACTCAGAAACATCTGGCAACTACAGGGATTTTCTTCTCGCACTTTTGGGTCCGAATCACTAGTCAAAGATGTTCAATCATGTTTTATTTCGGAGATTTTTCAAACAATGATGTTTAAATGTTTAAAATTTGGTAGTTTGTTGTGCTTTGTAAGCATTATCACACACTTGCATTTTAGTTTCAATTAGGGACTTGTGTATTTCTTGGTTGTGAACATAATCATTTGATTGTTTCACTTTACATACATGAACACCGCCACGGCACAGACACTGATACGCCGACATTGATAATAATTTGAAAATGTCACATAAATTAATCCGAGGAGTGTCATGCTTCATAGCTTCAGTGTGATGTCTATTGTCCACCTCCTATGTGGCTTGTATCTTGGTTGGTTCTATCTTGTATCATTGCGTTGTATTTCTTGGTTGGAGTATACACCTACTCTTTTTTTTGTTTGTATATTTGAAAGTTATAAATAAATTGTTAAATTAATGTTGAGAATTTTTAATTCGTTTAAAATAGAAAAGCTATAATCGTTTATAAGTACTAACTCAACCGACAAAAATATTGAAATATTAGACAAGACATCTTGACCGTGGTTCGAACCTCGACTCTTCCACTTATATGAGTAACTTTCTAATGTCTATTATCATTTCATCTATCTAAAAAAAATTGTAATCAAGTCCTCCAACTACTATACAATATATTTTCGATTAGGTCTTTGTGGACTGTAGTAATTGTTAGTAAAAAATTATTTTTTCTCAACATTAATTTCGTCTTTATAACAAAATTTAAATTTTTAAATGTTATTTAACACATATTTTCATGTATTTCTCATTCATTTTCAAAAAAAAAACTGGGGGTCGGTGTGAGGGCATTAATTTTTAACTATTGTGATACAGATTTTAAACTCACCTATTTACTTTTTATTTTAAAATTTCTTGCATATACTATTAATTAAAAAACGCTTGAATAATATTTTAAGTTAATACAAAGGGACATGTAAATAACATATTAATATAGCAACAAATAGATAATTTTCTTTTAGGAAAAAAAATAAATGAGTTGTTTTATGCGATGCGAGTCTTTTTTTGTTTTTGTGATGGCCGGGGATCGAACCACAAACCTTACAAATATTATGCATTGTTCTTACAAACTAAGATAAACTCACGATGACATGTGATGTGATGCGAATTTGCTTAAACAACTCATTTACAAATAAGAGATTTTTTATTCGAACAGTATAATAATTTTAGCCTTCCTTTTCGATAACTTTTATTTATTTATTATTTATTTTCTTGAAAGAACTTCTATTTATTTATATTAAAAGGATTCCTCAAAAAAAAAATCATATTAAAAGGAAGAAGAAAAAAAAAACTTGGTAAAAAACCCATCTTCGACGGACTTGTTTAGATTATTTGAACTTAAATTCTCAATACAACTTTGTCCCGTCAAGGACTAAAGGTATTAATTATGAAAGAAATTATAAATTGCTTTTTCATTTATTTATAAATTAAATAACATCGTATTTTACGATATGAAAACAAAAAACTTAGCCGGTCATGTGTATAAAACAAAAACTTTGTAAACACATACATCTTCAATGCACTTATTAAAAAATTTGTTTAAATTATTTGAGATGAGTACATTTTTTTTGAGAGGGAAATGAGTACATTTTTTAGAATCCGTTTCTTTATAATAAATTTCTTTGTTTGAATTCACTTTAACCAAAATTGATCTTTGATCTTCAATATCTTTAATTACGTATTTGTAAAAATTATAAAAATATTAATGGAGACAAATCCAACAGCATTTTATATGTTAACAAATTATCTTTATATAATAGTAAAAAAATACAGTCAAAGTATATGATGTGAACAGGACACATGATCAAACAAGATCACTTATTTTAAGATGAAAGGAGTAGAATTTTTTGCACTATATTTTTATGCAGACGTGTTTCATTAATAAGAGATGAAGAAAAATCATAGCTGGTCATTTATATTTTTTATTAAGACAAAAAATACATGGTCAAAAAACAATCTTTATAAAAAATTAGTTTAGATTATCTATTATTAATATAATAAAACTAAAGTTCCTATTTTTTCTGTGAGCTTAGTTCAGGTTGTATGAACATTTTAAAAGTAAAGTTTTTCTGTTGGGAGGGGATCGGGAGGCCTCCATGTGGTGGTGCGATATTTCCGCTCTATGTAGGGAGGAGTGGTTCGCAACCCACGTGCATAGGTCGGTAGGCAATGGGGAGAACACTTTCTTTTGGTCCGATGTTTGGTGTGGTGGTGAGGAGTTTAGGGTCAGGTTCAATAGACTATATGATTTATCGTTGTTTAAGGGAGCGTCAGTGTCCGATATGTGTCATTTAGGCTGGCGGGTGGACGGTGAGGCTTGGAAATGGAGGCGGAGGTTGTTTGCTTGGGAGGAGGGGCTGTTGGGGGATCTCATATCATTGCTTCAGAATGTGAATTTGCAGGTTAATAATATTGACAGATGGCGTTGGGCGCTAGAATCAACGAATACCTTCTCTGTTCGAAATGCCTACAAATTTCTCACTCTTCAACCTCCGTTAGTGTCTTCGGTGGATGCTTTGTCCCTATGGCATAAAGATGTACCGTTGAAGGTGGTGCTTTTTAGGTGGCGCATGCTCCGAGATAGACTGTCCACAAAAGACAACTTGTTCCGTCGTGGTGTTATTGACCAAGCATCTAGGCAGTGTGTGTCTGGATGTGGCTCTTTGGAAACGTCAAATCACTTATTTCTACATTGTAATTTTTTTGGTTCTATTTGGCATTTCATTTATAGGTGGCTAGGCTTGTTAATGGTTGCACCTTCTCAGGTGTCGAATCATTTTTATCAGTTTAGCGGTTGCGGTGGCACCACAAAGGGCCACCGGTCCATTCTTCAGGTTATTTGGTTCGCGGAAAATTGGGAAATATGGAAGGAAAGAAACAATAGGCTGTTTAATGGCAAAGAATGCCCGGTTTATCAGGTGGTTGACAAGATCAAGTCGCTTGCCTTCACGTGGTTGAAAGCGAAGTATATTTCTCTTCCCATCAATTACCATGGGTGGTGGCTTAGTCCGTTTACCATACTGGGTATAGGCTAAGAGTTTCTTTTCAGTTTTTTATTGTTCGCTTTGTACATGCAACTTCTGTAAATATTGGCTTTAACTCTGTTGTCCTCTCTTTAGTACGTCTTGTGCTAGGAAGGACTCTTTTGTGGAGGTAATATAATTCATTTTAGCTTATTCAAAAAAAAAAAAAAGTGAATTTTTAACCATTAGAATACTTGATAAAAAAAATCATTATTTTACCTTAAATGTCCTCATTTAAACTCTTAATCTCATTCATTTGGTGGATTTCATGGTCAATTTTTTTTTTTTTGAAGAGGCTAAAACGAAATATATTACCACATAAACGCGTTAATCCTCACACAAGGAGTGTCGAGGACAAACGACAAGGTCTGTACAAAATTTACAAAGGGAAGCAAAACTGAAAAAGAGAATACAAAGAAAGGAAAATTAGCCTATGCCCAATATGGTGAACGGACTAAGCCACCAGCCATGCAAATTGAAGGAAGAGGAATGTGCTTCGCCTTCAACCACATATAGGAGATGGACTTAATCCTATCAACCACCTGAAAAACGGGGCTAGCTTTGCCCTTAAACAACCTGTTATTCCTTTCCTTCCAGATTTCCCAAACAGTTGCATACCAAATAACCTGTAAAATTGAGCGCCGCTTCTTCCCTATCCCACCACTATAGCCAAACTGATGAAAATGATCAGGCACATAAAAAGGGTTGGTCACCGAGACACCTATCCAACTATAAATCAAGTGCCAAACAGAACAAAAAATATTACAATGCAAAAATAAATGAGGAGACGATTCAACAAAGTCACACCCTGCCACGCACAACCTAGAATCATGGTTAAAAACACCTCACCGGAGTAGATTGTCTTTAGTAGGCAATCTGTCCCGAAACAAACGCCACACAAACACCACCACCTTAAGAGGCACATCCTTGAGCCAAATAGATTTCTATTTTTTAAATAATAATAAGAAGAAGAAAGGCAATGTATTCTGACATAAATATATGAAAACAATCCGTTGTCCTCATTTAATTTCACTAAGAGAACAAAGTAAATAATTAATGAATTTTTGTATATAAAAGTAAAGAACATCGTACTCTACGAAAATCCTTCAAAAAAAAATCGTACCCTACGAAATTAAAACAAAAAACTTAGCCGGTCATTTATATAAAATTTATATAAAACAAAAAGTTTGTCAAAAAGAAATACATATTTAATGTACTCATTTAAAAAATTTCGTTTAATTTATTTGAAATGAGTAAACAAAAAAACAAACAGTTTCACTATAAATTGCATGTTGTATGGTATGTTTTGGGGACAGGTTATTTCTTTCTTTGTTTTACTTTTATTGTTTTCATTGAGAGGAAGATGGCTACACTTGTTGTACCTCCAGTTCCTCCTTCTCCTCTAGACGATGCCGTGCAACTTTACCGTGCTTTCAAAGGTATTTTTTCGAATTCCGGCCCCTGTATATAATTTGTAATATCTTTACCAACTGAGCTAAGCTCACAGGGGTGTAGCATGCATGCTTTTAATCATGCCTTATGAATATTGACTGAGACACCGCAAAGTAAAATGTCTGAAACTTCACTTTAAGTAACGTTTATATTTCATAGTAAAATGTCTGAAACTTCACTTTAAGTAACGTTTATAAAAATATATGTATCCTTCTTATATAATGTATGCTCTTAGAAT
>Ga0315914_1010912_pt1 | contig 11120 bp, 4 predicted proteins | sample MpolenodulesMG_FD_203920 | JGI IMG/M metagenome (GOLD analysis project Ga0315914, IMG submission 203920) | Medicago polymorpha root nodule microbial communities from Los Angeles, California, United States - elongated nodules | ecosystem: Host-associated > Plants > Roots > Nodule | place: USA... | reverse complement strand
CTATTTCGACAGACGTTGGATTTTCTTTTCGTCAATAAATTATGTCATCAAATTTATATGTCATGTTACCGTAACAGGGTTGATGTCATGGAAATTGTTTAATATTGTACATTAAAAACGTTTGCGGTAATTAATTTTATGAACTGAATCATACTATTTTTTTTATTCAAGTAAAGTTTTTACTTTCTTATTTCCGCTGTATTTGTTCTCTTGTATGACACGGGCGTCAGCACGGGTTAATGGTCTAGTTTTTATTCTTTTACTCTATTTGTGTCTCTTTAGGTTAAAAAAAAAATTAAGGTAATTTTGTAAAAAAAAAAAAGTGTTTTATATGGTCGTATCGAAACAAACTAAATTATTTTTAAAAAAAAAAATTTTATTAAGATAAAAACAAACACAAAATAGACTCTGATTTTTTATATAAAAAAAATCACTAAAAAGATAATCTTCAAATTGTTAAATATCAAAATCACATGTATTTTAATCTGTAAGAAACATGTCCAATTATTAGACTGTTTATTATAACTTTTTTAAGAAACAAAATCACTTTTTTTACCTCTTGACAAATAAATTTTTTTAAACATAACAAAAATCGCTTTAAATGAGTATTGTATCCATTTTTTACAATTAAAAAAAAAAATCAACATCTATGTTTTTAAGCATCACATTTATTAACTAAACCATCCATAGAAGAAAAACATAATGATTGGGAAAAAGCAGGAAAAAATCCCAATTACACATATTAGTCCCCTGTACAACTAATAAAGGAAAATTAGGAACTCAAAACAACACTCTCCACAAAATGCAACAAGCAACAAGTGCTTATCAAACCAGAATAAAGGAAGAAAAACCACCTACACAAAACAAGCAAACAGCCACCCACACGTAGAACAATAACAACATTCGTTTTCCCACTCACCTTAAAAGACAATCTTTTAGATTTCAACATCACTCATCATAAGCAAATTGGGACTTTCAATCTAGTCAATGTCCAAGGGCAAGACAAGACCTTAATTTCATCCACCAATTATTCAACCTTCATAACTATAGTTTTGAAAATTCTACTATTTCGCGGATTCCAAATCACCCAAATCATTGCTTGCCAAATCTTCCAATAACCTTTCAGCAATTTTTCATATGGTGCTTAACTACTCCAACATTCCAAGTGAACGAACAAATTCAGAAAAGTAATAAACATAAACTCTAACACTATGTAGCCAAATTCCTTGCCTTTCTCGACACCTCATATATCAAGAAAGGTGACATGAAGTTTCAACTTTCATCTCACACAATGCAAAATTCTGGGATGCATCTAAAGAAATAATATTATGAATAGCAAGATTGATTCTTGTTGGAACACGATCAAGAAAAAATTTCAAAGTGAAAGCAACAACTCAAGTAGGAGCTTGGTCTTGCAAAGGTAACTGATTCACGGTGCACCTTCGTACGAAGTATTAGGTGGTGTCCTATTCTCTCTAAGGTAATTGAAGCATATACTTAAATTAGGTTTTCGAAATATATCCTTAAGGTTCTCTCATCAATGAACCTTAGAAGTACACCAATATACTTTTTCTTCTTGATAGTTCTACAAAGAGATAGCCTTATCTCGTCTACCTTACCAAGGATAAAAGAGTAAAATTATTATGCAACGTTCAAATTAGGATTTTGGCCTAATTCTATGTTCATTCACTATTTTTCTCGATATGACAGTTTCCCTAATTCGGATGTTGTCCACCATTATTTTTTATACTTCCTAATTCAAGTAATTATTTACTGTTAACTTTGGTATCTCAGCTCCCTAATTCGAGTAATTACTTACTGTTATCTCAAGTGTGTCCTAGGTTATGTGAAACAATATAACTATGAAATTTGCTGGATTGCGATTTTATTATATTAATAATAATTATTATATTAATTGGCTTTGAAGATAAACAAAAATTAATTAATTTTCAAAAAATGAATAAATTAGTTTTATATTTTACAAAATGACCATTGTGCACATAAAATTAAAAAGATAATGAGTTTAAAACATAATAATTATGAAATTTTGCTAGAGTACGATTTTATTAAATTAAATATTATTTAAATAGTAAAAGACTCGTGCTTTCGCACAGGTCACGTAAGATTGCAGTAATTGTATTAAAAATAATTAGATTGTTTATATTTTCGAATGTTTAAAGATATTAAATGAAAACTAACGATGTTAATATAATTTTTCTCTTTTTATCAAAAAAAATATAATTTTTCTCTTAAATATTTTCTGTTATATATACAAAATCTTTAAATAGTTGAATCATGTCCGTCGAGAATTTTATTTGTTTATATATGCGAAAACAACTTTTTATGTAAAACATCGTTTAATGTTTGCACCGCTCCCGCAGCAGATTTTATGTACCTATTAGTTTATTTCGATATATCTATATTAAATGGATTTTTTGTTACAATATTACCTCAACATTTTTACCAATTGTTTTTTCTTCCTCTAAAATGGATTCTTTTTCTACAAAAAGACAATAATTAAAAAAAAATTAGGTGTCAAATGATTAAAACATGACATAACTGTGTTTTTGCTGACAATTCAGCTCACTATCGGATTGGATCAAACTCTAGCTCACTTGAAATGTAATCCCTATTTATTTGCTGGTTTGGAACCCTATTTCATCTGTGAAATATTTTCATCGCTACAGGCTAGCCTTCAAACTTAGTAAAAAGAGTCTAATTTGGAAGAATTCAAAAACCAAGGTTAGTGTTATACGCTTAGATGCTTGAGTTTTTGGAAACACAAAATATACTATTGTTTCAAAATCAAGTTCCTACAGATTTTGACTTGAGTTTTAATTTTTTTTCAGCTTCTTTTGATTATTAGCAACATCATGGGGATAAAGTACGAAGGACGTGCTGTTGGAATAGACCTTGGAACAACGTATTCGTGTGTTGCTGTGTGGCTTGATGAACACAATAGTGTTGAGATTATTCACAATGATCAAGGAAACAGAACTACACCTTCTTTTGTTGCTTTCACCGATGATCAAAGGTTGATTGGTGATGCTGCTAAGAATCAGGCTGCAACCAATCCTGAAAACACTGTTTTTGGTAAAATTTCTCTTTGTATTCTCTACCAATTAATGTATCAAGGTTCCGTTTGTATTCAATAATTTACAAATTAATTTTTACAAGTATTTAAAACAGAAGTTATTTTGTATTTCTTTATCATAATGAAAATGATTTCATTTTTATTTTTAACAATCATTTATTGATCAAGATTTTCAAGTGAATCTACTCTCACTACTTTGTTTCACAATTCTTGATACTTTCGACAATTGCGGTCAAATGTGATTCTATTACTTGAAAACTGAAAACTATGAAGTTGTATTTGGTAGCCTTTATTTAAAATTCTGATTTTTATGTAATTGCTATTTTATCTAGACAAATGAATGATGAGAATTTACTGTTGATAAAAAAAATTTCCAGATGCTAAGAGATTAATCGGTAGGAAGTTTAGTGATGAAGTTGTTCAAAAAGATATGATGTTGTGGCCATTCATGGTCATCGCTGGTGTGAATGACAAACCCATGATTGTTGTTGCTTACAAGGGTCAGGAGAAACGCTTTTGTGCAGAGGAAATATCATCTATGGTCCTTACGAAGATGCGAGAAATTGCAGAGACATATCTAATGTCATCAGTGACGAATGCTGTTGTTACTGTGCCTGCATACTTCAATGATTCTCAACGAAAAGCCACCATAGATGCCGGTGCCATTGTGGGCCTTAATGTCATTCAGATAATTAATGAACCAACTGCTGCAGCTATTGCATATGGTTTTCACAAGAGAAGTGGCTGTGAAGGTAAACGGAATATTTTGGTCTTTGACCTTGGTGGCGGTACTTTTGATGTGTCTATCCTCACAATTAAGGGTGATGTCTTTGACGTAAAAGCCACAGCTGGAAACACACACCTAGGGGGAGAAGACTTTGATAACAGAATGGTGAACTACTTTGTAGAGGAGTTCAAAAAGAAGAATATAGTGGACATTAGTGGTAACCCAAAATCCTTAAGGAGGTTGAGAACTGCCTGTGAGAGGGCAAAGAGGACACTCTCTTTTGCTTTTGTCACTACTGTTGAGGTCGATTCTTTATTTCAGGGAATAGACTTCACTTCATCAATCACTCGTGCCAGGTTTGAGGAAATGAATATGGATCTTTTTAAGGAGTGTTCGAAAACTGTTGTGAGTTGTCTTAGCGATTCAAAGATACCCAAGAGTGATATTGATGATATTGTTCTTGTGGGTGGTTCGTCTAGGATTCCCAAAGTGCAGGATCTATTGCAAGATCTTTTCCGGGAGAAAGTTTTGTGCAAGAGTATCAACCCAGATGAGGCTGTTGCTTATGGTGCAGCTGTTCAAGCTGCTATTTTGAGTGATGGATTTAAGAATGTCCCCAACTTGGTGCTGCGAGATGTTACACCATTATCGCTTGGTGTTCCTGTAACTTTCGAAGATTACATGGATGTGGTGATTCCTAGGAACACTTCCATACCAGTCAAGCAGAATAAAATATATGAAACCCTTGAAGATAACAAGTGCAGTGTCCCAGTTAGGGTTTACGAGGGTGAGAGAAAAAGAGCTGTTGACAATAATCTGCTTGGTTCCTTTGAGCTTCCTTGTCTTCCACGTCCTCGTGGCCAGCCCTTGGAGGTATGTTTTTCCATTAATGAAAATGGCATCCTAACTGTTTCTGCTATGGATATAACTACTGGAAATATGAATGCGATCACCATAACCAATGACAAAGCAAGGTTGTCAGCATTAGAAATTGAAAAAATGATTGAAGAGGCTAAGAAATACCACGTGGAAGATATGCAATTTTTAAGTAAGGGCAAGGTAATGAGTGAATTAGATTCTTGTGTTTACAATTTGAAGAAAGCTTTAAAGAAGTGGGATGTTAAGCTGATGCTCTCCTGTCGTGAAAGTGAGAAGATCAACAATGCAATTTCTGTCGCTATGAGTTTTCTTGATAAGAATAACAGAGAGATTAGAATAGATATTCTTGAGGGTCATCTGAAGCATCTGAAGAGCATGTTGAAACGCCTTAGCTAAGACTAATTATTTAATTTTTCTTTGTTTAATTGATGTCTTGCTTTTTAAAGTGCTGATTGCAAACCTTTAGGTTGATTATTTTTTAGCTAATAGTATTGAAGTTTATGATAAAGTTTGTGTTCAACATGTTATGTTAAATTGTTTATGTTTCCTGTCTTGTAAATCAACATAATCATGCCAAGAGTATTCTTGTTTATATGCTTAATTAGAGAGAAAAAATAACATTAATTAATTCTCTTAATTATTAAAACTGAAGATCAAGTTGAAATTTTAATTAATGTAAGAAATTATGTATTTTGCAACATTGTCCATTTCTGTAAAAATTACTAATTGAGGGCAATTAGGAACATATTCATGGTCAGAAGTTGATTTAATTTTATTATTTATTTTCTTATTAGTCTAGTTGCTAACGCATACTCAAATAAACATACAAAATGTTCCCACAACCAAACCACAAGGTTATTATTACAATGGGGAGAAGATGTTGATTTTATTGATTTAGACCTGTGCTAATAAATGGAGAGTATGCTGGAACACCTTACCTTGTAGCCAAAACTGCTGAAGATCATCCTTGAAACCTTGCTTGCAGATTCTGATCCCTCTCAGGCTCTTGTGCTCTAGATAATTATTTTTAGTTGATAAAATAATCTTTGTGCTTCGAGTTGATACTTGTCTGAAACCGTAGTAGAGCTAGACATCGTCAAGAATTGACTTGCTTCATGAAGTGAAAAAAAATTTCTCAAGAACATCACGACACATGATTTGTAGTTCTATATAATGGATCCCTTTTCATTTTGCCTCCACCATGTTTCTCGCTACTGCTAAATCCAACGCTCGATAATCTTTCGTGATTTATTCGAGACAAAAGTGTTTGTGATAGATAGCAGTCCTCTTATGCAAATAGTCATTAAGATAACTAATTCCGCGTGCATCACATTGGTCCAAATAGTTATATATAAAACTTGTTAACTCTCTTTTGTTAGTTACTCTAATCTTTCTCATTGTTAGGTTTCCTTTCTTCTTCTGTTTTCAATTTCATATTTTGAATTGAATTTTTTTAATGGGGTTATGAGATTCTAGTTTGTTTTTGTTGCTTATTGTTTATACCCTTTATAAAACTCAATGCAAGTTAAAAGGAAATAATACTATAGATTTGTTTTTTTTTTCTTTAGGGAACACTATAGATTTGCTGGCAACAGGTTTATAAATATGTTAAGCAAATTCAAATACTATTTTTTGGTCGGATATTTCATAGACAATATTATCCTTAACAATTTAATTTTTTTTAAAATTTAATTAAAAATCCATGCTAAAATCATTGCAATTAGCTAACTTTTAGTTGAATATGTTTTATGCTACAAGTTTTCCCTTAACAATCTAATAGATTGATATAACTAAATTTAAATTTAAAACATATAGATTGAATTAAACTAGAATAAATATTTTACAATATATACAACAAAATATAAAAAAAAATGCGGATAGACGAACATATTAATGCTCGTCTTTCTGCTAGTAGTAATAAAATAAAATATACAGATCACATAAAAAAAAGTTTCAAGGCCATCTGAAATATTTTAGAGGACGTGTTCTAATATTTGACCCTATTCTAATTTTGGACCCTAAAGTTATAGAGAAATTTTTATCAATTGTGACGAATAACATCTCTTAAAATAGTTTCTGCAATATCTAATTAAAACTGTTAATATAATTAACGTTTAAACGATGAAATATTGTTACAACTATTGGCTCAGTCCAAGTACTTATCGTCTTTCTGCAGGCACATTCTTTTTATTTTTAAATTTAAAATGTTCCAGTATGTTGAGGTTGGTTGACGCACATGCCGAATCACATTCAATCACCAGATCATTGCAAAAAATTTGATAATTTGTTAAATTGACAATTATAACTAATATTTGAGAATTTTCTCAGTGTATCGGGTTTATGCTTGGAACTTGGAAGTAGAGGGAGTATAGTGGTGCTAAGTGTGGCCATAATTAAGTCTGCTAGAATTGGGCAGCAAGAGGAGGCGGCGGATTTAGCTTGAATGTTAATTTTGGTATTTGACAGTTTTTTTTTTTTCTGTAATCAGACGCAGGTGTGTATTATAGGGCATCAAGGAATTATGTTTCATTTCATTTAAAGTGCAGATAAAGGCATGAGATGGCAGCAGATTGATAGAGAAAATTTTAATAAAGTAAAGATGCTTCTCTTTGTCAGGACAGAATAGGAGGCATTGTTGTTCACTTAATTAGCAGCAGCATTTTCAAGCTGATTTTCATATTAAATGTTAAGGATTCAGTTAGAAAATGTTTAGCATGAAAAAGGAGATAAAGGTAGCAAAATGCAGTGTACAGATTAGTATCTTGAATCTAATTGAATTGTTTTTAGAGTCGAGATCAGTGCATAAGTGATTAAGGATTTTCAAATCTTGGTTGTAAATTCATTTTTTAAAATTGAGAAGCTGGTGATTTTTCGCTGTGTGTTGAGGGATTGCGTGTTAAGAGTATTCTTGGTTGTATCTCAAAATCCTTGTCTATTTGGCTCCGGTGTAGTAGTTGATGTTCCTTGCATTGCCTACGGTTTTCCGGTAGCTCATAGACTTGTAGCGAGATCCTAAGGAGTCTCTTTTAATTCGATCCCCAGGCAATTTTTGACAACTTGTTCGAATGGGGGCTTATAGTGGTTATATTGGTGTTCGAGATTCTATAATCCCCGGCATCCTTGTTGTTGTATTTGGTGATCTCGAGGGGTTATGTCCTCTAAAAACATTCTTGTTGTTTTTGGACATCTTTTTAGCATTTCTTGTGCTTTGAGATGTTCTTCCTTTATTTTAATAAAATCTTATTTTTTTCCTTTATTTTTCGCGCGTCTTTCAAATTTTTCATTTTACCCCGTTCGAATTATACAATTCAAACCATTTACCACATTTCGGATAATATATATGCATTTCCTAAAAATGTAGGAAACACTTATAGATTTCCCTGGTTTCTCCGATTATATAATTCAATGTTCAATCTTCTTATATTATAAATTGAGAAAATGTATACTTGCACTAGTTTATGTGTTGAGAATATGGATAGTTTTTACGTGCATCAACAGGTCCAAGTTCCTCGATACATTTGGTCAAGTGATCCTTGATGTCCATTTGGAAGGTCAGCCTTAATCTTGATGGTCTTGGTGGGGTCGTTTTTCGCCTGGACTTCAGTGAGTTTCCCATTAAGCTCTAGTCTTTCAAACCTCTTTCTAGCCTCCAAGGACAAAGCGTCCTTATTTTTATTGTCATCGTTGATGAGCTTAGGTTCCAATTGAGTGTCGAAGTCAGTGAGGTTAAAGTCATAGGCCAACGTTGACTTCAGGGGTTTCTTTCCGTCCTTGGAGCAGTCTCGCTTGTCTTTCACCTTCTACTTCCTTTCTTTCTTATACTTCTTCAAGGATGCCAGTAAACATCAGCGACTAGATTCAAGTTCCGCGTCCATGGCACCTATTTCATCATGGGTTTTATGGTAACACATTTTGAGGTGTACAGTTGATGAAACAACGCACGGTTTGGCCAAGGTAGGCCTTCCAATGATGCAATTATAAATGGACCGGCAGTCTACCACAAAGAACTAAGACTTGACAAGTTTTGTTGCATTTTGCTGTCTGAATGTTACTAATACCTCAATGTATACCGCTAAGGATGGGTAGAGGCTTCATTGAATCATTGGAGGTCACATGTGTTGTACGATAGTAGGTCCTTCTCAGTAAGTTCAATGAACAGATGGTACGTACATAATGTCACATGAACTTCTTCCAAGTCGATTAATGAACTACATATTTTATATAATTTTGGAACCAAAATGCCGACACAGACAACACGAGACTTCCATTTACATTAAAAGCTAGAGGGACAACAAAAAAAATCACTGCTACAAATTTAAATTTGCACTTTATGTGATCTAGAAAATAGGCGCTATTTAATGACATAAATTGTCCTCTATCCAAGTAGTGAACTTGTGCACATCCATAAAACTAGATTGAGTTAAAAATAAACTAGCACATTTTGGCCATAATGTTCATAAATAAACTTGCAAGCACTTTCTGATGATCTTTCAGAACTTTTTATTTCAATCTGATCCTTTCCTAGTAATGACAGCTTAAATTAATGTCATCATTCTGTAAAGCATTTTTCAACCTATAAAGGGAGTGATCCAGTGCATTCATTGCTATGAATTTGTGATCTTTGACACGGTAATGCTCAGCTTCGTGAATCAATTTGTTAATTTCTTCTATTGACAACCTTTCTTTGTTGTTTGTTATTGTTAACTCGTTGGTATTTCCGGTGGATTGTTCCTTAGAAGTAACAGTTAGGATTCAATTTTCATGAACAGAAAAGCATACATCAAAAGATGGCCGCGAAGAGTAAGGGGGAAACAAAAATAAAAGAACCTAGCAGATTTTTCTTTCGCCCTTTGAAACCTTGATTAAGAAGCTGCATTGGTTATCTACAATTTGGTCCCTAAACTATTTAAATCAACTGAGAGGCTCCTAAACTATGAGAATTACATCAATTTAGTCCTTGAACTATAAAATTTCAAGGCTTCACTCAAAAATTCAGTCTGCACTGCTGCACCATAAGCAGCCAGTACTTCATCAGGGTTAATGCTCTTGCATAGAACTCATACCCATCTTGGCATAACGGATAGAACTTAAATCAACTTAAAAAATTCTTGTAATAGTTGTTGTACTTTTGAAATTCTAGAGGAGCCACCAACAAGGACAACATAATGGATTAAACTGATGTCCATCTTGGCATCAATAAGACTCTCAACAGTTCCAAACACTTGTTGGAGAGTTCCATATTGATTTCCTCAAACTTGGCATGAGTGATGGACAAAAAGAAGTTTAAGCAGTGAAACAAAGAATCTACCTTAATGGCGGTGAGAAAAGAAAAAAATATTGTCATTTTGTCTCTATCGCATGCCGTTCCCAACCTCCTTATGGCCCTTGCGTTCACAATAGCATCACTGAAAAATACAATGCACAAAATTCTGATTTTGATTGACAAAAGTTGGACCAGAGATATAAAACTGAGTGCAAGGATCAATTCAATAACTGGAAGTAAACTAACATTAAACTATAGATGATATGGTTCATAATTATTTCAAATTTCACACGCATAAAATCGAAAATTACTAGTTAATAAATCTGGCTAGTGGATTTTACGATACTCGTCAACTTATCCAAACAATCCTTGAACACCTCTTTCTTATTTTGTTAGCTCGAGTAGAGAATTCACTGCTTTAACTTTTTTCTAGTACTTTACATCTTCATCCTTGTATTTCTCAGATTCTTCAATCATGCTTATGATGTTCTCAGTTGAAAGTCTTCTTTGTCATTGGTTATGTAATCTCCTTATTTACAGTAGAGTCTTCCTCAGCAGATACAGTTAAGATTCCATCAGCATCTATCTTAAAAATATACATTCAACGAATGGCCTCGAGGATTAAAAGTGTTACAAGAATGGACTTGTCAGCATTGATGCTTTTACACCGATCCTTCCCCTTGAAAATTTGAAATAGGTGCTGCACCTTTGGAATCCTCGAGCACACATATTTACTGTTTCCATACACTTCGGAAAAAGGTCCATATTGAGTTCCTCAAACAGCGCACGAGTTACTGATGAACAAAAATCAATATTTTTCAAAGAAAGCATCTATCTCAATAGTGGTATCAATAGCAACCGCGCACAAGTTATTTTTGCTTTTTCACACGAGGTTCTTAACCTTCTGATGCTTTTAGTTTTACCAATAATGTCTACTTTGTTTAATTTTTCCTTTTTAACTCCTCTACAAAACAGTTCACCATTTCACCATTCTATTATCAAAGTCCTCTCCTCCAGCAGTTCACCTTCTGATGCCTCCAGCAGTGTCTTTACCTTCAAAGACTTAACTTTAATTATATGTATAGACATATCAAATGTGTCTCCGCCAATATCAAATATGAAAATATTCCTCTCTTTTGAAGCCCATATGCAAAAAA
>Ga0315914_1010911_pt1 | contig 11121 bp, 7 predicted proteins | sample MpolenodulesMG_FD_203920 | JGI IMG/M metagenome (GOLD analysis project Ga0315914, IMG submission 203920) | Medicago polymorpha root nodule microbial communities from Los Angeles, California, United States - elongated nodules | ecosystem: Host-associated > Plants > Roots > Nodule | place: USA... | reverse complement strand
AAAGATTCTTTTTTTAGGTTCATTGAATAATTAATGTATCTGCTTTACAATATAGACCAGATACATTAACTACTCAATGAACCTAAAAAAGGAATCTTTTCTTATATTTGAGATCGGAGGGAGTAGATTTTAATCAACATGTTAGTAATTGACAATTTAGTTAGTAGAGTCAATGAAAAATAAAAGTTTGTTTTTTGCTTGGGAATAATGAATTTGGAATCAAACAAGATTCACAAATGCCTCGTCCTTTCTGTCTACAATATTGGCAATTCACTCATGGTATTCATTGTAGACTTCAGATTTCATCATTTATGGGAATAAAACTACTAAAGTACATTCAAATGCGTGTTTGGTGCGTGCATCGTGTCTCTACTCTACCTTTCTGTTAGTAGGTAGGGAGGGAGACCTTTATTGTAGAGAGCACGTGTAAAGAGCTAGTAGCATATTCCTCGTGCTTAGATTAGATCCACCAGCTTGATTAATGCTACTTTAAAATCATTTGAAACTTTAAACAGTCTCTTCTGTTTAGCGATAACTAATCTCTGTAATAAAACATGTTGATAACATAATATGTGTTTCTCTTCAAAAAGAAAAACATAATGTGTGTTTTATCTTTTCAAACGAGTTTTCTCAATACAAAACAGTCAGAAACCTCTGCCATTTGCAAAAGGAGTTCAAATCTCTTACCATTTGAACCAATCATTGTAGGAAAATCATCAATTGTAAATTTTTAGGTACTTTGGAGTTTGCATTGGTACAAATATCATCCGCAAGTAATTTGTCTAACATTTGAGTTTATTCTAAAATAAATTAATATAAAAATATGATATAACATTGATTGATTGGATGAAGGGTACATATTCAACCAAACTACATGGATACCATTATGTTCACCGAAGGATTATGAAATAAACATATTGATAAAAAAAACTATATAAATAATATAAAAAAAGGACAAAAAAACATTGAAGACTTTGATTTGAAGTAATTGCTTTTTTCTTGATATGTTTTTATCCGTTTAGCATTTTCTTTTCAAACGTCCTACAAAGTTGCTCATGGGACAAGTCTCTTGCTCTTACTATTGCGTATTTTGCATGGGACCTTCCTGGCCTTGTGCTCAGAAATTGGGAATATTCGTAAGTGTTTCACGCAAACTTGAAAACAAATAACATCCTTGTTAACACTTTCCTTTATACATATCTTTCATAAAAAAAATTGCACTTTCGTCGTTGATGTGAGAACATTCTATGTTAAAGGTTCGAACCTAGGTCACCATATTTCCATTCTCTTGTGTGCTTTTTGAATACATGTCATTAATGAGATCGGGCATTTTAGATTTAAAACTGTCCTTTTAGTTAAAAGGATCTTGGCTATAAATTTTCAATCAGACGACTAACATTGATTACAACGTCATGTTGTGCAACTGCAAAAAATCCCATTCCCCACTAGACCAATAAAAAAAGAAACTTCTCTCTTCAACCAATCACACCCTTAAGTTTAAGTGTGTGTATGCTATTAAATTTAAAGCGTGTCAATATAAAAAGGAGATCGTATCATTTACACCTTGTAGACTAAAAATGCACAAAATTCCCCCTAATCAAGGTGGAGCTAATCTTATAAACAAAATAATAATACAGTTACTCCACTCAGAAACCTAGGTGGGAGCGTGCCATTGTGCGAAAAATCCTTCAAAACTTTAATGTCACTACTTAGAACATTATTATTACAATATTACTGCTAAAAAGGCATTTCCAAACCCAATTTATAGCTCACATTACAAGAGAATAAAGAATAGATAATGAAGCACAAGGGCTAAATATTCTTTGCACAAATGCATCTTCAAGCCTTGAAGTGAAATTTGCCTGGCTTAGGATATTTCTCTTCCACCTGTTCTACTTTGTTAAATTTAAAACCTCTGATTCTCAATACCTCAGGCTCCGACGGATCTTTGTAGTCAATTGGTTCGATAGTCCAACCCTTGTTCTGAACTGAACCACCTACCTTTACCTATATAATTCATAAAAAAAAGCGCATTAATTTAATAGATTCAATCAAACATGGGCATGTGCATTCAAGTGAATAGAATAAGTTTCAAGCTTCATTTACTTTTTGAAGAGATAGTGGTGGGGATAATTTATGGTAATAAAAGTAATTAAAAATAAGAATGGAATATCTATAGCATGTGCAGTCGTTATTGAGAATTTAGTATAAAAAAAGGGCAACCCGGTGCACTAAAGCTCTCGCATACGCAGTTTATCAAGTGTGGATGTACTTATTAGAAATTAGGTTCCACAGTTGTTATTGACAATTCAACATATGTTATGTCCAAACCATTTATTAGCACCTATAGATGAAAACCATACCTAGTTTGGATGATAACCTATTCAGAAAAGTTGATAACACGCCTAGGAGTAGGGGGTGGTGTAGGAAAAAAGGCTACACTATTGTGCTTTCTTACATCAAGTTGTAACTATTCCTACCAAATAGTTAGTATGCAAATGCAGCAAAACACTCATCATGGTTAAATACCGATAAATTGTATTGGCATACCTCTGCATCATCGACGGCATCTATGATAAGAGCCCCATCTACTGAAAGATTTTCAATGAAAATTTTTTGACCCTTGATTGCGAGTGTAGACTTGTGAGAAATGGAGCAATTTCCACTGACTTTGCTCTTAATTGAAGAGAAAGTCAGACCCCATTTTGGCTTCCATGTGATACGGGGCCAAACTTCAACCTCTTGACCATTGAAATTCTGCAATACTGGATCTGCTACTTGGAAACCAGCCTGGAAAGGAAAAAAGAATGCAGAGAATTTATTATAACAATTATAGTTTTAGCAATTGGTATCTAGGCAGTCAGGACAAAAGCACAAAATAGACATGGTTTTAGCAATTGGAAACCAGATCTATTCTCCTTACTATTGTTTCTAAGGTCTTCACTGTACATGCTCAAATCACCTAATATGAAATTCTAGCATCTTCGCTGCAAAGGGGGCTATCTGCTCTGAAATTTCTCCCTGATAATTTTATCAGCTCGTTCATCTTTGTGACATTAAGTTCAATTTCTTGTTAGTTTTTATATGCAACAGGCAGCAGTAGCATATGTAACATTGCAGGTTTTATAGTCGTGCAATAAAATTTTCCTTTAAGCTGAGTGTTATCTTTTTATCACATTACACCCAAAGCAATCCAATCCACTCAATTTAGATCTTATGGCCAGCATCTCTCTCTTTCTTCTTTATTCTGTACGATGGACTCAAGGTACTTAAAACATGAATTGAAATTCTATTGCAAATATTTTCACAAAACTAATTATTAAAAGAAAATAAAACACCTATGTCACAGCGTTCAAGATTTGCAGGTTACAAGGGTAAAATCACTTAATTACCTTCTTGAGAATAATGCTATTTGCACGATAGATGGCCATTTCTCCAGAGGTAGCACTATGGTATGGATTTCCTTTTGGCACCTTCAGATAAAAAAAAGTACATGAAATTATCCATCTTGAAAACCTTTTAGAAAGTTAAGGGTTTATTTGTTTTTGTTTCCATTATATGATTTCATTTCTTAGTTTCACCTTTAGTTACAAAATGTCACTTTTTTAGTGCATTTCCTATTTTCGAAGTTCTGTACATAAAACACAGAAAACAATTAGAAGCTGTTTCCAATATTTCTTTTACAAAACGTTGAATATTGGGAAATAGTTTTTTGCAAATTTAAATTAAAAAAAAGAAAAGAAAAGTAGTGGGACTTAAGACACCATTACTCGACCTTTATACTATAAAAATTTCAATTCGAATCCAAATTTCTTAATTTCAGAAACTTGTGGCAAGAACTTCCAATCTACTTCAATTGAATACATAATCTTAACTAGGAAATCAAACACTTCCACTATTTCTTTTTACTTTCTTTTGTTTCTGCATGTATGAACTTTAGCATTAAAGTTTAAGCAGTACCTTAGCAGCATCCTCAGCATTATTCTTCACAGGTGCATAAGCAAACCATGTTTCCATCACCTGCACAATTACATTGGACCGGTTAGGTAGCACCAAGCATAACAATCAAACAGCCATAAAGTGACATCACAGCATGTACGGACTCCATTTATACCTCAAGATAATCTCAAAGGATGAAAAGTCAAACTTGATAAGATTCGCTAAAATTATATACAGCTCTCAAATAGATAATTTACCGTGAAGCCAACCCTGGCAGATGGGGGCAATGTTTTTGGATAGTCTTGCATCATACATTCAAGTCGAGTTGACGATTTAAATGCAGTTTTGCTGGAATCTTTATACCTGCAGTGAGTAAATACAACATTGTAGATGTGATATATCAGGAGAGAAAAACCATAGTGAGATAAATTTAAGTCAGCATAGATTTTTCCTCAAGTTTTTCATGAAAACTTTCTCATAAAATAATGCTAGTTCAACTACAAACCAATTGGAATAGTTCATTCTCTAAAGAATAACATCAATCATCTATCTAGAAAAAAGAGAGACGGGAGAAAAGAAAATGGTAAAGCAAAGTCGGTTGCAACAACAAAGCATGGAATGTAATCAAAGAAAATTGAAGCATGCTACAACAAATTGATGAAGTAATAATATAGTATAGAGAGAATAAGAAAGAAGAATTACTTTGGGTTAACAAACTCCTGTATGGCACCTCCTGTTTTTGTGAGCTCTTCAATGTAAGGACCAAGTTCTAAAATCAACTGGAAGAAAAGAAAGAGATTGTCACTATGCAATCGTGGCATAATCATGATGCAATTCAACTATGTAAGGGTATGATGTCATATAACACCAATCACAACTAAAACATTGCTGTCAAAGCCTGAAATGTCTAGTATTCAAATAACCAAACATAATGCATAATGATCTGAAAGCTCATGCCATTTGACATGATAATAATGCACATAAGTAAACTATCAAATCAGCCACACAATAGATAATTAAAAGGTGAATTCCACGGCTGGGAGGGAAGATGATAACACTGAGGTAAGTATGAAAAATGATTACTTGGTTTATATTTCCTGGAAATGGGGAGTAGCCGGTCTCGCTGTTGACGTCACCGTCAGGGTATCCACTTGCTCTCAGAAGAGGATCTAGCTGATTGTACTCCACATTTATCACCATAGACCTTCCTGTCATTTTAATGATCATGTGCTAAACATATGAATTCTAGAAAATCCATAAAAAATCTCATTGACATAATGAAGTCATGAGACATTTTATTTATATAATGCTAATAAATTTGAATAAAACCTCCAAGCATGTAAAAGTATAAGTACAATCAAATGTTATGGATTTCAAACTGTGATCTAACACCAAATACTTTTTTATCAAAGAAAAGGATCTATCCTAGCAACTATTTACTTCAACTTGGTGGCATTTCAATCCTCAAGAAAATAAGGAAATAGAGTAGTATACGTTATACACACAATTTGAGGGTATGAAAAAGCTACTTGGTTCGTTAAGATTTCACAGGCTTACAGTTATGAATTGTATTAGCTCAAGTGAATAGTTTGAAGGTCAGCATCAAAATTGTTTCAGCATCATACCTATGTGTTATGATGCAAGTTTATTATTCGCATCCACGTTAATATAACATACGCGACTTCAGAATCAGCATTCAGCACTATCGTATTTGTCTATGAGGGATGAAACAATCAACTTACCATCTGAGTGGGTGAGCCTGGTAATTCCACCAATAGCTTCTTTTGCTTTCCGAGGAACTGCAAGAGAATTAACATGGTACTGCTTGGTAGAACTGACACCCAGTGCTGATGGAATTGCCTGCATCCACGAATTAATACTTAAAATATACCAATGGGGAAATAAGAGAAGATAAGTTGAAAGTAGAAAATGCTAAAGCAACTAACCTTGAACAGAAGTCCATTTGTATCTTGGAAAAAGAGAACCCATTTCAACCCAGCATTATACCTAACAAGTATACATTCATCACATCAAATTTACGATCAAAGCGATTTGCTATATTTATTTCTTGGATTATTAGAATACAATCCCATCAACTTATAGAATTGGCAACCGATATTTAGGCTTTGTCTAACATGCAAAAATAAAAAGGTCTTGCACCATGCACAAAGTGTCTTTTCCACCATTGGATCAAAAGTCACATCATTTTTCATTTAATTTAACAGTGAAATTTATTGATCCAATGGTGGAAACTGGCTTGTGCATGATGCAAAACTTGTTACACTTGTGCACCATAGAATTGACACTGATATTTAGTGTGACATGGCAGGTTTTTTTTTGTGCCCAAATATATTCGGAACATTCTTAAATTACGTAGAAACATGTAATTAAAAGTTCTATCAAATGTCTTTATATATCATAAAAATGAAATTGAAGAGATATATGTAGGTCTTAAAGATCTATAAGCTGCTCAAGTCATACCATACTTTCAGAATACCGCTGGAATGAAGAAGTGAATGCACATCACCATGCCCATGAGGTTTTGTCTACCCAAAGAGAAACGGTTAATAGAACGCACTTTGTTTCAAAATCCAATATTTTACGTTAATAGAAAACATTTTTTTCTCTGCCTTTTGTTAAAATAACGCAATCAGACTTATATCCAGCAATACCTGAATTCTGTATCTGTTTTTTGGATCCAATGCAAGCCTGGCATCATTATCGTCTAAGCATGCAACTTTTTCCTGAATCATGTTCAAAATTAATAATTTTAAAAACTCAATGCCAGATTGAACTTTCCACAAGACATAAAAGACATACCTGCTTTAAGAGTGTTACTTGTGTGGGTTGCATGCCAAAGTAAGAATTTGATTCTAATAGCTCTAAGGTACGCTCATGAGTGTCATCAGAGGTCATAATAACAAAAGGAATTTGTGTCTTGCCTTCGCCTGAAAGTTGAAAACCATACCCATTACTAGAAAGTACTTTGAAATATTATAGGTAATTAATACCATAGCTGATATTAATTACCACAAGAGGATAGGCTATTGTTTGAAAGAGAGAAAGAAAAAGAAACTCTAAAAGTAGACTTTCTTGCTCTAATGTGGAAAATATTTTATGGAAACCATTTTATGAGAGAAAAAAAGGCATTTTGATTACACTCCTATGTTTGTTGTAAAAGTCGACTATTGCAACTCATTTTAGCAGAGAACGATTACATGTCATGTCTTTTTAAAAAATGTTTTCACATAATACATAAATTTCTGTAAAAAATGTTTTTTAAGAAAAAATAATTCACTAGAAATGTTTTCTAGGGGGCTATTTTCTACTGAATTTTGTTTCTTCCAATATCAAGTCATTTTCCAAAAATAATGGCATATAAAAAGTTACTTTCTGCAGAATGAATGGACCCTAAGTCATAGGAATTAGGTACAATATAGAAAGGCCGTCTACACAAGTTTCTCAAAGTCTTTTGTTTTACCAAATTTGTAACAAAATCGGATGGTAAAATATGACTCTGAATTGAAAAGATATTAATACTGACCTTCCGAGCTTGCTTCTTGAAGTGCCAATATGGATTCAATGTAATGCTGTAAGAAACGTGTTCCCGTCGTTGTTTCCGCCGGAAGAGCAACCTAAAAGAAGAGAAGAAGCCATGGTTAAGAACTACTCCCTCCCTCTCATTATAAGTGTCTCATTTGCAATATTTTTCTTTCTCAAATTAATTGTCACTTTAGAATACCAATGAAACATTAATTATTATTTTTTTACTAATACACCCTTATTTATGGCATCTCAAAGCAACTAATTAATCCACTAACTACAATTACTAAGTGTATTTTAGTAAATGAAACTCATTTTACCATTGAAACCAACACAATTAATCATTTTCTTAAAAACCGCACACAAATCAAATGAGACGCTTAAAATGAGAGTGAGGGAGTAGTAATTAATCCCTTATCTTATCATGCTGGAATTGTCCACGGACAAACACATGTCACAAAAATTCATTTGTAAGGTATGAGAACTAGAGCTAAAGCTATGTAAAAGCAAAAATCCTTACATTACAGTATTAGAGTGTGAACTTCGAACTAAGTTTATTAGACATACTTGCGTCTACAAGCATATTTAACACTAGTTTGTTTTGGGAGCAGGGCAAAGGAGACAATTTTATTGCAGAAATAAGATAAATATTATAAGTGACAGAATAAACAGTCCTCCAAACAAATAAGGATAAAACACAGATTTGAAGAGCAAGATAACAAAACTAAACTTAATGCAGACCAAGGTTGCATTATAATCAATATTAAGTCATCCTTGTAAACACAGCACAGCTTTGTTGCAATGGAGGCAGTCACAAGTTTTTTAAAATTCTTTTGGAAAAAATTATTTATTTGAGAAAAAATAACCCTCCAATCCTAAAGGAGAGACACTCATAGTGGCAGATGAGAGATTACACCACATCAAGCAAATGAAAGTGAAATGTTTAATCATTTATGAGTTAAAGGAAAGCTAATCAATGGTACTTTCGATGAGTAAACCATACAACTAGATTAGATATTTGATTTATTAACAGAGTCATCCTAGTCTAAACGCATGGCTTCTTCTTTGGATAATGTAATAATGTGTTTGGGAATCAGATTCCCCATCAAAATCTTCATTTAATAAAAATCCACCAAAAAAATTCCTAATGTACATAGCATTTAATTTGGCTCCCTCAATAATTCAGTTTAAACTCTATAGCTACTTGAGTTTTTTTGTTTTTTGTTTTTATAATACTCAGAAATTCGAGTTGATAAGCTCACAAGTCACAATGATCACCAAACACCATAAAATTATGATGATTGATTTTGACAAAACAGCAGCAACCTTATATATACAAGATGTCATCATCATCACAGAGAGTGACAAAGCAACAAAAAAAAATCAATGAAAGAATACCTTAATCCCATTGTATCCTAGACGCTCGCCAAGACCACCAGCAACAAGAACAAAAGCAGCTCTGCGAGCTTCACGCACACCTGCTTCCTCAAATTTGATGAAATTCTCATCACCAAACGTCAATGTCTCACCAGTTGGAACCTGTGAAATCATTACTAAACAGTCTTACACATTATTCCATTCCACGAAAAAATGCAAGGACTTTTTTTTACGCATGCATGCTTCCAAACAAATCACGCCATACAGATAATTTTGGAGATATTTTAAGAAAAGTGACACTATGGTGCATGTGTAAAAAGTTTTACTACACCAACATTGCATAGAAATTAATCTTAAAATTCAATAGTGTATATATTAATAAATGAATAAGTATTATGATTAAATTCAATAGTATAGTAATTAAAATGTAATAAAGAGGAAGAAACAAATATGAGAAAAGTGATAATTGTGACTTACGGAAGGGGTGAAGCCATGAAAAGGGTTATTTCCAGCTTTGGAATCAGCCAAAAGTCGTTTGGCATTATTGATATAAGCTTCCAAACCACCAGGGTAGCTGGAATCAAGTAGAACAAGCTAACATACAAAAAACGCAGTGTCGTTTAGATATATATATATAAAGAAATAACAGATCTATCCATGCGATGGAATTGAATGAAAAGAAACCTGATCCAAGAATGCTTTCTTCTCGCCGTCGTCGACGCCGGGTGCCGGCCAATCTCGGAAGAGATGGTCTTGGCCATTATTCAACAGTATCTTCACCAACTCTTGCTGAATTGCGGAACAATAATGAGAATGAGAATCAGAAACAGAAGCGTAAATTGAAAAGCGAAAAGGTTAGAGAAGGAACCTGTTTCGGGGAGAGAAGGTTGAAATTGTCGCCGAGGGTGGAAGCCATGGCGGATAAAGAGAGTGAGAGTGGAAGAAAAGAAGAAACAGATCAGAAAGAATGAATAATAAAAGAGACAAGACGACAACAACAACGTAGGTAGGTGATATCAAATGCCGTGCTGGTCGGTAACTATGTCGATCTCATTTTTACTTTCACTTCTTTCTTGTTTCTACTGCATCTCACCTCAAGCCACGGTTCACCTTCAGTTTCTTAACTGGGCCCATACCACGCACGTGGCACCCCTAATACTAACAACTTAGATAAATAAATTTGTCCATATAGAATTTTCGACCAAAAGTTTAAGTTGTTTCCAAAACTCATTTTCCTCCTCTTGATTTTGCATCTCACTATCATAAAAGTCTCCGACTCAGGATTTAATACAAAGTAGTCATTGCATATGCAGTTTGTTATCGGTTTATTCCATGACGTTAAAAACTTCTATTAACTAATGAGGTGACGTGCATGAGGTGTTACATGGATTAAAGTAAAAATAGAAAATGGTCACTTTGATCCCTAAGTCGAAATCCCGACATTCTTAAATCCCTATATGTGCTACTAGATATCCTTCTTAATTCCTTTCAGTTTTAAATAAGTCATTTATATAAGTAAATGTGAACAAGTTAGTCTATAAATTACGCTTTTTAATAGATTGATCCCTTTTTTCATACAACTTAGTTTTTTTTAACAATTTCATACAACTTTGTTAAAAAGTGTGCTTACATGACCATTTAACATTGAGGTGGAATGTCCAAAGAGTATTTATGAGACCAGTTATATACATTTTTTTCTTATTGTTTGGCAATTCAATCCTAATTTTAGAGATAAATACTTTATCAACAACATTTTAAATCAAGTAACGACTGATTTTTCTTTCAAACTGAGACTAAATAATACACCTATTAACCCTAGTTTTGTGAGGGGTGAATTTAGACATGTCAACTTAACAATAAACGACCACATAAACACTTTTTAACTGAATTTGATGGAAAAGGGTAATAGTGGATATATTTTATGACTTAAAGAACTAGGTGCACTTCTACTAACATAAATGATTAATTTAAAATAAAATGACTAAACCGGTACAAAAGTTAAACTTAAAGCACCCCATGATGCATTTTGCCTAAATTATAAGGGTGGCAATTGAGTTTATTTATCCACCATTCAATTAATTCATCCATGAAAATTGCTCTTTAATGGTGTCTGGTGGTGTTGGTTTGGGTCAATGTGTTTCTCCTCAATGTCTCATGTTTGGTTTTCCCAAGTGCCAACGGGTTATGTTGCCATACACTCATACCTATTGTATTAAGGTTCAAGGGTAAAATTTGGTGTTCAATTCACTCGTGTGATTTTTT
>Ga0315914_1010909_pt1 | contig 11121 bp, 9 predicted proteins | sample MpolenodulesMG_FD_203920 | JGI IMG/M metagenome (GOLD analysis project Ga0315914, IMG submission 203920) | Medicago polymorpha root nodule microbial communities from Los Angeles, California, United States - elongated nodules | ecosystem: Host-associated > Plants > Roots > Nodule | place: USA... | reverse complement strand
GTTTCTAGTATATAATTTATTCTATACCATACACATAACAAAACAGAATTCAGGATTACTGTATAATATCATATATTAAAAAATAATTATAAAATAAACGGGCTACCCGCAGCCCGGTCGGGCTAGCCCGCGACGGGCTCGGGCCTCAATGGGCTCGGGCTAAAAAGGCCCGGTTTTAAACGGGCCTAAATTTTTATGTCCAAACCCGGCATTTTTCGGGCTTTTACGGCCCGGCCCGGCAGGCCCGACCCATTTTGACAGCTCTATATGCATGAGTGCTTAATTGAATAAGTGATTATCATGAACCTACTTGTTGAAATTCGTGCTCTAGTGTTAGTGAGATGTTTGGGTATGTTAATTTGTTAATAATTGAATGGTTGATGATAAATTTGCATATTCATGATGTGTATATATATATATATATATATATGGATAATTGATGAATTATGCTCAATTGAGGAATTATAACATGATGTTGTTGAATTGTGATTGAATACATGATTATACGTTGTGGTTGTTGTTGATTGTTGTTGATAATCTCATATCTTGGTTTGGGTATGAGTTATGATTGAAGTTGTTGTAGTTGGATTGAGTTGTTGAGAAGAATTGAATTTGGTTGTTGTTGAAAACTTGTGTTTTGAGAAAATAGCTTTTAAACAATTTCATAACTTATTCAAATGTCGTGAAATGATTGTATTCGATGTGTTAGAGCCCCGGGTCATGTCTTGGATCATTTTTGATGAATGGGGGACTTAACCCTTCGATTTTAGGCGAAAATGGCGAAGACCCGTGGCCGAAACACGCGAAAACGCGCAATGTCGAGGCGCTGCGCCTGAGTTAGTGCGCTAGGCGCCCACTTCCAGAAGGTCAGCGCCTGAGGCAGGGCGCTAGGCGCCCACAATCAGAGAGCTAGCGCTAGGCGCTGCACCTCTAGCGCCAGGCGCCCAGGACAGGACAACGGGAACGTTGTTCCGTGTCCGGGTGCTTGGGGGCAGTCGTGTAGGGGTCCGATGCGATCGTCTTGAAGTGTTCTTTTTCTGTTTTCACTTACTTTTCTACTGGAACATAATTGGCTTTGTTGAAACTTAGATTTTCCAAATGGTTTGAAACTTGTAATTGTGTCGTTTCGGTTTTTCGGATTTTGTTGGAAAATGAACTTTTGTGAACTAAAAGGATTACAAGCTTGGTCTACAGCTCATATAGACTTAGACAAGGCATGTAAGGATGGTATAATGTCCTAATCATGTCAAACTTGATTTTCGGGTGGGATTGTGGAAAATGTGAACTTGGGATTTTCTCATACGAACTTAGGCTAATCTTTGAACTAATTCTTGATAGTTCGTAAGTGGCCTATGCTCATACTTATATGATTATTTAAGATCGAGTTGTAGGTTTTTCAAACTTGAACAAGTTACTTTACTTTGAAAAGTATCAATGTTGGCCGTTTTGCTACTTGATACGGACTTTGTCGAAAATGGTTCTTTAAAGCCGATTACCTTATAAATCTTTGGTGAATGACTTTATATGATTAAATGAAGATATGTGAATGATTGTTAGGTGTTGAATATGATGTTATCATAAAGTGTCGTATTTTCTCCTTTACTTGAATTGTGAGAAAGTGTATGAAGTTGTTGAGCCATATTATGTAGTTAATGTTGATTAATGTATATATGAAAATTGATGTTTGTTGATAATATGACAAGGACTCTTATTTGAATTGTGATTGTTGATTGTGTGGACGTAAATACTTGATAATGCAATTGTTGTTGGAGTTGATCAATGTAAATGGAGGTGTACTTTTACATTGTTGTTAATGGATGTATATGTTGAAAGTTTTGCATTATTGGGTATTTGCTTGTATGTCCATGCATCATAAATCATATTAAGTCATATAAGAAATGAAAAAGGAGGTGTACTTTTACATAGTTGAATCGTAGGAGGAGGTGTACTCTTACATGAGATGTTCGGTTGGCATCTAGTTGTCGGTGACATGGTACCACATGCATATATGTGTCGTATATAGGCGCATATCATATTGGCATGAGTCTTAAGTGATGTATGTGAATGATGGTTGTTGTTGGTAGGTGTGTTTGATGAATATATAATCGTGACATTATAATTGTTGTGTGTATATGCATATGAAAGTTAATTGCTCTTGATAATTAATTGAGACTTAATTTGATTCATTTATGTCAAATTGTTTATGTTGATTATGATTGATATGAAGCTTACCCCTAGTGGTCTGTGGTGGACCGCCTACCTATTTGTATGAACGGGTAGACGACGTGCAGGAGTAGTTGTTGGTTGCTTGGTGAGTGTTTGGATAGCGGGAGCTATCTCCGTTATCGTTTCCTTTGGAGTCTTAGAGTAGGCTCTTATCTAGGATGTCTGTCTTTATGATTATTCTAGATTGTTTATGCTGAACTTATGTTGTTGAGATTTTTCCCATATGTCGGGACTTGGAGATTTTTATGATGATGTATATTGATCTTATGACATGTATATTTTGGAGATGTATGATTTATATCTGCTGCGACTGTTGAATAATTTTATAAATGCATGTTGTTTGATAGTTGTTGAAGACGTAGCGTCTATTTCTTGAATATTTATATTATTCGCGTGTTTTATCGCTTTAATAGAAATAGGGCGTTACACTACGTCCCGTAAACGAATCCCCTTCGACTTCAAAAACGGTTAGAAAGACCCCCAAGTCCTTTGGAGGTGGAATGAGATTATTCACTTCACTTTGGAGCCTTGATTAAGCCCAGCCATCTCCTTGAAAGAACCAACTTACAATCCCTACTAGCACCCTAACAAATCAATGTGACTCAATGTTCAAAGTGATTCTAAGAAAAAGTGTTTAATCTTGAAGAATTTATGGACAAAGAGTTTTTGAGACCTAGAGAGAATAGAAGCAAATGATTCAATAATTTTGGAGTTACGAGGAGGAAAGTATACATAGTGAGGAGTGACAAAATTAAATATTCTCACAAAAACAACATAGTGAATCGATTCACTAAATGAGTGAATCGATTCAGACAGCAAAAATACAAGCCAAAGATACATGAAGAATGGTACGATTGAGTGCAGGTGTGAATCGATTCATGTGAGCCTAGGATGAAGAATGATGTGATTCAACCTATTGTTGAATTGATTCAGTGCAAGTCAGAAGAGTCTTATGATGCGATTCAAACTGTGATGAATCGATTCAAACTATGATGAATCGATTCACATATGATACGACTCAAAAAAGTGGTGAATCGTTCCATTTGAAGTCAGAGACTTCAGATGATACGTTTTAAGGTATGTTGAATCGATTCAACAAGTAAAAAGATGAAATATGACAATTTTCAAGTGATCGAGTAATGCACACGACACAAGTGAATCCTATGATCAAGAGACATAGATGTTGGGTGCTTTAACATGCTAAATACTAGAAATCTTAAAAAACATAAATAAAACTAAATAACATCATCAAAAACATATAAAGTAAAACTATGTAGGCTTCAGTGAGCTAGTGGGAGTTGTTGGCATTTAATGCTTTTAGACGAAATGTTGGCGATGTGATGGTTGTTCAGTTTCGCTTTCCACGTGTTTGGTTTGTGTGCCTTACGCGCTCTAGGGGAAATATTACACGCGCGTGAAGCTTTGACCATTTTTTTTCCTTTCCAAGGCTATTGACAACTGTTTAGACCATGGCTCTTTGCTTTCGCTTGATCTGGTCTATCGATGTGGGAGGTTTCGAGGCTATTTAAGGAGGAGTTCTCTTTGTCTTTCTCCGCAGTTCATTGTTTTCTTTTGGTATCGTTGCTAGAAAACACTTCTTGTCTCTTACTCATAAATCTATTTGTTCCTCTTTTTCTCCTGAGCTTTGAGTGTTCTTTTTGTTTGGTGTTTTGAGTTTGAGTAAAAAATGATCTTTTCATTCATGGTTCGTGGAGGTAAGTCTTATGTGTTTATCATGGTTGTTTGTGGTGGAAAAGAATCGTTTGGAAGGTTTATCGGAGCTAGGTTAGGATAAGTAATTCGCGGCGAGGTTGTTGTCCTTCTTCGAAAAGCTTTAGCTAAGATCGTTGGCGCCATGGCTGAGTTGAAGAACTCGCCTGGTTTCATTATATCACCCATTGTTGCCTGGGTCGGTGCAGAGGCTTTCGGCTAGAGTTGTGGATGTTGTGACAAAGACATGGATTCCGGCGTGCCCCAGGTCAAGTTTCTGGATCCTTGTGTTCGATGGCACTTGGCGCCCCCTGGCCAGTCCAGTATCGAGCAATGAGGTTGTATTCTGGTTCCGGAGAGCTTGAGTCTTGCTTGGCTTTGTCTGGCTTGCTCTAAATTATGCATGTTTACAGCCAGACAAAGCTCTGTATACTGCCGACTGCGGCCTCCTGTGGCGTACTTTGGAATTCACAACTATGCATAACCCTGGCCTGGCACAGTTCATTCCTGGAACAAGTAGGTTCAGTAGGCCAGATGTGGCATTCCGGCCGTCCCCTATCGCCACCCGAAGTTTGGAAAGAAACTTAAAAGCCTTTCTTGTTTATAACTACTTTTCTTTGTGTAGATCCACCTTAACGGCCCCCCTTTGAAATTGATTTATGTCGCGTTTCGTGTTGTATGTGTTTTTATTTCATGCCACGTTTCGTGTTTGTGCATTTTTCTTTCAGGCCACGTTGGGTAGGATTACTCGGGTGTCTCTTCTAGGCCGCGCTAATGCATTTTGTTTCATGCGGCGCCCGGTTCTGTTTTGTCCGCTCTAATGCATTATGTTTCATGCGACGGTGGGTTTAGGTTCCTGGCGCCTTAACGCGTTAATGCATTTTGTTTCATGCGGCGCCCAGTTTCTTTCGGTTCGTATTGATGCATTTTATTTTGTGCGACGGTACCTTCTTTGTTTTATGCTTAATTGGCCACCTGATGGAACATGTCTGACCAAGGCTTAGTTCCCCCTTTAGGGCGTTTAGGGGAAAGACACTCTACCTTGGGGTGTCTAGCCCTTCAGGCGGGTCCCGCGACGGGTGCAAGACTTTCGTCCTACTTAAATGTAGAAGCCTTGATACCCGCCCTCCATGAGGGTGCTTCCCTCATTTGCGACATTGAGTCCTGTTAATCATGAAATAAAGAAAAATTTGCAACTTGATTTGTCCCGTGAGAACGGTTGAGTCACAACAGTGGTAGAGAATGCTCCGGTTATCGGTAACTACTTCTGGTACAGCGGCGATGTGTCTTCTACGGTGGAACGAAAGGTGCCTACAGGCATGTTAGCACTCCAACGATCAAGTCAGTAATGGAACTGAGAGAGAAAGTCTAAGAAGTGTTGTGAAAAGTGTTGTGTACCTTGAAGGGTGAAGCAAGTTCACCCTTATATAGGCGTGCTCGTGGCATAACCGTCTCCGGGTTATGCGGCGTGTGATTAGGAGCGGGGAAGGACACGTGTAGCGTAATCCCGACAAGGAGGCATGCTCTGGTGTGGCACGACGCAACTGAGTTGGCGTGCTCCTTTGAGTGCGTAGCCTATAGGCGACATATTATTGTACACATGTAGCCGTGTGAGTGGTCCAAAACAGTTTCCCCCAAGTCGTTGATGCCTTTATGGGTCAATGGCTTAAGCAGGGAAAGGAGGCGCTCGTCGACTGCTTAGTCTAGCGGCCCTCGATGCGTTGTTTCAGGAACTTAACCCCTCCCGCAAAGAGTGTGGCGTCCGTTGATGATCTAATCCGGACGGCCCTTGAAGTGTCTCGTTGGGAAGCTTTGATTTCGTCCGTGAGTGATGGCTCCGAACTTTGAGTTAGTGGGAGTAGTTGGCATTTAATGCTTCAGGCGGAACGTTCGAAGATACGAAGTTCATTAAGTTTCGCTTTCCACGCGTTTGGCACGTGCGTTGTACGCGTTCCTGGTAAAATTTTACACGCGCGTGTGGCTTTGACTGCAGTACATTTTCCCAAGACTATTGCCAGCCGTTCATATCGTGGCTCTTTGCTTTCGCTTGATCTGGTCCGTTGATGTGGACGGTTTTGAGGGTATTTAAGGAGAAGTTTCTCCTCGTTTTTCTTCACAACTCTTTATTTCGTTCCCCTCTTTCTCTCGGTATTTATTGTCCTTCTTCGTTTGTTGTTTCAAATCTGAGAAAGTGATGATATTTTTCTTTGTGGGTAGTGGAAGGAAATCTCATGTGTTTTTTCATGGTGATTTGTGAAGGCGAAGAGGAGATTGAGCTTTCTGAAGGTGATTTGTGAAGATAAATTATGTAACTTATATATGTTTCTAGCATTCTCTGAGTTAACGGAATTGTATATATATATATATATACATATATATGTTTTTTTAGACAAACATATTTTTATTTATACTTTACTAAACATGTTATAGTCATTCAAATAATCATAAATATAGTAATTAGTGAATAGGATCTGATGAATTTAATAAAAAAATATTTTATATCTTAAATATTTACCAACTAGTCAAAATATATTAATAGATATAGTAACTAGTCAAAGAATAAAAACAAAGGTAAAAATTAAGTTTATAGCAATCCTCAAATTTTATTTATGTTAATTTTTTATTGACTTTAGTATAATTTTTTTTAGTAAAGTATATTAAATACATAGATTTTGTTTTGACTAATAATAAATATACACATGTGCGTGCTCGCGCGCACACACACCTATATTTGTTTAGCATAGCTCATTATAAAACCCACAAGGTACTCGAGAAATAATACAAAAAATATTATAATTCCTTATTTCTTTCTTTGCAGTTGCATCACAACGCCATGACGAGGAAGAAGGTAAAACTTGCTTTTATCTCTAATGATTCGGCAAGAAAGGCAACCTACAATAAAAGAAAAAAGGGTATCATCAAGAAGGTTAGAGAACTCACCATTCTTTGTGGTATTCCAGCATGTGCTATAATTTCCAATCCTTTTAATTCTAAAACAGAGGTGTGGCCTAATCTAGAGGGGGCTAGACAGGTGATTGAGAGGTACCATAACTCATCAACAAAAGATGAAACAAAGAATGTGAACCAAGAGAGTTTCCTATTGCAGAGGATTACTAAAGCCAGGGAGCAACTTCAAAAGCAAAGCCATGACAATCGTGAGAAAGAGCTGAACAATCTTATGATTGGGTACATGAAAAATAGAAAGCTACCTGATGAATTGTCTGTTTCTGAATTGAAAGAATTTGATAAGCTTATTGAGAAAATTCTGAAGGACATGGATAACAAGATTGATGCACTTGGTTGATCAAATTAATATCGTCTTAAACTTTAGAAACTTTATGTTGTGATTTTGATCAGTGTTATTTTAATTGAAAATATCGTCTTAAACTTTAGAAACTTTATGTTGTTTAGAGAGGCATTACCTTTGTTATTTAGTGCATCTGAATAAAGCTCATGGATTTTGAATTAAAAAAATATTGTTAGATAAAATAAGTAGTAATATTCACACAAACACACACGCAGATATGTATGGGTTTTGCTAGAAGACACCTCTTACGAAGGTGTCTTTTAGCAAGTTATTATATGAGCATTTGTTAAAAGAGACCGACTAATTTTTATGAAGGTGTCTTTTAGCAAAGTTATAACTAAAAAGTGAAAATCACACCTTGAGGTGTGGGTTGTTAAAAGACACCTTCATGGATGGCTTATAGCAAAACCCTATATGTATAAATGAGTTTGATATCTAAGAACATGAGAATGATTTATCAACCATTAGATCAAAATAGATTGTTCAGATTAAAAGTCTCAATTAAAATAACACATGTGCCTTTCCATACTCTCTATCTTAAACTTGTTTACCTTCACTCCTTCAACCCACCTTCTTCCCCAAACCAACCATCACATGAATCTTTGAGCCTTATATTATTCCGTTATGACACCTTTAAATTAATTAAATACACCATAACATATATTTTTAATGTATGAACTCTGATTTTTTTTTTTTGTATTGTTTTTTTAGTTGACTGAGATTTCAAATCTATGTGGTGACTAATAAAAGTGTTTCCCTTTTTCTTATCCATCATTTCAACAACTATTTCCATCGCTACTAAAATCTAGAACAAAAGTTATGGCAGATTTGCAGTCATTTTTGTTCAGGGTTACGATTAAGAATTATTAGGTTTTGGGAAGAAAAAAAATTGTTTGAAAGGAGGGTTTCAGAATTCTGACGATTGGAACATGGTGGTTTAATGATTGATGAATTAAAACCAATTAGAACATGGTGTGGTGTATTGATGAATCAAAACCAGTTAGACATACAATGTTGCAGAACAGTGGATTGGAGAAGATGGTAAAGTGAAAGGTTTTATATTGATTGAGTGTGGAAAGACACATGTGTTAATTAAAATTGAGCTTTTAATTTAGACCATTTATTAATATTATAATCTAATTGTTGATAAATCATTCTCATGTTCTCACATAACAAATTCATTCTCACTATGTATGTCATATATATATATATGGTTTTGCTAATACACACTTATTCATTTTTATGAAGGTGTGCGTTAGCAAGGTGCACCTTTTTGAGTTGGACAAAAAAACCAACATTTTCTTTTAAAAGCAATTAAAGTGACAGATATATTGGTAATTTAAAATATCATATTATTTTTAAAATCAAAATCATTTTCATTAATCTCCTTCCTCATTTCCTTTCTCTCTCAAGCTTTTCCTCCACCTCCTCTTTGAATCATGTTTTCTGCGCTTTCCCTCTACATAGTCAATTCCATGAAGACATCACAACTTCTTCTATTTAGTTCTATATTTGTTTTCATATTGAACTCAGGAGGTCCTTCATTTAAATCGATATTGTTCTCCTATGTCTCACATTAATACTAAAATTGAGTTGGTAATTTGGTATAATTTACTAGGTGTCCTTTTGTTCTTCAAATTTTACCATCACCTTCTTTAAAAAATTCACTATAACTAATTTAACCAATATGAGTAATCAACAAATAATATAGAAATAAAATGAGGCATGCTCCCAAAGAAACAAAACTGGCAGCACGATTTTTGCCCCTTTTCAAAGTAATAATGAATGTGGAGATAAAGAAGGAGGAAGAGTGAAAATCCACACGCAAGAGAACGAAAAATAGAAAGAGTTTCGATTTAAAAAAGATATGAAATTTTAAATTACCAACATACCCATTACTTTAATTGCTTTTAGAAAGAAAATGTTGATTTCTTTGTCTAACTCAAAAAGGTGCAACTTGCTAATGCACACCTTCATAAAAATGAATGGGTGTGTATTAGCAAAAGTCATATATATAAAAAGTAGCAGAATAATTCATCAACGTCAATTAAAGTACTTTAAGGTCTCAAACCATGGTTTACTATTCAAGACTAAAATAAAGATGGAAGCAACTTCCAGCATCATCGTCTCACTACCTTGCAGCTAAACCTCCTCAACATATCTATACACCCCTCCTCCCCCACGAGTACAGACACCACTAATACACAACAACATGCAGGGTTGAGAAGACATTCAATAAACATATATTTGGTACACATAAAAAATATTAAATATTAATAGGATTTTTCAATCATCAACATTCAAACACATCATTCACATAGCTGATCAGTTTCAAACATCAACAATTCATATATTTTTCACAACATCACCATCTATCACAACATCGTCAATTCACATATTTCACAACATTACCAAGTTCAAACGTCAACAATTACACATCAATCACAATATGCACCATGTTCAAACATCATCATTTATATGACAAATTTTATTCATTCATTTCATCAGTATGCATGTGGTACCAATTCTATTCATTAATTTTTGTATGTCAGAGTTGTGTTACTAAACATACACTCATCAATCTCATCAATTTCCTAATAATGATATGATGCATATGGAAAACTCATCAACACAAATACACAAGAAAAAAATTACCAATAAATCAACATCATAATTAGATTTATCTCATCAAAGCTTATCATCATAAATAAGGATTATCTCATCGAAGCTCATCATCATAGATAGGGATTGTCTCATCAAAACATCATCATCATATACAAGGTTTAACTAATCTAAACATCATCATAAATAAAGATTATCTCATCAAACACCATCATTATAAACAATGTTTAACTCATCAAAACATCATCATAAATAAAGATTATCTCATTTTTAACACCATCATCATAAACAAGGTTCAACTCATCAAAACATCATCATAAATGAATATTATCTCATCAAAATCCAACATCAACTCAATATTTAACTTACCTGTTAACGACACATTATCACAGTTTATTCATCTCCTTTAACTCATCATTTTAACACATTACTTGACCTCTTCAATGATAACTTTTTAATACATTAACTCGTTTCACCTTTAACAAGACTTTACTCGCAATCATAACTTTCATAAAACCTAAAACTTCGTCTCACATTTATCATCTCCTAGAACCTCAACCATCCCCATAATCCTAGCATCATTTTAACTTAAGATCTTCATCTCACCATATTATTATTCTTCCCATTTTCAATTAATTTAAACAATTGCACACTATTTTTCTTTTATTTTAATCTTATACTCTTTTATATGACAATGACGTTAGACACATTACTACTTTAAGAACATCACCCTCATCCTCATCCATCATCTTAAAACACTATCACATACTTTCAATTATAATCGTCTTAAACTTCTCTAGCTAATTTTCATCTTAAACTCATAGTTTCTCTAAGGAAATCACTTATAAAACACTTAAACACACTTCCCCTCAATCAGGAAAAAAATATATTATATGATGAAGTATCAGTTAATAATAAACATATGACATATATTTGTCATGATAAATATATAAAAAAAAAACGAATAAATATTTATCATTGATACATAAAAATTATAGATCATGTATTTGTCATTGATAAATATAAAAAAAAGCTTAATTGCTCTTTTGGTCCCTTAAGTTATTATTTAGTATCGCTTTGGTCCCTTAACTAAAAAAAAGACCGTTTGAGTACTTTATCTTTATCTCCGTTACTTGTTTTGGTCCCTTCCGTTAGTTTTAATCAAAAAACGTTAACTGCTATCCACGTGTCATTTTGGCATTGGCTGAAAAACTTAATTTATTTTCTTCATCTTCTCCACTTAAATTCTTCATCTT
>Ga0315914_1010908_pt1 | contig 11122 bp, 7 predicted proteins | sample MpolenodulesMG_FD_203920 | JGI IMG/M metagenome (GOLD analysis project Ga0315914, IMG submission 203920) | Medicago polymorpha root nodule microbial communities from Los Angeles, California, United States - elongated nodules | ecosystem: Host-associated > Plants > Roots > Nodule | place: USA... | reverse complement strand
TGATTCCCTCAACCATATTCTCCTTGAAAAAGAATTGTAACGAGAATACAATCACAATCTCTTCCTGGAAGAAATGCTTTGGTACCAAAAATCTAGAGAAAAATGGGTAAAATTTGATGACAGAAACAACCCTTTTTTTCATGCATAGACCATCATCAGAAGGAAAAAAAAGAAAAGAATCCATAGACTTCAACTACCCAATGTGTATGGTCTTCTGATAGCGAAGCATGCATTTTATCACTTTTAAGCCCAGTTACTAAAGAAGAGGTTACTGTTGCCCTGTATTCCATGAAACCTTACAAGGCACCTGGTCCAGATGGTTTCCAATGTATTTTTTTCAAGCAATACTGGCATATTGTAGGGGATGATATTTTCAACCTTGTTAGCTCCGCCTTCCACACTAGTTATTTCGACCCTAGCATATCAGATACTTTGATCTCTCTCATACCTAAAGTCGATCTTCCAAATACTTACAGAGATTTTAAATCGATCAGCCTTTGCAATATTGTCTACAAAGTTATTACCAAAGTTTTAGTTCACTGACTAAGACAGATTCTTGATACTATTATTGGACCCTACCAAAGCAGTTTTCTGCCAGATATGGGAACTTCTGATAATGCCATTGTTTTGCAGGAAATTATCCATTGCTTGAGAAGATCTAAAAAGAAGAAAGGGCATGCAATTTTTAAGCTTGATTTGGAGAAAGCTTTTGATAATGTCAACTGGGATTTCCTTAGGTCTACCCTTCAAGATTTTGGCTTCCTTGATATCACCATTAAACTTATCATGCATTGTGTTACCTCATCCACTTTCTCGATCCTCTGGAATGGGAATAAGATGCCTCCTTTTAAGCCACTCACGGTCTTAAACAAGGTGATCCACTATCCCTATATCTTTTCATCCTTTGTATGGAAAAGCTCTCTATCGCCTTCAACAATGCTATAATCCAAGGTACTCGGGAGCCCATTCACATCACTAACTCAGGGCCTAAGTTGTCCCATCTCCTCTTTGCAGATGACGTTATCCTCTTCTCCAAGGCTAGAAACTCTCAACCTAGATTTATATCTGATTTGTTTGACCGTTTTAGTCGTTCTTTAGGTTTAAAGATAAATTTGTCCAAGTCTAGAGCCTTTTACTCTTCAGACATCCCCCAAGCCAAGATTGTCAAACTCACATCTATTTATGGAATTAGAAGCACTACTTCTCTTGATAAATACTTGGGCTTCCCAATATTGAAAGGAAGGGCGAAGAGGAATGATTTATATTTTATTATCGAGAAAATGCAATTCAGGCTTGCTTCTTGGAAGAATATATTTCTGAATAAACCAGGTATATTGACCCTTGCTTCTTCAGTTCTCTTATCCATTCCGACTTATTACATGCAGAATAGCTAGCTTCCGCAATCAATATGTGATAACATTGATGAAACAACTAGAAATTTTATTTGGTGAGGCTCAAATGACAAAGGCATCCATCTAGTAGGTTGGAGTAAAATTGCCCGCCCCAAGTTTCTTGGTGGACTCGGTATCCGAACAACTAGGGAAACAAATATTTGCCTTCTTGGGAAGCTTGTTTGGGATTTGGTTCAATCAACTAAAAAACTTTGGGTCAACCTCCTCTCAAATAAATATGCAGCTGGCCAACACGTCCTTCAAGCGAAAGCTAGTTCCAGCAGCTCACATGTATGGTCCTCAATCATTAAAGAAAAAAATGTTCTTAAAGATGGCTATTCTTGGCGAACGGGGTTCGGATCTTCGTCATTTTGGTTCAGCAACTGGAGCACTCTTGGCATCCTTGGGTCTCTTTTTCCTTACATTGATATCCATGATTTGTAGCTCACCATTAAAGATGTTCTCTCTGCTAATGACCCGCACACAAATATTATCTATACCAACCTATTTTCTGAGGCTTCTGAACACATAAACTGCATTCATATGAATTTTAATGATACTATTGAAGATATTGTTATCTGGAGCAATAAAAAAAATGGTACCTATTCTCCAAAAAGTGGCTACATTTGGCTCCTTCAGAATACTAATTCAGCTGGTCAAAACCTGTCTTTATACACTTGGTCTTGGATTTGGAAGCTTCAGCTACCCGAAAAATATAAATTCTTATTTTGGTTGGCTTGCCATAATGTTGTACCAACTTTATCTATGCTGAATCATAGGAATTTAGCTCTTTCTGCTTCTTGCTCCCGTTGCGGTCTTCAGATCGAGACCTTTCTCCACTGTGTTTGTGACTGTACTTTCTCCACTTTGTTATGGCACCACTTAGGTTTCACTAATTCTGATTTTTTTTTTCTCTTCTATGCATGCTTACGAATGGCTTAGAAGGGGAGCTAAGGGTTCCCAGGCCAACACTTTTTCTGCTGGAGTTTGGTTGTCTTGGCGGCATCAGAATCTTATGTGTTTGGGTGGTGAAACTTGGTCTTTACAACGTCTGACTTGTAACATAATTTTTTTTTTATTGAGAGCATTCTAATCAGCTTTTCTCCTTCTACTTTACGGTTTGAAGACAAGTTTTTGGAAGGTTAATTGGTGTGGAGGTGGGAGTTTTGCTCAAAATATCCAAGACTCTTTTCGATCTCTAATCAAAAGGAGGCAAAGGTGGGGGAGATAGGGGTGATTTCGGAGGTGGGTTGGCATTGGAACTTCCTTTAGTGAAGAAGACTCTTTGTGTGGGAGGAAGAGTTGCTAACTAGTCTTGTGGAGGATTTGGAGGGATTGCGGTGGTCTAATGATGACGATGAATGGAGACGGAATCTTGAAGAGAAAGGTTTCTATTCCGTGAAATCGGCTTACATGAAGTTGGAGGGATTGGTGTTGGGTGAAGATTTGTGGGGAGTAGAGGAGAAGAGGGTGTTTGAAAATATGTGGGCGAGCCCGACTCCATCTAAAGTGGTGGCTTTAGGTTGGAAGGTGTTTCTTAATCGTATCCTTACTAGAGTTAATCTCGCTTTGAGAAATGTTTTACCTCCGGAAGCGTCTACTTTGTGTGTGTTGTGTAATTTAAAGGAAGAATCAGCTTTACACCTTTTCTACATTGTGACATAGCGTGCTCGGTGTGGCTCAAATTGATTTCGTGGTTGAATAATTGGTTCCTAACTCCTCCAAACTTTTTTGTCCATTGGGATTGTTGGAGTGTAGGGGGGGGATCAAAAAAGGTAACTCAAGGTTTTAGGTTAATTTGGCATACAACTATTTGGGTTTTGTGGAAATGGCGGAATGAGAAAGTTTTCAAGGGGTTAACTTGTGAAGTGGACGTTTTGGTGGAGGAGATAAAGGTGTTGTCGTGGAGGTGGATGCTAGAGCGTATGCATACTTCGTCTTGTCTTTTTTATGAATGGAGTTGGGAGCCTAGGCTCTGTCTTGATAGATAATGCCTTTTGGCCTCTCTGTGTGGTGGCTGCTGTTTTTATTGGTTCGTGGGTGAGCTGGCAGGTTCCTGGTAGTTACTATTTCCTCTGGATGAGTGTTTTTGCTTGTATCATCCTGTTGCGGTTCTGTTTCGTGGTCTGTGTTTTGCCTTTAACAGCTCTTCTTTATGGGTTTAACTGTTTCGATCATTTGGTAAGCTACTAGTACCTTGTTGAAATTGGTGAAGTAGTGTACTTTGGCTATCTGGTGTGATCAGTGATGAGTGCAACATAATTCTTGGTGGTGGAGTGGTGTTGTCGGTGTTGGGCTTCTAGGACTTTTTGTTTGGGAATTTTAAGGCGTGGGTATGTGTTTGGCTCATTTTCCTTTTGTATACTCCGGCCCTAATTTTTGGTTTTTAGGAGCTTTGTCTTTGAGATGTTATGTTTATATGTGGTGCCATTTGTATTTTCCTTTGCCGCCAGTCTTTTTGCTTCTTGCAAAGACTTGTTGAGAATAAATTTGCCATTCAAAAAAAAAAAAAAAAACATCGAAAACACCAACAAAAGTCATCCTTGTAGATGATATAAAAAAGATCCATGCTCTAATCAAGTGAGAGGGTCAAAATGATGAGAAAGTAGTTGTAAAAGTGTCAGATTCGTTACAGATGTTCCAGATAATTCAATCATATAACATGGTCTTAATAAATACTTTGTATATCCCCTAAAAAAATACTTTGTATATATTAAATTGGATTGAATCGAATAACTTGTTCTTTAAAATTTTAAAAATAATTACAAACTTATAAAAGGTAATAAAAAAATTAAAACATTGTTGTTAATATGTTTTTCATATTCTAAACTGAAGATAAATATTAGTATACAAAGTATATTTTTCAAAAAGTAATAAAAAATTAAAACATTATTGTTAATATGTCTTTCATATTCTAAACTGAAGATAAATATTAGTACATAAAATATATTTTTTGATAAGAGGTGTGTTTTTTTGTTTGACATGTAATAAGAGGTGTATATCTTCCCCTAAAAAAGGTGCATATCTTGTAAAAAAAGAAAGTGTATAAGAGCTTCTCCTATAGTTCTCTTATTAACAGTTCTCTTATTAACAGGTAGCTAAAGTGGCACTCACGCGTACACATAACTTAATATATTAATTTTCAAAGGTAATGTTTAATAAGCATTCATTCACTCTAATGAAAAAAGTGGCATGCAAGCTGATGCTTATGGACACATGCCATATCAATCAAGTTTTTCACTACTCTGTACTCAAACTTATTTATCAGACACCTCTATGTCTGTCACCCTTTCCAAGTACACGATTGGAAACCAACCAATCACCGTACCTCTTCAATGGGAAGGACTATCACCGGATGACACTACATGTGAGGACTGGGCTTAGCTGCTGACATACTGTCACCTTGAGGAGAAGATGTTCTATGAAGGATGTGGGGGTGATAGGATCCAACCCAACACTAAGGAATCAAACCAAGCTTCAACCCAATTGGAAGGGAGGCTCAAAAGGCAAGTAGTAGCACTCAAGCAATTGAAGGATTACCTCGCTTAAGAAGGATTGAGCTCCTAACAAGAATTAATATAGGAGATTTATCTTTGTATCTGAATTCTGTTATTTATTTATTATTATTCTTTTTTGTCAAGATTCTGTTATTTATTTTTGTCAAGTAACTTGTTATATAAGTGCATGTAACGATTATCAAAGAATCAATCAAAAGAATTATTCAGTTTTCCTTCTCTTACTTTTCTTAGGAGGCCAATGCTCCTCAAATTGTGAGAACCTAACAATGCACTTCTCTTTCATAGACATAACTAGAGAGATACTATGTTATATGTCGCGTCCACATTCATTGTTATACTGTTTTATATTATTAGCTTTTACAAAGATATATATTATCGAGCTAACTTATGAATCAAACAAGTCGAATTATATATAGTTCAAGTTCATCTCATTTAATTAACTGACTTAATTTTCTAAATAAAGTTCGACTGATTTGATTGATGAACCAAATTCATGGAGTTAATTGTCGAGTTGAATTTTGAACTATGTTCATGTTAGGTCATTCATTGTCAGCCCTATGTGTTTTCACATCGGTTTAAACCTTTTACAATTTGCTCCACCTCCTACACTACAACTCAAAGGCTTTTTAAGTTCCATCATACCTGTCATAGCATTTTGTTTTTTTCTTTTGGAGTAAAACTAATACTTCTGTTCATTTACTCTTTGAATTTTGAGATTTTTTGTTTTAAATTTTTCTGTTCCAATTTTTTCAATGTCATCGTTTGAAATCACCGTTTTTTGCTTCCTATTGTCTCGTTGCTGTGTAACTTTTTTTTTTACCCTATAGTGCTTTTATTTTTGTTAACACGAAAGTTCATATTTTATTAATTATTTAGCAAAATATTATTTTGGGTTTGCCTCTTAACCTTTAGATTTGAAAACTTTTTCTTTCTTCTTCATTTTTTCTTTCTTTTTTTCGTTTGAATTGTGAATATGAAAGTTATACTTTTTAAATCTTTCAGCAATTTATTGTTGATAGGTTGTATGAAAGCTGGGTATAGGGTGAAGACGAATGGTATGCAATAATACACTCTTGGTGAAGAAGAAATGAATCTGCATTTTAGACACGAGTGAGCGGTGGCTAAATTTTGAAAAACTTTATTCGAGTTTTTTGGTTTATAAATTTCTCTACGAGAAACTTAACTCTATGTTTTCCGAAAATTTACTCAATTTCGGGAAAGTTTTGCATACTAATATTTTTTTTGGGGGTGATGTCAAATATAAAATTAATATTTTTATGATTTGTAGGGGTATCAGAATAAATACAGGTGTATAAGGCATAATTTTCAAGACGTGGTTTATGTGTGTGCTCTCACTCTGGGCCAGGTCTTTTAGACCCAAAAGATTTATCTGGGCCAAAAGACTTCAAACAAGCTTAATGCGAAAATTTTACCTATACCCCAACATTTATATATTCACCCTTACCAATTATAAAAAATTCCAATTTTACACTTTTTATGACTTGACTTCACCCCTACGAAATACTTCTACTAGTAAAAATTTACTCGGAATGGTATGCATTCTGCAAACTCATCGTCACTTAATCTTGAACCAAGAAGTTCTTCCATGATCGTTGTTGTATTAACAACAAATCCTCCACAACTTAAATTCACGAGGTTAAACCTATGTTCATCCCTACAAATCATATAAATTTCCAAATTTGCCCCTTTTTAATTTAATTTCACCTCTATAAAATACTTCATTCCTCCTAAAATGTAAGCAAAAAAAACTCAATTTCTTTGTCCCAAAATGTAAGCAAAAAAGACAAACATTTATCCTATTTAATCTTTTTTTTTATTTTTAAAAACCATCTTTTCCAAGAAAAAGTTTTGTTTATTCTCATGAAATTAAATGCAAATTACATTTAATTTTCTCTCTCTTTCATTTTCTCCATAACCAATACGAAAATTGTTTATTCTCATGAAATTAAATGCAAATTACATTTAATTTTCTCTCTCTTTCATTTTTTCCATAACCAATACGAAAATTGTTTTTACATCTTTCTATAAAACTACTATACTCCAAATTCTTATGTTTTAGTTTTTTTAATAAGTGTGATTTTTTTTTCTTCTTAAAATTTAGGACGAAGGAAGCATTTCCCATGGATACATGTTTTTTCTAAACTGAATAAAATTCCAGAAAACTTGATCCAAGTTTTTCGTATGCAAAAAGTGTATAGAACGCTGTGACAGATTTATGAATTTTTAAACACGTAAACCGAGTACTCCATAATTTTTTTATTTAATTTGTTGTATTTTCGACAAAAAATTCTTGGAAAATTACTAGATTCATTGGAAAATATGAACAATCTTGGACAAATCATGTAAATCATAATCTTGGAGTAATTATTTGTATCCAGGTTGAAAAAAATGTATTCCCTATTCTCTTTTACTTTTTCCTTTTTGGTTTGTGGTTTATTTTTAGCTTCGTGGGTTTAGATTTAAAGTTCATTTAATTTTGATTATGATCCATACAATTAGAAATTGTGAACGAAAATTGAAGACGAAAAACGTTTTACGATAACATAAACAACTGTAATTTCCAGAAATCTTGTGTTCGATTTCAACTTCTGGAAAACTTGTTCTATAAAAAAAATGTGGGGGTGAAGTCATATGATTAAAAGGTCAAAATTGGCTTCTTTTTTTTATGATTTGTAGGGGTTAAGGTATAAGTGTTGGGGTATATGGTAAAAAGTTCGCTTAATGCACCTACATATACCCAATAATTGTGGCGGATTTCTACACCAGGGTATGTATTTGTAGATAGGTAAATAATTGCAAGGACTATTTTTTGAGAGAAATATAATAATTATGTAATAAATACTATTATTACCAATGAAATTAATTGAGATATCGAAGTTTATTTCTTGTAAAAAAAAATTATTTCGTATTAAATTATGATTTCCAGGATGATAATTATGTTACATAATTTTACAATCACAAGTTGGTCCACTTGATATTGATGTATATCATAGAAGTATATGAGTTTGATTCTTGTTGTCAATATGCGATTTTGTTTGGGATTAATATGTAAGTACCTCTGACATCTATGAAAGTTTTTCCGATCTTGAAAGATCTCTGTGATCCAATTTGTCTCACTTTTTTATATATAAAAAATTTAATATATTTTTCTCGCAAAATATGGTTTTCTTTTCTCTAATAAAATGAACCGTGATTTATGTTTGTAACAAAAGTAGAGTTTGATATTTATTTTGGTAGATACGAATTTCTTGTTTTACGGATAAAGTCATTAATGGGATTGTAATCGGTTAATCACTTATTTGAGCTGTATATATTTTTCAGTATTTCTTCTTTTTGAGTTGACGAAAATGATTTGCATGTCGTTATCACTTATCACCACTCCGAATTCATAGGACAAAAGAAGGAAAAAAGTTGAAGGATAAAGAAAAGGATGCGTATGGAGCTTGAAAAATATGAATGCTAAATTAAATATTAATAGACCATGCAGTGACCCACACATAATTGAGAGAAGGAAAATGAAAGTTGTTGAAGAGCAAGATATAACAAAATAGATACATCTCAAATCAACAAAGATTTATGGCCACACCACAACTCCTGATTTCTCATTAATGCCAACTTGCACCGAAACAATTATTTTCAAAAGATAAATATGGAATTAAAGATACAAGAAGTCTCTATATGATTTCCAAAACAGTCTATTAAGAAAATGTTACTCCCACTTGATTAGGATATTCAAGCAGAGTAAGATTGGAAATTAAATTGATAGATCATAAATATTACAATGTCATTTTAGGTTGATTTGAGAATTTAATTACGTTAAGGATCCTAATTGTACGGGTGCATGAATAGGTCAGTGTCATACAAACAGAAATTGGTCCCTAGAAATGAGTGGTGTATAATATCAATGTCCAAAAAGAGAATAGTGCATGAATCACAACCATCCACTCTAACTTCAGGATTCAACCTTATGGACCACACTTACCTTTCAATGAATAGAAAAGCTTCATGGTACCATGATAAATGCTGCATACATCTACAGGTGAAATTGATAACTCATAGCTACAGCTTTAATTTATGATATCCTTCCTTTTCACATTTTTGTTTTCTTTAATTTATTTCACTTTTAATTAGGGTGTGGTGGTGGGGGAGATTTGATAGTTGTATTTAGTGAATGAGTGATGTATAGTCTCAATAAATACTTGAACAATTATAACAAATAATGTCACCTTGTATATGCTTAATAAAAATAAGAATAGATAGTGGTACTTATGGAAAATGGTAGATTATTCGTATCATTTCTTCATTTATATTTTTAGTAGAGTACAAACCAACCAATCATTCTATATACTCGAAAATTCAATCTAAGTCAATTGAATTGGTATGTTTTTTCCTATTCTATTTGAGTATAAGGCCAAACAAATCCGACTTCTATTGATTCGAATATCAGTCTCATATGTTTAAAATCAACCATCCGAGACCTGAATTAAAAAATTCTGTTTTTAATTATTTATTTAATTTCATACATTTGATTTCATACTATATTACTAGTGTTATCTTAAAAAATAATGTTGTTCTTATTGGAGATTTTTTTTGTTTGTGTTAAACCTCTGCTTCTTGGTTTCCTCAAGGAAAGGGATCCTCGTAAGATCTGATTAAAAATTGTTTCATCTAGGAATTGAACTTGGGTTCTCTTGAACAAGCCGTTCTTTCATGAAATTTATTAATTACTTGAGTCCAATCACTTGGTTGATTATACACTCTTTAAAGACCTAAATAGTATTCATGAAAATGTATGTAATCAATGTCTTCAAAATCGAAATATTTGACTTTTTAAAAGAATAATTGCTTATTTTTTAAAGGGTCTTGTTAACGAGTTCCCCAGGGTACTCTTTAAGGATCCCAAATTTAGAAAATATTTCTCAAATAATCAAATGTTACAAATTCCAATGCATTGAATGCACAAATTTTAGTAAAAACTTGTTATTAAAGGTGCTTAAAGAGTGTCACGGGAGCACTCGTTAACATTTCCCTTTTTTAAATGATTAAAGAGTGTGATGAGGACATAATATAAAAAATGATTAGTAATTGATATTTTTTTTAGATTTTATAAAATGATTTTTCTAATTTTCAAAAAATTTAAATTGGTTGAACAAAATCAAATCAACATGTTGTTCATCATTATTAAAAAAAATTATGTTCATCATTTTGGTTTATTCAGATTACGTCAAAAAAATTGTAACGAAATGAAGCAAACCAACTATTTTTAAAAAATTGTAACGAAATGAAGCAAACCAACTATTTTTAGTTAGTTTAGATTTTTAATTTTATTTTTGAAGAATTTAGTTAGTTTAGATTTTTTTTCTTCCAAATGTTGAATCAACCTCGACCTATTATGCTTTATGCCACCGTCATGTTTCCCTGGGCAAATAGTTTCCAAATTTCTCCAATAAATTTTTCTCTCTCTCATTTTACTTACCACCCCCACCAAATAATAATATTGCAAATCAAGCTTTCATGCAAGTTGACCACACATATTCCTTTAGGTAAAAGGAAGCTATTCATAGCATAAGTATACTTCGACTGTTGATTCTATGAGATGCGATACCACCAAATGATATATTTCATCAGTTTTAAAATATAAGCAAAATTCGACAATAAAAATTAATCTATTTATTCTAAAATTTATATTAAATACATCAATTTATATTTTACTTTTTTTATATTTTAGACGGACGGATGAATTAAACACTTGCCTCTAGAGCTGCCCGCACTAGTAGTTAGTCCAAGATATTTTAAGTGTTTTGCGACAATCCTCATTTAAATCCAACTATGGATATCTTGTTTGCTTGACTCTAAAATCTTTTTGCTAAAAATCATCTTAGTATTATCCTTATTTTTATTTTTTTTAAGGAAGTATTGTTATCCTTATAGTTTTATTAGGGGCTTCTACGGTGCAGTCAGAAAACTGACTTTTTTGAAAAAGTTAATTTTGATTTTTTAAGGTTTGATTCATTTTTAAATTGTTGATTACTGATTAATGATCAATAGTAATTCATCTAGTAATACTTGCAACATCTTGGACTTACAGGTACTATTTTATCGTTGACATCTTTAACATGCAAACAGATTTGATGATATTATGTGATAGTCTTAAGTGTTACACTTTGTGGGGTGTTACACTTAAAACAAGGT
>Ga0315914_1010906_pt1 | contig 11122 bp, 5 predicted proteins | sample MpolenodulesMG_FD_203920 | JGI IMG/M metagenome (GOLD analysis project Ga0315914, IMG submission 203920) | Medicago polymorpha root nodule microbial communities from Los Angeles, California, United States - elongated nodules | ecosystem: Host-associated > Plants > Roots > Nodule | place: USA... | reverse complement strand
TAATTCTAAAAGGAAATAATATATAAATAAAACTAAATCAAATATAAATAAAATAGACTTAAATAACATATTAAAAACACTAATTTATTGACTCATCAATTACAACTAATTTATTACCTTTGTTACAAGCATTTCAAATAACCTATATACACACAAACAAAGCATATTCTTACTAGATGCAATTACAAGAACATATGAGATCCATAAATACAAAAGAAAAAGAGAACTTTTGCTTTCAACTCAAAACACCCTCTGAATCCATCCAAGTACCTGCGGGCTGAAAGTGATTCCCAACGCCACTCCAGCAACAAGACCACCTACATACCCAATCAGACTTACTTTCCAGTCAAATTCAAAGAAAGATTCCGAGTCATCATGGTCATCGTCAGAGGCAGAAGGTGGTGAAAAAGAAGGCCCTGCATGATCGATACACTTCTTCGACAATTGATCCCCGCACAGGCCTTGGTTACCCTCAAATGAATTATCTTGAAAAGTAGCGAACTGCTGGTTCTGCGGTATAGGACCTGAGAGATTGTTGAAGGACACATTAAGGAACTCCAAAAAGGTAAGTTGTGTCAACTGTTGAGGAATCTTCCCCGACAGATTGTTGAAAGAAAGATCCAATGCTTCAAGGTTTGAAAGCTTCCCTAAGGAAGATGGTATGTTGCCAGTAAGGATGTTATTTGACAAATTGAGCAAAACAAGACCCTTCAAGTCTCCTACGACTTTTGGTATCTCTCCACTTATATTGTTGCTTGAAATATCAACGGCTATCATTTTATAAAACTCTTGAAGCCTCTCATAAACCATCACTAACCCTTTGTTTGACATTGTGAACGAATAAGTGTTTGTTTCTGTCCAAGAGTGTCCTTTCTGCTGGGCACGGAAGAAAAGTTGCCACTGCTCGTACTGTAATTGACTTGTGTTGGAAGCTTTCATTGATTTCCAGCTCTGAATCATTTCTAAAGGCAAACTTCCAGAGAATTTATTGATAGAAAGATCAATGATGTGAAGTTTGGAAAATGAGCATGTCATGTTTCCAATCCTAGGGCACTTTATTGGTCCATGAAATTCGTTGCCACGCAAAGCCAATACCTTCAACTCAGGTATAGCTCCCAGCCAGAATGGAAACAAATCTTTGATATTGTTATGGCTAACATCAAAGAACTCTAGCCTTTTGCAGTTAACCAATGCTCTTGGTAACTGACCCTGCAGATTATTGTTGCTGAGGTCAATCATCTGAAGGGAATTTTGAGTCATATATGTTTGAGGAATGAGACCAGATAATTTGTTTCCTTTTAGCATCAGAATTTCTAGAGATTGGCTAAAGTTACCTAGACATGAAGGAACATTGCCGCTTAAATTGTTGAACGATAAATCAAGATGCATGAGTGATTTGAGATTGCATATGGACGAGGATATTTCTCCTGTCAGTGAACCATGGGAAACAGTTAAGCTTTGTAGACTTGTTTTTCTCCACAACCAACTAGGTAGTGAGGTTATACTGTTGTTCGACAAGATAATACATCCTAGATCACTAAGATCTCTTATAAATGTCGGAATCTCAACCAAATTGCATGAAGCCAATTGTAAAACATGGATTCGAGAATCAGTTACATTGGAAGAACTTTTTCCACCAAGCAATGACAATTTGTTGAATGATAAATTTAGAAAAGTTAAATTTTTGAACTTGAGAAACATGTCAAGCTCTAGCTTTCCATGCAAGAAGTTAGTGCTTAAAGAGAGACTTTCAAGATTCTCAAGTCTAAAGAAAGACTTGGGGATCTCACCATGAAGGCTATTATGTTCAAGGTTCAAGTATGCTAAATCGGTTAGGTTCATTATCCAAGATGGAATTTCACCCCTTAAATTGCTATTTTCTACGCGTAAATATTGTAGCTGGGTGAGGTTTGCGAAAGATAATGGGATATCGCTGCCAATATTCACTTCAGATAGATCTAAGTAAGTGATCGATGACACCTTACCTATCCAAGAGATTGCCTTCATAGTAAATTCATTGAAACCTAGACACAAGTAGCTTAGTTTGGTGAGATTTGTCAGGGCTGCAGAAGGGTCTCCTCTAAATTTGTTATATCCGAGTTTTATGAATGTGAGCTGAGTTAGGTTGCCAAGTGAAGAAGGAATAGGACCAAAAAAATTGCAATTTGAAATTGATAGTACTTTTAAAGAACTAAGTTTTCCAATGGATGCCGGTATTGTACCATAGAAGCTAGTGGCATCAAGTCCTATTTGGGTGAGTGCATTAGACTGAAACTCCGGCAACCTACCTTTGAGATTTTGGTTATCTCTCAAATCCAAATATCTCAGTTTTGGAAGATGAAAAATTCCAACTGGAAATTCACCATACAATTCACAATTGTAAAGAGATAATACTTTCAACGAAGTTAGATTTGAGAGTGTGTTTGGTAAAGTAGATGAAATAGTCACATAACTAAGATAAAGTATCTCAAGTTTTGTCAAGTTTTGAATTATGCTTCTGAGACTAGACAATTCGAGTTGCAACAAACCGGTTGTACCTCCTGAAATTGTTTCAGCAATATTGTTGCCTAGATCAAGAGACAACAAGTTAGATAGTTTTGAAACTTGTGGCGGAATTTCTCCGAAAAGTTTGGTATGAGAAAGGTTTAAATATATTATCTGCGAAAGGTCACCTATCCTAGATGGGATTCGAGAGTATTTGAAGTCATTATCTGCAAGATCAAGAACTCGAAGGTGCACAAGGCGAAAGAGACTGCTATTAGCATGAATTTTACCATAGAGCTGACTGCTACTAAGATCAATGCTAATGACATGATTTGTGTTCTCATCACATTGAATTCCATCCCATGAGCAACAATCTATGGTTGAATTCCAAGATGAAATTTTAGGATAACTTAGAGGATTATCAGAAGCATACTTTCTAATTACAAAGCCTTCCTTAAATTGTAACAAGGCATGGCTTTCATCTTGATGACACTTTGGTTGAAGTAAAGGAAAACATGTAGTAAATGTGGAAGAGAACAAAAAATAAAGGAAAAGAAACTTTAATAATAACATAAGAGACTTCATTGTATGTTAATAATTTAAGGTGAAACATTCACTGATAAAATACTAGACACACATTAGGTTGTTTTTATACTAAGGATTGGAATGCATGTATAGACATACCAAGTCATACGGCATTGACATTTGAAACATGAAAATGTTTTCTAGTCAATATCATGATCATATACAAGACAGTGTAGACATGAGGTGCTGTGTTTTTTGGTATACAAATCCCATGGCATTTAATCACTACTAAAAACTATTATGTTTTCTGAAGTGTACTTTCAGACCATATAAATTGTCCGAAAGTGCACTTTTAGACGATAGAGAATAATGGCTTTTTCTTTACCTGAATGTGTACATAAGTACATTCGAATTGATTTTAGAGGTGAAGAAAATTTTTCTGTTTGATTAGTACTCCCTCCAGTCCCATATATAAGAAAAAATTCAAAAAAAAATTTGGTGTATAAAAGAAAATCACATATTTCAAGATTACTTCTTTCATGGGATGGAATTCAATGTCTTGTGTTTGCCTTATGGTTAGCCTAACTTGTTCAACTCCTAAAAAAAAAAACTGTCCTTTTGTGTTTAACATCAAGAAAGGTTTTTCAACCATGGTTCTAGTAGTAGATTCTACAGCTCTGTGCTGTCTCCATCGTTTTATTTGTTCTCTTCTATAGTTTCAAAACACATGCATTTTATACAAGGACTTTAACCTAACATGATATGATATCTTTCATTGACAACGTATATTTGATGTTTTATCCTTTAGTGAAGTTTTTTTTCTTTCTAATCTAGTAGATAGAAATTCACCCTCAATGTGAATAATTGAGGTGTTCGAGGTTCGAACCTCAACCCCTACATAATATGTAATGTCTCTACTAATCTAACTCACGTGAACAAATAGAACTTCTTTATTATCATTCAAATCTAATTACAGTGAATGAACTATTTAGATTTTTAATGCAATAATAATTAAAAAATTTCATTTACCTTTTAATTAATACACTCTGTATCATTTCCAATTCAATATCTTCTGTTTTAAATTTAAGACAATTGTGAATGCATCTTTATTTGGTAAAAGAAAGTAAAACCATTTTTCTTTCTATTTCATTTATTTGTTTTTTTAATTTATGTGAAATAGTCAAATGATGGCTCACTCTTTATGAGACGAAGGGATTATATAATCTTAATTTTAATCGGGCGCTTTTTTCGCATTCACGTGGTCATAACGTTAGAATCCATCTGATCTTGATAGGACAGTCTAGAAAAAATAAATTTAATCTTTGTTATGTAATTCGTACAATACCAAAATTAAATCTTAACCATCTAATTTTTATCGAACGGTCATGATGTGTAACTGATTGACTGCGGGATCGACTTTGTCAACTCCATTTCAAACCAACTTTATACGTCTTGTGGCAATCAATTTTAAGAGCTGGAATTTCAAACATACTTTATCAGCCTCCAATGAATTCCAGACAATAATCAATTCAAATTTTGTAGTATTCAATTTTAAGAGCTCGATTTTCAAACTAGTTAAGAAAAATTTCAACACTTCTGTTACTCGTGTGAAACATCAGTCGTGTATTTTGGTTCAAAAGTTCAATCTGAAATGATTATCCATTTAAATGTTTGCAGAAAATTATTTAAAGTAATTCGAAAAAAGTTATGAGTTTGTTTATGTTTCTTCTTCCAAAAATATTCTAGTTCATTCTTTAAGAGAATATATTGTTCTTTTATTTGTGAAGTTTCTAATGCAGTTTTCAAAAACTAATAATCTCTAATGAAGAACGTATAGGACACGTTACAACTGAATTTTCTTCGCACACAAGCGTTAGGAATCAAGCCCTAACCAATTGCTTAAGGGATCCAAATGGCTTAGATCATTCCGTTATTTTCTCTTTTGAAGGGATAAACCAACCTTTGTTGTTAGAATAACAAATTTATCTGATATGAGTGATAGTTTTATATATTTTCTTTCATCGGTGTCATATATAAACAACGATTTTTTTTCCAGATTCATTCAGTAATTAATATATTTGGTTTATAATATAGGTAATATACATTAGTTATTCAATGAACTTAAAAAATTTGTTTGTTTGTATATGAGACCAAAGAGAACACTCTCTAATATTATTATTTAATATCATAAGGGAGATGATGTATTTAAGTTACTCGATGGTAAAATAAATAGGGTAATTTTGTAAAAAAAAATATCATTAATACATGTAAAATTTTATAAAGGATTTTATAATAAGAGACAACTGAAAAAGGGTTTTGTGGGGATGGAGGGTTGTGGTAGAGTTACGTGTGACCCACCCAAAAGAAAAAAACTATTTTTTATAGGAAAATTTACTAAAGTATCTCGAGCTTTTGTTTTGGTACAAAAAGTATCTCTAGCTTTAAAAAGAAATATTACATTGTGGCCTCCCTCTCTCTCAATATATGTTACGGTCACAAACTCAAATTTATTCAACTAAATAGAACCTAATTGATGTTCCCTAAAAAAAAAACTAATTGATGTAGAAGAGTTTCTTTAATAATTTTATTTTAGTTCAATTTTTAATAATTTCTGTTTTATTTTTTATTTTGGATTTTCGGTCCATTAGGGTTTTGTTATTTCTTTATTTAAGTTTAACAGTGTACGTTTGATTTGCTAAAAAATGAAGGACATGACAGAACAACTCCAATTGTCCAGTGTTTGATTTGTAAAATTGTTTCAGGTACAGGACAAACTGGAACCAAGGGACAGGACAAAAACTGATATTTTTGTCCCTCATCAAACCACATCACAACTTTTTGTTCCATATACAAGTTGTCTAAAATACCAAAATAGCATTTCACCCCCCAAAAATCGTATAAAACAAAAAATTATTCAAAATGCCATAAAAATTTGTCATGTGTTGTTTTGCCTTGTGTTGTGTTGTTCCGTATTGTACTGTTTTGTCCAGTACTTGTTGTTTTGCAAACCAAACGCATGTATTAAATAATATTTTAGAGAGTTTTCTCAATTTTTGGTGAATTTTGAAACCCTATTTTCACAAGTTTGTCGCTTGTAAACTTGTTTCTTTTAATTTAGGTTTAGCGTTTGTTAGTCTACTCTTCCGACTGCGTCACTGATGAACATTTCATTTAGTAAAAACAGCAACTTCAAATTATATGTTATTCAAACCAATTTCTTATTTGAATATTTCTTTAAACAAATATTTGTTAAACGAATTATAGCAAAATAAAACGGTATACTATAAAAATCATTTTAAAAAAACTATAAAAAGCTTTTTTTAAAATGACTTTTTTTAAATACATATATTTTTGTGGCTCATCCGAGATTTTTTTTCTCCGCCACTGATGAAGATGCCTTCATCCTATTTTATAAACATCTATGACTTTTTTCAAATATATCAAGAAAAGTGGAATCAGAGATCAAGGAGAGTTAAAGTTAATGTGACATGCTCTAATTTAGTGAGTCATATGGTTTGTCTTTTGGTGTTTGTTTGGGATACTGGAGGCGTGGTAAGTTTGATGAGATTTCACTGGTTGAGTTCCCGTGAGCTTAGCTCTGTTTGTAAGGACAATGTATAATATATCTTGGGTTTGAAATACGGACACCACCAAAAAAAAGATTTTGGTGGTTGAGTCTAAGAAGGTTTGCAATTAAGGTAGACAATCTGATATGGTTTTTTTTGTTGTTGCAAATTACATGTGTGTTGTTATGTTATGGCACTGAAAATGAGCAAATTTTTGAAGAGTTCTAGAATCATTTTTACAACCTTCGTAATTAAAACTCAATTTTGAGGATCCATTAATGAAAATATATCAGCTGTTCCAAATTCTGGTTTTACTATATTCATGTAACATGTCTTGTGATAGGTATCTTTATATTGAAGTATGCTTGAGTGTAACTATGGTGACAACTTTGATTTTATTTTATATGTTTTGTTCTCTTTATCTTTTATGTTCTTGTGATAGTTTGGCGAAGTTTTTTTTGTTTTGTTTTCATATGTAGCATTTGGTTGTCATTAGAATGAATGTATAATTGTATATATCACTTACATTTGTTTTGTAATAAAATGTTATATAATATCTCAACATTTTTTCATGGAAATGAATGAAAGTATATTTGGTATATTTGCTTTTCAAAAGGTGGAAAAAATATTGCATGAAATTGTCTACTAATTGGGACTAGTGAGTAATAAGTGAATAATAACTTGATCAAATATTTTGCTTCTTTTTTATTCTTTTTTCTTTTTGAAAACTCGTTATCCGACTCAAAGACCGACTAATCTCGGAGCTATATTTCACAATTTTTTTCTTCTAATTAAAAACTAAAAACAATTTAAGGTTAAGACATGAATTGGTGATACAAATTACAAATCATGCATCTTTAACCTTAGTTTTTTTTAATAGAATTTAACCTTAGTTTCTAATATTACTTATTTTATTCAGTAAAATTCATGATGGGAATTGATAGTCCCCTTTAAATTCATCCTTCTTCACCGTGTTTTTAACTTATAATTGCTTGCATTTATTTTCTCACGACATTCTTGAATCTATGTGTCATAATTTAAATTTGTACTAGACTCTTGGGGTTAGGGGTAAATCCTAACTCAAATTAGGTTATTCCTCAAGATTTAAGTTATTGATTTATTCCATCTTGGACATTTTCATACTATATTATTTAAATATATTGGGCTCTTGATATAACTACAATGCTTATAAGAATTTTGATGACCTACTTTTATATATGGCTATTACTTTTTCCACACTATTGGTTTCTCACAAGTCTTTTTTTTTGTTGTTTTTAATTTACCCTTTGTTCCAAAAATATAACTCGAACTACATTTCAACATATATAATCTGAAATAAGTCATTTCTTTGATTTCTTACTTTTTGATCGGTGAATTCCTAAGAATAATGAGTTAAAGGTGAAAACCCAAAAGAAGAACAAAACAATAGGTTGAGAATCATGAAATTGAGACGAGGAAGATTTTCCAATCAGTGAAAGTTGCAATACAAATGACTTATATGGTCAAATTTGAAAGTTTTGTAGAGATAATGCTTGAAATCACCAAAAATAGTTGAGAAAAGATTAAGACATGTTGAATTTTAGATGATTGAGGGATAGAGCTCTAGAAGGTTGTGACTTAAGTTTTTTCAATGTTTTAAGTCTGTAATGAGGGTTTTAACTTGAATTTACTGAGTAATATAGTTGAATGAGCTTTGAAATGAGTCAAAAATGGGTTCAACCTAGAAATTCACGCAAAACTGAAAATCAGTTGTCATAAATCGATTCATGACACTAATGAATCGATTCATGCTAGTCTATGGTTCCATAAATTGACAATATATATGTGTATGAATTGATTCACACACCACATTAATTGATTCAATATGATAAAAATGATGAAAAATAGGTTTTGTGGTTTTCACAATACGATGTCTCCTTACTAGTGTATTGTTCTCATGTTTAACACATATATAATTTTCATATATTTATCTTATCTATAACAAAAGAAAAAGAGAAATAATAATAAAATTCCATTAAAAATTTATAAACTCAAACGACTAACGGTATATTTATGGGAGATCTTTACTAAGATTAAAAAATCAATTGAGTGAGCTAAATGGACAAATACAATATCAATATACTTAAGAGACATCCAGTAATGATTCTAATTACACAAAAGGTGTCTTGCAATTTCATATGTGTTGCAAAATATTTAATTCAAGTAAGTAGAGCATGAAATTGTTTATACTATATAAAGTGATAAAATTGTTTTCTATTTGGTATATGCAAATATAAAAAAATGACTAAAATTCTCAATTTTGTTTATGCTATGATAATTATACTTTCTCTATTTCTTCTTGTAACTAATATCCGAGGTAACCATATTCTTCTCACCATTTTCATGTTTTTCTTCTTCAATTATACATAATATTTTGATAATTTTCATAAACCTCTTTTATTCTTGTTTTAAATTGTAGCTCTTAATTGTACTACCACCCACCAATGTGTCAATAATCGTTGTTACCTTCATGGAAAGCCATCATGTTTGAATGGTCAATGTACATGCGTTTAACAGTTAATTAGAAAATAATTAAATATCTTTAAGATTATGGTTTTATTTTTATATCATAGTGAATGTTGTTACTTTTATTACTACTCCCACACTTTTATTTATATTTATCATACATTTTAGTTTCTTTGACGGGATAAGAAGCACAACGCAAGACAAATGCTTTAATCTCAAACAATTATTGTATCATATATTGTAAAACAAACAAAATAATGTGTTTTGACTATACTTTCCTTATATTATATGTGTTTTAAATAACATATAACATATGTTGTATTTTCTATTGATTACAATCACAATGATATGTTATATGATTAGTATTTCACACACATACATGTGTGTGTATGTAAATGTTTTTTATAACAATATATTAAGTGGTGGATCCAGGACCTTAGGCCAGGGATACAAAATATTAAACTTTCATAAATCATTATATTCATGTGTATAAATGTAATATACTCAAATAACTACATCATACTCAATTTATAGTGTATCAAAGTAGTGCTATTAAATGCTATATGATTGTCCTTGAAAGAATTTCATGATCTGAAATCGTTGAATAACTAGCTCATCATTACTATCCAACACATTGGTTTCAATATAAGTCACCAGATAATCATTCATACAATGTTCCCATTCAATCATGTTATATATTTTTCATAATTTTTATAGTAGAAAAAGATCATTCGATGATTGATATGGCCAAGGGAAAATTATCGTTAACTTTAAAAGCTAATAAACAACTTGTGTTCTAGTTTCAACCAACTTTTTTAAAAGATCGTCAATTAATTTCAAAGATGCAAATTGAATATTGTTTCGTATATCAATGATATAATTCTTAAGTTCATTATCAAGTATCACCAAACAAATTAGACAAAATTCTCACGGATAAAAATTTGCAATTTAAACTATTTTTATTGTTGCGCTAAAAACACACATAGAGCACGTGTACTATATCACATAAGTAGTATAAAAGAATATTGTATACACAAGGATTAATTAATAAGTATCAAACTAATTAAGGTTATTTATTATTTAGACGAACAAGTAGTGGAATAGTTTCAGAAACTAAATAAAAAGTAATTAAGGTTTGATCATGCAATAATTATAGGCTCAACTGTCCAATCGGTCCACCAACTAACTGCAGTACGATCGCAAATCAATTAAGTTGATTATTGACATCCAAAGATTTAATCATGTGATAAAATCAATAGAACAAACTTGATTGGAATAAAAACTGAAATTTAAATTAGAAATTAGAACATTCCAAAGTCTCTTAACTTGCAAGATCCACCTGAACTCTAGAAAAGTATTTAGCTATCCATGATCAAGAAGAACACTAAAATTGAAATAGAATTCATGAAATTAGAGTAAAGAATAACCACAAAAGATGACAGATCTTTGCTCCAATCTTTAATCTCTTCTTCAATATCCACTCCAAGCTTTTCTTTTCTCTCTCTATAGCCTTTGTGTAGCGTATCTCGTAACCCAAAACGTTGTCCAACCTTTATAGCCATGGTTTGCCGCCTTTGAAGTGAACAAATTCCCTCAAATTCTCATAAAATTGCAATTCCCCACTTGTCTTTTTGTTGCCGCCTCTGTTCACTACAAGAAATATTGCATTTTGCCAGGGGCAGAAGCCCTGGCAAAATGCAGAAAGCCTTGGCAAATGGACGTTTGCCAGGAGTTTTGCCAGGAGCAGAATCCCCAGCAAATCTGTTCATCGCAAATGACCCTGCCAAGGCTTTAGCTCCTGGAAAATGCGCTCCTTGCACAGGCCCTGGCTAAACCCCTGGCAAATTATGTCTGCAGGATTGTAGGCTTTTCTGACGTATTCTGGTCAATGCAGGCTTCTGCAGATGATCACATCAGTCATTTTCAAACCATGCCAGGGGCCTGGTTAACCCCTGGCAAAATGTGTACGATTTTTTTTTAAAAAAACATTTTTTAAATGTTTAAAAAATCAAAATATTAAAATTTAATAATTAAAATAATTT
>Ga0315914_1010898_pt1 | contig 11130 bp, 16 predicted proteins | sample MpolenodulesMG_FD_203920 | JGI IMG/M metagenome (GOLD analysis project Ga0315914, IMG submission 203920) | Medicago polymorpha root nodule microbial communities from Los Angeles, California, United States - elongated nodules | ecosystem: Host-associated > Plants > Roots > Nodule | place: USA... | reverse complement strand
GCGCTTTTTTCCTCTATAAAGCGCTATCTAAACCTAGTCTTACATAGCGTTTTAAAATAAAAGCGTTGGCTTTTTACTAGTGTATGTGTTATTTTACTCCCCTTTTAGATGGCGTTTATTGTTTAAAGCGCTATCTAAGTATAATCTTTGCTAGCGCTTTCTGACAAGAAGCGCTATATTAACCCTGCTTTAGATAGCGCTTTGTATAGAAAAAAAGTGCTATATTACCTTTACCAGCGCCATTTACAGCAGCGCTCTCAAAGCGCTAGCTAAAGCCCAAAAAAAGCGCTATATAAGCCCATTTTTGTAGTAGTAGTGCCATTATGAGGATCAAAAGTGATCATGGGACAGATTTTGAAAATGCAAAGTTCAATGAATTCTGTTCTAGTGAAGGAATCATCCATGAATTTTCTTCCCCTATAACACCTCAACAAAATGGTGTAGTTGAAAGGAAGAACGGAACCCTATAAGAATCAGCAAGAGTTATGCTTCATACAAAACATCTGCCTTATTATTTTTTGGCTGAAGCTATGAATACAACCTGTCATGTACACAACAGGGTTACTCTGAGGTCTGGCACCACAACTACCTTATATGAGATATGGAAAGGAAGAAAACCTACTGTCAAATATTTTCATGTTTTTGGAAGCAAGTGCTACATATTGGCAGATAGAGAACACAGAAGGAAAATGGATCCCAAGAGTGATGAGGAGATCTTTCTTGGATACTCTACAAACAGTAGGGCATACAGAGTGTTCAATACCATAACCAAGTCTATTATGAAGTCCATCAATGTGGTGATAGATGATGCTTCTGTAGACACAATTCTTGATGTTGAACCAGATGTTGTGACATCTGTTCAGGAAACAAATACACCTACACAGGTGAATGAACCTGAGACTGAGAAAGAAGAAACTAAGCAAGGTGAGCAGGATCATGTGTTAACAAGAAAATGACCTTCCATCAGGGTTTAGAAGAACCATCCTCAAGATCTTATAATTGGAAGTCTTGATCAAGGAATCACCATTAGGAGATCCAATGAAGTGATTTATAATTCATGTTTTGTGTCGAAGCTTGAACCTAAAAATGTTAAATAAGCTCTTACTGATGAATTCTGGATTGATGCAATGCAAGAGGAATTGAATCAGTTCAAGAGAAGTGAAGTGTGGGATTTGGTTCCAAGACCAGAAGCATGAATGTCATTGAGACTAAATGGATGAACAAGAACAAGTTTGATGAGAATGGAACTGTGACCAAAAAGAAGACAAGATTAGTTGTTCAAGGTTATACAAAAGTAGAAGGGGTGGACTTTGATGAAACTTTTACTCATGTTGCTAGATTGGAGTCCATAAGGTTACTTTTGGGAGTGTCTTGTATTCTCAAGTTTAAACTGTTCCAGATGGATGTGAAGAATGCCTTTCTAAATGGCTATCTAAATGAAGAAGTTTATGTTGAGCAGCCAAAAAGGTTTATAGATCCTAGCTTTCCCAATCATGTCTACAAATTGAAGAAAGCTTTGTATGGCTTAAAGTAGGCACCTAGAGCATGGTATGAGAGACTCACACAGTTTCTTGTCAACTAAGGCTACATAAAAGGAGGAACAAACAAGACCTTGTTAGTGAAAGATGATAATGGAAGACTAATGATAACACATATTTATGTTGATGACATTGTTTTTGGTGGGATGTCGAACAAGATGGTTCAACATTTTGTCCAGCAGATGCATTCAGAATTTGAAATGAGTCTTGTGGGTGAGCTGAATTACTTTCTTGCTCTTCAAGTCAAGCAAATGTAAGACACCATATTTATTTCTCAGAGTAAATATGCCAAGAATATAGTGAAAATGTTTGGTATGGATAATGGTAGTCATAAAAGAACACCAGCAACTACTCATTTGAAGTTATCCAAAGATGAAAATGGGGTTGTTGTTGATCAAAACATGTATATGAGCATGATTGGAAGTCTACTGTATCTTACTGCAAGCAGACCTGATATAATTTTTGTAGTAGGGGTGTGTGCAAGATATCAGGCTGAACCTAAAATGAGTCATCTTACTCAAGTGAAAAGAATTCTGAAGTATATCAATAGCATCAATGATTATGGCATTTTATACTCTCATAGTACAAATTCTAAGTTGATTGGTTATTGTGATGCTGACTGGGGGCAGGTAGTGCAAATGATAGGAAAAGTACTTTTGGAGGATGTTTCTTTCTTGGAAATAACATGATCTCTTAATATAGCAAGAAACAGATATTGAAAGAATATAATGTTGAACACGATGTTCTAACATTGTACTGTGACAATCTGAGTGCAATTAATATTTCTAAAAATCCTATTCAACATAGCAGGACTAAGCACATTGACATACGTCATCACTTTATCAGGGATCTTGTTGAAGAGAAGGTTGTGACTCTTGAACATGTTGCTACATAGGAACAATTGGCAGACATTTTCACCAAAGCTTTAGATGCCAAGCAGTTTGAAAAATTAAGGGGCAAGTTAGGAATTTGCCTACATGAGGAGTTATAATGATCTGTTGTGTAAGACGTGCTTTTCTACATCGATTGTTGCGCGCCTTTGTTTTGTAGGCTAAGCTCTGGTTATTTCTGAGTACCTAGTATGCCTTTTCTGCTCTTACTTTGGCATATTTTATGGCTAAAAAGGGGGATTAGATGTATGTATGCCTACCTGTATGTTGTATGCCTGATTTCTGAATTTATTTTGCATGGTATGCCATTTATGCATTTATTTTGCATGGTAGTTTGGAGTTTTCTGTGGATGTTTTGATGGATGTTGGAACATTTCAGTTGTTTTCGTTTTCTTGCATATGCATGTGTTCAAGGGGAGTAGTAGAGTTTCCTATGTTAGTATTCACTCATAAGTTGTTATTTTGAGGGGGAGTGATACTATGAAGTGTGTTTGGAGGAGCTCAAGATGTTTGGTAGGATGTCGTAGAGGATGTTGAAATATCTTGTTGACAATGTTGGGAAATTTATTTTTTCCTTGTTGATGGAAATTTATTTTTCCTTTCTGATGTGGTATACGATGTTGGAACATCTAGTTGCATGTGTGTGAGGGAATTTATTTTTCCCTTGCTAAGTATTGTTTTCTGTGAGGCAAGTTTTTTTTTTCAAATTTGTTGCTGCATGCCTCTGATTCTCTTTAGTGATACCTTGTCTCTCTTGTCAACCATGTTCCTGGTGAAGTTTGTTTGAAAAATTGGAAATGGTTTTTATGAGAAGTGTCATATTCTCTGCATGTCTGTTTGATTAAGTTGAGTTACATGAGATTTATATGTGGCATCCCTATAGTTTTCTGCATATCTCTGAATTTTCTTTAGTGATACTGTTTTTTGCTACTTTTCATTGAAAGAATGTTCTGGAAGTAGTTTTTGAAAATACTCTACTCTTTTTAATGGTTGTGTGTTTATGATGATTTGAAGAAGTGTATATGTGGTATCTCTTTAGATATTCTTTTTGATGTGTTACCTTTTCTTCATGGATGTGTGCTCAAGTTGATTGAAGAAATGGTAGTTTCGTATCTCTCTACCCTGTGTTTATGGCCTCAGTTTGTTGATGAGTCGATAATTAGTGTTTTTTATATAATATTTGAGTCTATTTTATTTAGATTTAATATGTTTTTATTTCCTTTTTAGAGCTATTTGACTTCAATTGCAAGTTATTTTATCTCAGGAACAAATATTTAAAAGATTGAGTCTTGGAGCAAACGAAAGGAGATTTCGAGCTGATTCATGCCAAAAATATGAAGATCTTATACAAAAATATCTTGTGCACAAAGTTTAAAGATCCTTCGCCAAAATATGAGCATAGGCGCGCCCCTTATTGTCCTTTTACTGCTTTTGCTTCTTCGACAAGCTGCCTATTTTAGTATTTCTGACCTAGAGCCCATGGTTTCTTGTGCAACACTTTAGTGATTTATTTCTTAGGGCTCAAGTCAATGTTATACTATAAATAGAGGAGCCATCTAGCTTGTAGAATCATCTTTTGTTCTTGGAAATAATAAGTGACAATTGTTTCTTTGAATAATAGTTCATCTTTATTTTCTTATTATTTACTTTTATGTTCTTCTTCTCTATGTCTACAATGAACGTGAGTGAGTAGATTTCTTTGTCTTGGGATTGTTGGATGAGTCTAATTACCTAATTCCTATCAAACCAAGCCTCGAACCCTAATTTTATGTAAATCTATTTTCTAATCTAATTTCATCGTTTTTATAATGAATTAACAAGTATCAAATTCATAAATTGACAGCGGAGGGTGTTAGTACTTGTTAATTCATAATCACAAATATCAAAGCGAAGCATCGAAAGAAGAAGTTTTGATATTGGAAGAAGTAAAGTTAGACAAGGATTGCGAAACATGCGAATAGTCTAGCAAACCTTGAGACAATAAAGTTTCGTTCTTCAAGGATTCCAATAGCAATCAACCATGAGAATAGGCGTGGTTGCTAGAGGAACACACTCACGGAAACCGAAAGGAGATGTGATAAGCTAAAGAGAAACTTGTCTTTAGTAAATAGGTCCAACATAAAGTTCTAGATTTAGGGTTTGATTTGTGAAGGATTTGTCACCATGACGAACCAATAATCCCAAGGCGCTTTTTATTATTATATTTTCTTTTAAAACAACATACAAAACCTTTCTTATTGAAAGTTAATTGAATTCAAAACTCCCTATCGGAACGATACTCTTTATGGTAAACCGTGCACTTGTGAATTTACTACATCAAGTTTTTGGCGTCGTTGCCGGGGAGTTAGACAATTTGATTAACTTTTTAATAACGATTAGACTAAAAAATAATATTTTTCTTTTTCTTTATTTATTTATTTATTTATTTATTTATTTTTCTTTCTCTTTCTTTTTCTTTTTCTATTTCTTTCTGTTTACCGTTAACTTCTTGGGTTCTTATTCTTTTATGCGTAGAAGCAAAAGTCTTGGTGAATTCGTTCTCGAGATCGAAAGGTTCTTGCATAAGAGAAGAAGAGAAGCACGAAATAATAATGCTATTACTGAGGAACACACTCTTAAGGAGTATGCAACCCCTTCTACGGAAGAGCCACTTGTTATTATTGTGTACCTAACGGTTGAGGGTAATAATTTTGAAATAAAGCCTGCATTTATTTACTTAGTGCAGCAAAATCAATTTTTTGGATCACTCACTGAGGATCCGAATCTTCATGTTTCAAATTTTTCAAGATTCAGTGGAACCTTGAAGGCAAACCAATAGGTCTTAAGGCTGCACCTCTTTCCTTTTTTCTTAGGGGATAGAGCTAGTGCTTGATTTCATTCATTAGAAGTTGGTTCTATTACTTCATGGGACCAAATGAGGCAAGCATTCCTTGCCCGATTCTTTCCCCATAGTAAAACTGTTCAATTAAGGAATCAAATCACACGATTCACTCAAAAAGATGGGGAATCTCTTTACAATGCGTGGGAGAGTTTCAAAGAAATGCTTAGGCTTTGCCCCCATCATGATTTAGAGAAGTGGCTTATTATCCATACTTTCTATAATGGTCTTTTGTATACCACAAAAATGTATGTTGATGCAGCTGCAGGTGGAGCTTTGATGAATAAAACTTACACAAGAGCATATCTTTGATCGAGGACATGGCCCAAAACCACTATCAGTGGGCAAGTGAGAAAGCCATCATTACTGTTGCTCCTTCACCCCCTAAAAAAGAGGCAAGTATGTATGAACCTTCTTCCGTTGATCATTTGAATGCTGAGGTGGACACACTTTTTCAAAAATTTAATGAATTAAGTGTAAGTGTTGTAACACCTGCTCTTGTTTTACCACCATGTGAAGTTTGTTGAATAGCCGGTCATACTGGCGTTGAATGCCAACTAGGTAGTGCTGTTGAAAGTCCCCAATATAATCAAGGGATGAGGTTAAACCAAATTTTTTATAACAAAACTCCTCAAAATCTCTTTGGACAACAAACAACACCACCCAGCTATGCAAACAACAAAGAGTCCCTAAAAAATCCAATTTGAAAATTTTACTAGAAAAATATGTTATGGATCAATCCAAGCAATTTCAAGAACTTAAAAATCAAACTGGATTTTTTAATGACTCTCTTGTCAAGCTTACATCTAAAGTGGACTCCATTGCTACTCACACTAAAATGGTAGAGACTCAAATCTCTGAAATCAACCCCAAAGGCTGAGACAAACTGAAATCAACCCCAAAGGCCGAGACAAACTGAAATCAACCCCAAAGGCCGTATAAATGCTATTACACTTAGGATGGTAAGAAATTAGAGGACCCTGTTGTGAAATCCAAGATAATTAAGGGTGAGATAGAGACTGAAAAGCCACAAGGTGAGAAAGACATAGGAGAGAGTGAGAAGCCAATGTCCCAACACCTTATAAGCCAAAAATTCCTTTTCCACAAAGGCTTGTAAAACCTAACCTGGATGCGCAGTTTAGAAAGTTTGTGGACATACTGAAAAAAAATATAAATCAATGTTCCTTTTACTGAAGCTTTGTCTTAGATGCCTCTTTATGCAAAATTTTAGAAAGATGTTTTATCGAAGAAAAGAAAAATAGAGGATAATGAGACAATAGCTCTAACAAGAGAATGAAGTGCTGTCATACAAAAGAAATTGCCTCCAAAGCTCAAGGATCCCGGTAGTTTTTCCATCCCTTGTGTGATTGGGAAGGAAACCATTGGGAAAGCCATGTGTGATCTAGGGTCTAGTGTTAGTTTGTTGTCCTTGTCCCTCTTGAAGAGGATTGGTATAGGTGATTTGAAACCCACTAAGATGACCTTGCAGTTGGCTGATCGTTCCATTATCTATCCGGCCGGAATTCTTGAGGATATCCCCATTAGGGTGGGAAAGATTTATATCCCAGCGGATTTTGTGGTAGTAAACATCAAAGAGGATTCTAAAATTCCAATCCTTCTAGGAAGATCATTCCTTGCTACTGCAGGTGCTGTTATTAATATTAAGTATGGTAAGATAGTTTTTCATGTAGGCGATGAGAAAGTAGAGTTTGAAATCGACAAATTGATGAAGTGTCCCTCTATTTTTGATTCATGTTGTATGATTGATCATCGTGTGAAATAATGTTCTTTAGCATTATCTACACACAATGGTCTACGTAACCCAGATTAAGAAACATAAATCTTCTAACCGTAAAGCTAATGAATTTAAACGAGTGCTTCGTGGGAGGCAACCCACGAGTTTTATTGCTTTTATTCTGTTTGTTTTGTGTTATTTTAATTTGCTTTGTAGGTATTTGTCAAAATATGATGCGAAAAAGCAAAAAAAAATTGAAGCCGTTGACTAGAAAGCTTTGGACGGCCCGTGCCTGTCCAAATCCATCAGGAAAAAAACCAAGAAAAAATTCCAGCAAGCTTGGCACGGCCCGTGCCTGTGGAGGCACGGCCGTGCCAGTGGAGGCACGGCCGTGCCACCACAATCCCAAATTATTATTTTTTTCCTTCTTCCCTCGTTCAAACAACACAACATCTTTCATCCTTCGACTTTTCTCTCTAAACCTCCATAACCTAAAACCTTTAAACCTCCATAACTCTCTCCAAACTTCACCAAATCACAAAATTCCTAAACTAAAACAACTCTAGACTTTATCCCACACCCAATCCACCCATAAAAAACAACAACCATCCACACAAATCCACAAATCACCAAATTCGTGTACCCCTTGACCATAACCCAAAAGCCCACATTTCTTCATCAATCCTCACCACAACACTCATATTTCTCACCTAGAACCCAAACCCATCACTAAAACCACCTTTCCCACACAAAATCTTACCAAAACCTAACCTTCACCCAAACCAACCCTAGTCAAACTAGGTCAATGGCTTCAAAGAGAAAAGGAAAGGGGAAAAAATTTGCTTTATGTTGGTACTAATCCACAGGTACAAGAAGATCATAGTGATGATAGTGATGATGAGGATGAGGTAGATGCTAACTTGCACGATGATGCGGTGCACCATGACCATGAAGTTCGTGGACAATATGACAATGACCGGTGGACATGGATGCATAATGAAATTCAAAGGATAAGCACCAAGCAACAAAGACAAGATGTTGAAATCTCCAGGCTGCGGAATGACATCCAAAGGGGCAATCGTATGCATGTAGAAAATAACCGCATGCTCTTGAGGATGATGCAACACCTTAACCTCGAAGGTCCTCCTTATGGAGCTCAATAAATTGCGAGATTTCCTCTTCCTTTCTCTTCTCTTCTCTTCTCCCCTCCTCTCTTCTCTTCTCTTTTCTTTTTCAAATCATTGAGGACAATGCTTTTCTCAAGTGTGGGGGGAGCCAATAAAGTGTCTTGTCTTGTTTAGTTAAGTGTTGTAGTGTTTCCAAACTCCCTTGAATTTTAATTTTTTGTTTTGTTTATTGTGAAAGGCATGGAAAGCAGCTTGTTTTTTATTGTAAATTATGATATAAATTTTTTTGTTGTCTCTTCCTAATTGGTTGTTTCTTGTACATGAAAGTGATTTCTGGTGTTTTAAGTGTTCTTGCTATACCCACATCATGTTTTATTGGGAAAATTCTCTTTGAGAAAAGCATAAAGTTGCAGTCTTTGAGTAAGTGTACGAGTAGGTATTTTAAGGAGCACGTTCTAACTTTGATGGTAAATTAAACCCTTAAAAGTCTTCAGAGTAAAAGTAGTATAAGTTTGTGTGGGGAGAAAAGACTTGAAAAAAAATATATAATAAGTGATCAAGTGCCCAAAACTGGTTGGTCACTAAGACATTAAAATGATCAAATGCTTAAAACTAGGATGATTATCAAGAGGGTTGGAAGCAAATATTTTTATAAGGGGACATCATTGAATCTGGGAGGCAGGAGTAGGCCTCACTAACTTCCCACGTGAAGATGGTGTTTCTCTGACAATCAAAAGTAGCTTCTGTAATTCCTTCTTAAAATGTCAAATGATCCAATGATCATATATTTCCCATCTCTCTTATATGAAATGAAGAAAGGACTTTTCTTGGTTAGTTTAGTGTTAAGGTTAGAACCTGTTTCCTCATAATATCTCTTATACAGGAGCAAGAAAAGGGTTGGACTACACACACACACCCACTCACTTGAGACTTGTTGTTGGGTTAGATAGGTTCATAAGAAATGCTTGAAGTTGTGATTAGTGTACACTCGAAACAAAAGCCTTAGAGGAGACATGAGTTTTAATAATACTGTCCTAGGTTAATCTTTTTTATGTTGCCATGTTTATGCCTTTTGCTTAAGGACAAACAAAGATTCAAGTATGGGAGAGTTTGATGAGTCGATAATTAGTGTTTTTTATATAATATTTGAGTCTATTTTATTTAGATTTAATATGTTTTTATTTCCTTTTTAGAGCTATTTGACTTCAATTGCAAGTTATTTTATCTCAGGAAAAAATATTTAAAAGATTGAGTCTTGGAGCTAAAGAAAGGAGACTTCGAGCTGATTCATGCCAAAAATATGAAGATCTTATACAAAAATATCTTGTGCACAAAGTTTAAAGATCCTTCGCCAAAATATGAGTATAGGCGCGCCCCTTATTGTCCTTTTGCTGCTTTTGCTGCTTCCACAAGCTGCCTATTTTAGTATTTCTGACCTAGAGCCCATGGTTTGCAACACTTTAGTGATTAATTTCTTAGGGCTCAAGTCAATGTTAGTCTATAAATAAAGCAGCCATCTAGCTTGTAGAATCATCTTTTGTTCTTGGAAATAATAAGTGACAATTGTTTCTTTGAATAAAAGTTCATCTTTATTTTCTTGTTATTTACTTTTATATTCTTCTTCTTCTTCTTCTTTTTCTTCTCTATGTCTACAATGAACGTGAGTGAGTAGACTTCTTTGTCTTGGGATTGTTGGATGAGTCTAATGACCTAATCCCTATCAAGCCAAGCCTCGAACCCTAATTTTATGTAAATCTATTTTCTAATCTAGTTTCACCGTTTTTATATTGAATTAACAATTATCAAATTCATAAAGCGACAACAGAGGGTTAGTACTTGTTAATTCATAATCACAAATATCAAAGCGAAGCATCGAAAGAAGAAGTTTTGATATTGGAACAAGTGAAATTAGACAAGGATTTCGAAACATGAGAATAATCTAGCAAACCTTGAGACAATAAAGTTTCGTTCTTCAATAATTCCAATAGCAATCAACCATGAGAATAGGCGTGGTTGCTAGAGGAACACACTCATTGAAACAGAAAGGAGATGTGATAGGCTAAAGAGAAACTTGTCTTTAGAAAATAGGTCCAACATAAATTCATTGTGAAGGATTTGTCACCATGACGAACCAATAATCCCAAAAAACAAATATAAAAAAAAAAAAAAGAAACGTGAAAGAAGGAATGAGAAAGAAGAAGAGATGAGAGAGAAATAACAATGGAAATAAAGGGAGGCGGTACGACGAGGGATATTTATACCCTGGAATCCAGTGTGGCACAGTGCATGCTTTAGCATGCACCCTCGCCTTCCTAGCCCCTTTAATTTTGATCTAACAGCCTGCATCATTTGCCTCTTGATCTGATTAGGGCCGTTGATCAAATCAATGAGCCATTTTGAATCCCCCAATCTCTTTTACTTCCTTTTAATTTTTTTAAAATAGGTCATTTCCGGATTTACCCCCTGTAAAAATTTTGTTTTGGTTTTCGTCCTTGTAAAATTATTTTTTTCCAGAATACCCCCCTAATAGGCCATTCAAAAACCAAAATTTCTGAAGAAAAAAAAAATCTAAAAATGGCCTATTAGGGGGGTATTTTGGAAAAAAATAAAATTTACAAGGACGAAAACTAAAACAAAAATTTTACAGGGGGTAAACCCGGAAATGACCTATATTACAAGGTGTAACACCCGGTTTCCCAAAAACCGCAATTTAATAGATAAATTAGAGTAACATCATAAAACGGAGTATTACGCTTCCATTCATTCAAGTAATAAATAGGAAAATTTCTATTTATTTAAATCAATCCTGTCAACAATATTCACTGAAATCGCAGCTGAAAAATATAACAATATTTATTCAACAATTGTTCCATCAAAGTTTGGCACTAAGGCCTCAACGTGGTTCATAATAGTAATTAAAATCAACATAATTGTTTTTCAACATAAAATCATAAACTAATAC
>Ga0315914_1010896_pt1 | contig 11132 bp, 5 predicted proteins | sample MpolenodulesMG_FD_203920 | JGI IMG/M metagenome (GOLD analysis project Ga0315914, IMG submission 203920) | Medicago polymorpha root nodule microbial communities from Los Angeles, California, United States - elongated nodules | ecosystem: Host-associated > Plants > Roots > Nodule | place: USA... | reverse complement strand
AAAAAAAAAAGTGATTGTAGTGTGAAATTGGGAATAGATTTGTGACAAATAGAAGAGATGGTGTTGAAGAGTTATGGAAGAAGGTAGATGTCGATGGATGGAGATCAGAGAGAACATGAGCCATGAATTGAGAGGGAAAAATAAGAATTTTAATGTTAATCATGATAGGATAACTCTAACCCACCAAAAACTAAGCATAAAAATAGCAAAGGTTGAGTAGGATATGATTAGAAATAGCTTTCAGTTATCCTTTCCTATTGACACATCAAACAGAAGATTGAAACATGATATGATAGTATTATCATATCTTGTCTTCTTATCATGTGCATCAAACGAGGCCTAAATGTAATATTTATTTTTGAATTCTATTTTTAGATCCTCATTATAAGACTTCTAAGTTCTAGCTCCAACCCACATAGTAGGGGGGTAAAAAAGTCCACACGATTAAGAAAATTGCTCCATTGTAGCCAACTATCGTTGGAGGTTTTTTTTAAAAAAAATGTATATGTGAACGGTAGTTAACTACCGTCTGAAAAATCGAACAGTAGTTAACTATTGTTGGATATACAACATCCATTTTCATGTGTTTTTAAGCAAAACTTGTTGTGAGAAAATCATTTTCCAAGTTTAAAAGGCTCATATTCATATAAGCCCACAAATAAAATAAAATGGAAATTTTACTAAGTACCCCTACATCTTTTCCTTCACCCCTACAAACAAAACAAACTGTCAATTTTACCCTTTATTATTTATTCTCACTTTCAATCTTTTCGTATAGTTCACCCCCACAATTTTCCAAAAAACTTCATTTAACATTTCCGGATTAAAAACAATTTTGGAAAACATAATCTATACTTTTCTAGTTTGTTTTATGTTTCCCAACTCAGTTGATCTTTAATTTTCTATTGTAATTAACAATGAAAAAAAAACAAAAACTGACAAATTCCAAAGGCTTTCTGGAATCAAAAGAAAACCATAATCTTTCCTTCAAACAGATCGAAGATCCAATCATAAGAAAAAAATAGAAAATAATTATATAGTAATTCGGAGGCAGAGATTGCAGAAGAATCGTAGAGAGAAAAGGAAAAAAAAAAAAAAAAAGGCAGCTAAAAAATTGGAAGGAATTGCAAAAGCAAATGAAACCACTAAGGTAGGGAGGAAACAATATTATAAGGATAATTGGTAATGATCCAGTAAATGGCAAATAAAAATTGTTGTAGGTTTGACAATTTCTTAATAAGGTTGTGGGTTTAAAATTGAAGAAGGAGAAATTTGATGAATTTCAGAGAAAAATGTAAAAATTAGGTATATTTTAATTTATATACGAGGGTAAAATAGGAAGTTTAAGATAAATGTAGGGGCGAAGGTATAAATGCAGGGGTGTAGGGCAAAATTTTCAAATAAAATTCAATGCCACCTTAATTAAAGATGAAATTTTGCTCTTCTCCCAACAATATTTGCTCGCTCCCAACTGAACTTTTCAAAATACTCATGCGAGAGTTAACTCACGCATGAGTTAAACATGAAAAAACACATGCGTGAGTTAACTCACGCAGAGATTAACACTAGCGTGAGTTAAATCATGCATAATTAACACCAGCGTGACTTATCTCACACATGAGTAATTTTGAAAATTTGGTTGGAGCAAAACGTGTCGAGAGAATAGCAGAGTTCTGAAAGCTGTCCCATTAGCCCTAACTTTTTCATTAACTTTTTCTTTAGTTTTTTTTTTTTATATTTATATTTTTAATTAATTAAACATATTTTAAAATGATTGTTATAAGTTTTTCGTTTTTTTATAAATTTTTTTTTTGCAGAAATAATACTTAGGATAAGTGGGCCTTGAAGCCTTTCACAACAAGCACACAAATAAGTAAAAAATAGTAGACTGGGCCAAAATAATCTAACTCAACAAGTGGGCTAAAATATAGTGGGTATTTCTCTTTAAGCCCCCAATATCATTAAAACCTCCTAAATACACATCCGGTAGTTATCTACGGGATGTACATTTTTTTTAAAAACGTTCACCCGGTAGATAACTACCGGATGTGTATTTAGGGGCCCTTAGAGATATTAGAAGGGTCTAAAGAAAAACATTCAAATATAGTGGGTTTAATGAGGACTTATTAATTGGTACTTTGTGATTTGGACTTACTATATTTGCTTCCTTAACTAGTACCCTAGGACACCAGTTAACATTTCCCTTCAAATAATACTTATAGAAGTATGAGTCTTGTTAACTTGTGTCCTAATGGCACAATGTAAAAAACTAAATATAAAAATTTAATCTTATAAATTGCGTATTCATAATCTTAAAAGCCTAAAAACTTATCTTTTAAATTTAATATTTATGTTTTAATTCTATTTTTAGATCCTTATCATAAGGCTTCTAAGTTCTAGCTCCAAGCCACATAGTAAGGGGGTAAAAAAGTCCACACGATTAAGAAAATTGCTCCACTGTAGGTAACTATCGTTGGAGGTTTTTTTTAAAGTTGTATATGTAAACAATAGTTAACTACATCTAAAAAATCGAACAGTAGTTAACTATTGTTGTAACAGAACATAATGTATTTTCTTGCAAACTAACATATTGTTATAAAAAGCAGACCCAATTCAAAGATGTTGATTACAATATGAAGGTGTATATTAAAGAGAAGTTTCATCAATTTATTTTACTGGAGACAACCTTTATGCATCCACCTTCAAGAAAAGTCAATACAAAAGATGCACGAAAAAAGGATAAATTTATCTTGTAGTCAACAGATCGACCAACTTCATGCAGACAAAATCCCAACGTTCATGCATGAATTTTTTGAAATGGTGACTGATGTAGCTGGTGATGATCATTATGGATTTTGTGAAGTTGTGGGCCTACATGATATGTTTGTTGATGATTATCAGATTACTCGTTATGAACTTCTAAAAGAGCTGACTGGTGATGATGGTGAGTATTATCTCTGATCGATTGGGTCAGAGAAACGATTTGACAAGGTCAAACATGCTGTGACTACTGGTGATGTATCGGCCCTTCTCCACCGGATAAATGAATGTTTATGTCGGATATGGATTTTCTCATTACACAAAGATATAAGCATGTGGTGGTTCTATTGTCAATCGATAAAGAGCAATCATAAACCTCTTTCCCTTTACGCAATGCACGTTCGCATAAAAACCAAATGATTTGTCTACAACACATGAATGACAACCATTTTATGATGGTATAATTGACGGATGGTTGTCCAATTTCTAACATTGTCATGCTATGGGGACAACACTATCGAGATGGCACAAAGTCATGAGATGCTATATCCATATGATGATTGCTTATAATGAACTAAGTCAGGCGGCGAACAATGAGATAATATGAGATGATAATTTGTTCATTCTTGAAAACGCTGATCCTCAAGAAAAGGTTTCTAATGATAAAGAGGTTGGAGATGGAGTCAAGATTGAAGGTGAAAGTCTTAGACTTGATGATTGTAGCACTGGCCATGTGGCAGATTAGTTGACATATATAGAACCAAATTAAGCACAAGATGTGTCTAACAAGGAATCAACACAGAGTCACGAAAACAATAGCCGATACAAAAGCAAAAAAAATGGCATTAGAAAGTGTCATATCTCACACAAAGAGACAAATTAGTCTACCAAGTATGAAAATCGAAACTGAAATTAGGTAGACACGCCTTGAGCCACCACCAAGAATGAAGTTTCACCTTATCCACCAACTGAGCCATGTCTAAGTGTTCATTTTGAAAGATCCTTAACTTATGTTCCTTCCAAAACCTATTATATCTTCCATCAAACTTATTATTTTACGGTGTCTTAATAATATTAATAAAAAAATTTACAACTTGTAATTTGGATATCCATAACTTATTCAAATTAAACCGCATTAAATTGAATTGAGAGTAATTTTATCTATGTATCATATAGATTTTTGGTGACATCTAGGGTGAACCACCAACTATGTGGTTCATGGTGAACCATGAATAAAAACCATTAGATTATATTGTCCTACCAGATCTTATGATGTATCCTACACACATAATTTTTTTTCTTCTTTCTTCTATCATAATTTTTTCCTCATGAAAATAACCACCATCAACCTCCAAATCACCATATTCTAAGAACAATTTTGAATCTTAATTTATTATCTTTGGCCATCGTAAATCCATCTCAAATTCAAGTTATCAAAATAATTTACTATTTGGCATAATCTTTGAAAATGTTGATTGAATATACTTATAGCATTAAATTTTACATTGCTGTTGTGCTTTTTTAGAAACATTATCTAATGAAACTTTTCATTATCACAATTGAAGTTATAGCATAATCCGCTTAAATTCTACGAGATGCTTGTTCCCCCATCACAAATTCTACGAGATGCTTGTTCCCCCATCACAAATTCAATATCCATCGCAATTTTACGAGATGCTTGTTCCCCCATCACAAATTCAATATAAAAGCTTTGAAAGAATTTATCGTAGAAAAAATTGGGATTACGTAAACCCTAACTGAGAAGAAAAAATTACCGGAACATTAGAAACTTGGCGTAGAAAAAAAGCACAACTGCAATGTAAAATTTAAGCGGATTATGCTATAACTTTAGTTGCGATAATGAAAAAATTACCGCGTTTTTAGAAACATTGCAGTTAAATTTCATCCATTCTAGCAAGGATTTGTTAATTAAAAAAATGAAACTTTCATCTTTATAACATCAATTGTGTCAAATATGAAAAGAAGAATCTCCAGATTAGAAAGGATATGTGAGGACAGCAGTTTTCCCTAGGCGCTGTAACTGTTTGTGTACATGGTTGATGAGTTCATGAACAAAACGGAAGGAAGAAAAATAAATAAATAGTTTATTAAAAAATAAATAAACAAAAAAGGTGTGATCTAGTGTATAATATCATATGTGAACTTGATTAATCTAATGGTTTTCAATGGTTGTTCGAAGTGGTCCACCGGTGAGGGATTTAGTAGAGCCCTCACCCTAGAATCCACCTAGATTTTTACCTCAAAATTGATCCAAACCACATTACAAACACCTTTACTAAGAAGCACAATTTTCTAAGTGGAGAACAAGATATTGTGACAATTGGAATTTCATATGAACATATCTATAAAAAAATACACCATTTATTCAATAAATCTAAAAAGTTATTTTTTGTTTATAATAGTGATCGAAAAATGTATATTGTATGTATGTATAGTTTTTAGCTATGTATACATACAATCATGTCAAGCCGCGCCACAACGCAATAAAATAAATTGAATTCTTAATATAATCTTAAGTTTTAAAAACATCATATAAGTAAGAACATAACTTTTTGTTTAAATATAGCTTTAATGAAAGAATATTTTCCCTTTTCATTAGAGCTCAACATTCTATGCTTCTGTTTTTATAGTTAATAATTTGCTCTGGCTTGCTTTATGTTCTGGGTAAGTTTTTAGGGGAGGGATATTTTGACTCCAAGAGTAAGTTTGTTAACTTACTCTAAATCATGACCTTTAATTCTAATATTGATTAATGGTTTAGATTGATGTATAATAATTGATATGGTAGACTTTAATTTCCATCTCTATTGGAGTCAACACTAATCACTACAAAACAATTAATGTCTTTTAATTGATTGATTTTTTTTTATTCATCTCCCTTTGCTATTTTTCTTACGTTAAAAAAAATCGTAAAAGGGTTATAAACAGAACTTGAAAACCCTGTGATGCCAAAAATGTTTATTAGCAAAAATTGTGAACCTCCATAGCTTTCTTTTCTCTTACAAACACGTCAATCTTAACATATGTTTTATTTTGTATAGTATGTTTCACATTATTCCTTGTTTGTTCAATATCTTTATTTTATTTTTCGACAAATTTGTACAAATAGGTTCTTTGCTTTTCAATTATATGATAATGATTTTGTCAAATAAACAAATAGGTGCAATAATGAATTATGGATGCTATTGATGTGGAAATATCTCATGAAAATATTTCAACGGGATCACCAAATGTTGGCTAGGAATTAAATAGAGAACCTTGTAATGGGATGGAATTCAAAACTTTTGAAACAGTTAAAGAATTTTACAATTCATTTGCTAAAAGTGTTCGTTCTACAAAACCAAAAACATCAATCTTGATATGTTTTAAAAAAATAAATAAAGACAAAATAATAAATATGCAAAAATTTAAATTTTACAATTTTTTTAGCGTAAGAAAAAAAAAACAATGGGAGAAGAATAAAAAAAATATCAATTAATTAAAAGACATTATTTGTTTTGTGGTGATGAGTTTGACTCCAATAGAAATGGAAATTAAAGCCTACCATATCAATTATTAATAATCAATCTAAGTTATTAATCAATATTAGAATTAAATGTCATGATTTGGAGTAAGTTAACAAACTTACTCTTGGAGTCAAAATATCTCTCTCCCCTCAAGTTCCTATAATTAACAAGATATTGCGACAATTGTAATTTCATATGAACATATCTATAAAAAAATACACCATTTATTCAATAAATCTAAAAAGTTATTTTTTGTTTATAATAGTGATCGAAAAATATATATTGTATGTATGTATAGTTTTTGGCTATGCATACATACAATCATGTCAAGCCGCACCACAACACAATATAATAAATTGAATTCTTAATATAATCTTAAGTTTTAAAAACAGCATATAAGTAACAACATAACTTTTTGTTTAAATATAGCTCTAATGAAAGGATATTTTCCCTTTTCATTAGAGCTCGGCATTCTATGCTTCTGTTTTTATAGTTAATAATTTGCTTTGGCTTGCTTTATGTTTTGGGTAAGTTCCTATACTAAAGATTAATTAACAATAAGTGATTTAAATACAAACAAAGAGCAAGTGTTATAGATTAACATAGGTATCTAAATCTAAACGCACATGGTTACATACCTTACTTTCATGCTTGCAATTTTTGTTTTTAGTGTTATTTTAGTAATTGCCAGAGAATTTTCTGGTAAGAAAAATTCCAAACACTGCTTCAAAAAATTTGCTTTATCCCATATGTCTTGTAGTTCTTGTAACATGTCTAGGAATCCTCCTCAAAAATCTCATGCACAAATATTATAATCAAGGTTCCTTAACTTTTGCTGTTCTCCTTTTGTGCTTCCCTTAGATTCTTCTCATTCTTCACTTCGGCTGAGCCAATTTACTCAAATTTATGTCTTTTAATTAATAATTGTGTTGTGAAAGATAAATTTAAATAACCGAGATGGGAAAAAGTTAGTCACCTTTTTAATTTAATTGTAAGATTCCATTCTAGTACGCCTGAAACAGAAAAAATTAGTTAGCCAATGAAGAGCTATGTGGTAAAAAAAACAAACATGGCCTTTGGAGCTTTATGGAATTTTAGTGATATTGTATGACCAAGATATTTTTTTATAAGAGTATGACCAAGATCTTTGGCAAAATAACTTTCAGCTCAATTTTATACTGATAGATTTAACAGCCTATTAATATTTTTTATTTTACCCTATAGGTCCATGACTAAGATTAAAAAAATAAAGTACTATATCAAGCATGTATAGGATCCATGTAAAAGCAGCCTTTTGATATATGCATCCGAAGATAAGACAAAAGTATCTCTCTAATAGAAAAGAAAAGCGTGATAGTATTGTTTTATTTTTTCCTTCAAAAGAAAAAAAGTATTGTTTGATTTTTATTTTTTGAAAGAAAGACAGTATTGTTTGACGATGAGTAGACATTAAAATAATGGGGAGATTTTATATTAGACCGAGTGCAGTCATATATAAATGATTTTCATCTAAAACATAAGACATTAAGTATATATAAATCTTTTAAAATAGGTTAGTTTCATCAAACCGGCCTATCAAAATTCGATACAACAGAGAGACTGGGTTTTAAAGATTGTGTGAGTCCATCTATTCATCATACTTCCCTTCAAGCGGAAGCTCTTACTTACTTGTATCCGAAGACTTATTTTATATTCAAGACAGTCTGAATCGACCGCATGTAGCTCGCATGACTTTTTTTAACCAAAGAGGGTTCAAAGACATCATTGTTAAAAAAAGAAGCTCTTACTTACTTGCATCTGAAGACTTATTTTATATTTGAGATAGTCTGAATCGACCGCATGTAGCTCACCAAACCAAACTCCTGGAAAAATTGGTAAAACCTACAATTATAAAGACTTTTATAATTAAAGAAAAAGTTTTCACAAATGCAAGAGGATCAACACAAATATTGGTTTCTCTAAGTATATGAGAAACTATAAACTTCACAAGTTCAAGGCATGTTTTTATAGTTCATTGCTTCATTTAACACTATTTACTACTCCCTTCGGTCCTTTTTAGAAGAAACAAAAGTATCAAATTTTTTGGTCCTTTTTATAAGAAACTTTGACCAATTTTAAAATATATTGCATGTTGAATTTCATTAGTGCCCTTATTTATTAGGAAAGAGAATACTAAAAGCAAGTAAGTTGGTGTAATCAAGACAATTAATATAGGGGCATTAATGGAATAAATTTAAATTTACATGAGTATTAAATGCAAATAACTATTTTCAAAGTGTTTCCTTGGTCTATGTGATTTATGTGTTTTCTTTCTTGTATAAAAGACCGGAGGGAGTATTAAATAAATGGTTAATATGCTTTTACCCCCTGCCATATGGGTAGAGCTGTCAAAACGGGCGGCCCGGCCCTAACGGGCTTCGGGTTTTATCGGAGCGGGCCAAAAATCCCGGTTGAAAAGCGGGCTTGAAATATGCTACTCGAGCCCGGCCCTACACGGGCCGTGGGCTAAACGGGCCGGCCCGTATTAAAAATTACATTTTTTTTTTATAAAAAAGTACTATAAAATACTCCTATAAATTTTTTTATAAATAATATTTTTAGTATGTTTAAATAATGTCTAGCACAAAAATAAATTGTAAACATTTTTGTACAAACTTCATAAATAAAAACGGCGAGGAAAACAATTTTAAATAAATTAGATACGTTATGGTTATAGATATTTATATATTCGATCTTTAAAATTATAAATAACGAAACAAATAAATATAATTTTATATTACATTTATATTTGTGTTAATTCATTGAATTTTCACTTTTATTTTTTACTTTATAATCAACTAAGTAAAGAATATTTTGAAGAATATATATAATTTATAGGATTTTTTTGTTATGCAGGCTAATGGGCTACCCGCGGCCCTTTCGGGCTAGCCCTAACGGGTACCGGGCTTTTTAGGGCTGGGCCAAAAAACCCTATTCAAATTCGGGTTCAATATTTAAGGCCCAAGCCCTATAATTAATCGGGCTAAACAGGCCGGGCCATATGGGGGTCTTTTGGTTTACCTCCGTATCAAAAAAAAAACTTGAAGATTCCCTCTTGTAAAATGAAGACTCTTTGGTTTACTCCCGTCAAGGTAGCTGACTGTACAAAATGGATGATGTGGCACTTTGATGTGTAATTTTTTTAAATTCCACGTGGCACACATAATAATTTTTTTACAAAAAATAATAATAAAGATGTGAAATACCTAAAGCACCCCTAATGCTTAAAAAAATAAGAATTTTTTTTCAAAAATTATAAAAAAAATAATATTACCTTTTTTTTTATTTTGAAAATTAAGTTCCATAATTTTTTTTATAAAAATATATGAATTTTTTCCTAATTTTGAAAAATATTTTATATAAATTATGGAATAAGATTTCGAAAAAAATCTGAATTTTTTCTATGTTTAATTTTTTCAAAAAAATCTGAAATGAAGATTTTGACAATTAAAATAAAATAGAATTTTCAGATTATATAATTTTCCAAATTTTATTTTCATAATTTAGTTGGATTTAAAAAAAATTATATCTGGATTTTTAAAAATTAAAATATTTTACAGAATTTTTCTTTTTTGTAGAAAAAATTAAAAAAAACATTTTTATTTTGAAAAATAATTTGAACTTTCTTTAATTTCTATTTTTTCTATTTTTTGTTTTTTATTTTGATAATTAAATTCCAGAATTTTTAAATATCTTCTTAATTTAGAAAAAAATCTGAATTTTTCTAATTTTTAAATTTCGAAAAAAATCTGAATATTTTTTCCAATTTTTTTAATTAATTTTCTTTTTCTGATTTTTTTTGCTTGATAGTCATGCTAAAAACTAGTCATTAAACTTTGTTCTTCTTCTTCTTCCTAGTACAACTTTCTCAGAAAGAGATGAATTCAAATAAAAGAGAAGAAGATGTATTATTCAGACCTCCCTCTTTCTCATTATTCAGACCTCTCTCTTTCTCTTCTTCCTCTATTATTCAAACCTCCCTCTTTCTCTCTCTCCAAAATCGTTCTCTTTCTTTCACCCTCTCCTTCCTCCTCCCCACCAAGCCACACCTCCGGCGACTCACCACCACTGCCGCAATGCTAAAACAGAAAGCATAATTGCATAAACAAACCGCAAAGCTACAAACAAAAAACAGAAACAAACAAACAAGCAAGAAAAAAAAACATAAGAAGAAGCAGAAACACAAGCGCGCAACAACATATTTCTCTCACATATATTCGTTTCTACGTGGGTTTGAATGGATTCAAATTTAGGGTTTCTACATTTCTGGGTTTGACGGATTCAGATTTGGGAATTGGGGTTTGAATTGAAGAGAAGGAAGGAAAAAAAATGAGGATTAAGGTTTGTTGTTGTGCTGCGTTGTTGTGTTGTTGAGGAGAGAAGAAGAGAAGAAGCACAATGGAGGAGAAGAAGAGAAAGAAAAAGATTTGGAATTTTTAATTTATCATTATGGGTGCTTTAGGTATTTCACATCTTTAATATTATTTTTCGTAAAAAAAATTACAAGGGGGAATTAAAAAAATCTTTAATATTACAGGGGTGTAAACCATATCATCAGCGTGCCATATCATCCATTTTGCACAGTCAGCTACCTTGAGGGGTGTAACCAAATAATCTTTATCTTCAAGTTTTTTTTTTATAGGGGGGTAAACCAAAAGACCCCCATATGACAGGGGATAAAAGTCTATTAACCCTAAAATAAAAGAGAAATGATATTTATACAACCATTTTGCAACAACTTTATACAATTCTCTCAAACTTACATTACATTCTCTCTCTCTCTCTCTCTCTATATATATATATATA
>Ga0315914_1010895_pt1 | contig 11132 bp, 6 predicted proteins | sample MpolenodulesMG_FD_203920 | JGI IMG/M metagenome (GOLD analysis project Ga0315914, IMG submission 203920) | Medicago polymorpha root nodule microbial communities from Los Angeles, California, United States - elongated nodules | ecosystem: Host-associated > Plants > Roots > Nodule | place: USA... | reverse complement strand
GCCCCCCCCCCGGGGCCCACCCACCCCCCCCCCCCCCCCCCCCCCCTCCCCCCCCCCCCCAAAAAAAAAAAAAACAAAAAAAATTAAAAATGGTAGTGGGAACATGCACGGTCGTGCTCAGTGCACACGTTGTTCAGAAATAGTAGATTTTGTGATTGTTCGCCATGAGAGGTTTCTTGGCTCCGATTTTGACCCCAAATGCACCCAGATCGTCTAGAAACATCACCCTAAGTTTACCCTAACATCCAAACACTAATTTTCACATAATACACCCAATTACAACCATCTTTTTCATGTTTAACCCACCACACAAAAACCTAGTTATTTCAATCTTTCTTCATCTTCCTACATCCACCATCACCGCACCTCAACACCAATATTCACCAATTATTTCTACTGATCCTCTATGATTATAATGTACATTAATTCTCATCTAATTACGCCTAAACACAACATCTTCTCTCATGATTAATTATCTAATCAAATTATTTAACCATTCATCTCACAACCCTAATTTTCCCTTCATAACCCTGATCACATCAACACTTCGCACCAAAATTAGTTCATCATCATTCACTAAACATAATTTCTATAACAACAATACCAAATTCACAAAGTCATAACTAAAATCAAATCCACAGCTATAACAACTCAAAGGGATAGAATATAACAACGAATTCATCATAAGAATAACTAAAACATCGAAGATTAAGAACCCTTCACCATCCACATGAATATACAACCCTTATTGTTGAATATAACTCCCGCCTTACCTCAATGAATAGCAGAAATAATGATTCCTACGGTTGAATCACTCTGGGTCGTATCTTAATGCCTCCTTTGCCTCATTTCCTCTTAACCCTAGTTTTCTTCTTTTGCCTCTGCTATCTTTTTCTCTATTTTGTTGTAACCCTAATTCTCTAATGTTTTCCTCTATTTATAACTACCAATTGAGTTTGTTTCTCACTTAATCTTTCTGAGAGGGTTACTATCCGCACCTCTAATTTGGTTATTATTCTTGTTGTAACTACACTTTCTTGCTATTCACACCCCCCTCTGCTTAAATCATTAAAACACTACCCAACTCACTAACTACACCTCTTTTCTACCCAATTTTACTAATTCACCTCCGTCCGCACTCTACTTTCTTATTCTTTCTAAATTGATATCGTTGATTAATTGAATAATTGACGTATCCGGTATAGAATATAAATCATATACATTAATTATTTAATAAATCTAAAAAAATCAATTATTTTTTATAATTAAAACCGAAGGGAGTGTATAACTTATTAATAAATAATTATTGCTTTTCAATAAAAAAAAATGCTACTTTTAGTTATTTTAACATGCGAAATATTGCACGTGTTAGAGAACCCCTTTTAAAAATAAAATTTTCAAATTAATTATTGTATAATAGATGGATGGACGATGACTTGAAAGTGTTGGTGGTCCATAAGTTTGTGGATAGCATTGTCGGCACGTATATTCATTAATAATAGAGTTAGTTTAAACTTCATAACAACTGTTTAAAATGTGCCTCTAAAAAAATTGTTTAAATGTTAATGATTTTTTTTTCTAATAAAAAATGTGATGATTATTAAAAAAAGATAAATACTTTTGATAAGAAAAAAATGGAATCAAAGGTATGGTCTTTAATGACAACCTTGGTCGCAACAGATACATAGCAGAAATCAAATATAGAGTCATCAAATTCAATTTCAATTTTGCATCCGTTAAGGCTCGAAAGAAAATGAGAATCGAAAAGACCTAACAATGAAGTTTGTTGTCTATCTGTTTTCTATTCATGTCTAATTAATCTTTGATATAAAAAAAAATACATTTTTCTATGTGATTTTTTTTTTTTACTAGATGGACTCTTAAATCCTAGAAATATAGCCTCTGAACTAAGATTTGTTCTTGTTCTAAAGAAGTGACTTGATGTTTTGCATTCTCACCAAAACTATAAGATAGTCTTTGCTAGAACGGAAGTTAATAGGGTTGTTCATTACCTTGCAAAGGCGTCCTATTTATTGTTCTAGGTTTATTTAGTAGGAATTAATTATTATAGATAGATTGGAGATAATTTTGGCGCGTATTCACTCCTTTGTATGATTATGAGCTTTAGGCATATGAATCTAGGGAATTCTGATTATGAGAAGAGGATTAGTTTCCAGGCACTTCTTAAGTACAAGCCTTTCATAAGAAAAGGATATCAGGTCCAAAGTGCAACTAACTACTATGATCAAATATCTTGAAAACTTAACTATTATTTAGAGAATTGTAGGAAGAAAATATACCTTGTTACTATCATGCTGTGAAAGAGAAGTGAATCAAAAATACCCTAATCATTCTTCTTAGCTTGATTGTATTTACTTTTATTTCTTCTTATGTGTAAACAAAAACTGTCCCAAGTGCATCCCCTAGTTTACACATCCTAGTGACAACATATATTGCTGAATAGAAATTTCACATGTGGAGATAAACTTATTATAAATATTATTATTTTAAGTAGTGTTATCAACACTCTCTTTTCAATACTCTTTCCAACACTCATTTTTTTATTGGCTTAAATCATGGTAGGTCTCACACTTTGAAAATGGGTTCCATTCAAAATGGTGGATTATATAATGGTTTCATCCAATTAGAAAATAAGTGTTGAAGAGAGTGTTGAAAAGAGAGTATCCTTAACATTCCTCTATTACTTTTTGACACATTTAGTAAGCTTGTTAAAAATACTCATCAAATTTCTGACGTCGTTGCTGGGAATTGTTTCTTAATTTCAACGAGTATGAGACAATTGAAATTGTTGCTTTGCTTGGGTTATGCGTAATTACTGTTTTCTTTTTGTTTTGAACTCTCGTTGTAATCTTTGAGCTTTTCTCTTCGGCACACTTTGTACTGGAGAGACAATAGGTTGTTAATATAATCCATTTTGATATATTTCTTAAAAAAAAATTGAAATTGTTACTTAAGATTTATCTTATTTTGTTTTATTTTCGGTCTATATCTTATTCATAGCAAGGCACTATTCTTCTATGAGTCCTCATATTGGTGATGAATAATTTTGAATCAAAGGCCTTCAGCCTCCTTATGAAAAAAAAGTCATAAAATATGGGTAAATTTCATTTGACCCTTAAAACATTTTTAATATTGAAAAATGAATTTTTTTAAAATTTCTTAATAAAAATTCATTTGATTAATTGCTATGAAAAACTTAATTTGAAAATTACTCAACTCATGCAATTTTTCACATAATTTGACATGACAAATATACATCATGACATCTTGTACAAATTTGTTAATTGTATACAAAGACTAATGAAAGCTATATTACTCAACGTAGCCACCAATCATCATGTTCTCGATCACTATAAATACTACAAAAATTAAATGAAAGAACTTCAGCTCCAAGTTCAGTGATGGCCCTTTCTGGTCTCAATGATTCTCTGCAAAGAGGACAAGTGTTGTTCTTGAAACCAACCCATCTATCTAAACAATATCTATGAAACATATGATCACACCTCAATACTCTAATCTCATCTCCTTCTTCTATTTTACACAGACACACAGAACATTCTACATCTTCCTCTAGGTCAGAGATGGGTTCATAATTGCATATACTATACATTTCTCCTATTATTGGAAAATGAGAATCATGAAGCTTATTATAGAAGGGATAATATGTAAGGAAGTCAAATACCCATTTTAGGTAAGTGCAAACTAGAGTGAAGTGCTTCATGATCATGCTGAAGGTTGTTAATTTCGTGAGGGGAAGAGAAATAGGATTCTTGGCTTATACTCTAGTTTTGTGCTTAAAAAGAAGTGGAAACTTTTAGTGATATTTATACACTTAGGTAGCTGGAAATATAGACTAAAAAAAATATATAGGAGTGAAGTCAAGTTCGGACAGCTTATCTTTAAAATGAAAGTTGGAACAGATGCACAGAAAGAGTTTGGGGGCACTTGCCGCCACTAAAATTCCACCAATTATATAGACACACTCGAATATAGATTTTTTTATTAGATTTTTCTAATTCATCTGATTTAAACTTAGAACCTCCGACTCTTCTAACTAAGTTAAACTACTCAACTTAATATTGATAGATTTCAAATACACAATTTGATATAGATTAAAAAGCACTTTCCTTAATGAGTTGTAGACTAAAAGCAAAACCTCAAATTCAGAAGGTGATAGTATTTTGATGTTAATTCACATTAAAGCTATTTTATTAGTTTCAGGCTTTTAAATCAAAGTAACTTAGCGACATAAATTCTCTTACCATTCTTTCAACATGAGTTTAAAATGACAAAAAAAAAAAGATATCTTCAAATGTTTTTCAAAAACATAGATGCACAAACTAATTTTATAAACTGAAAATTTATTAAAACAAATACTCTCGAAAGTATGTAAGTTTTAATATGAATCGCCTTCATAAATAGTTCATTACGGATGGATACTTGAAAAATATAGGTCAGAGAGTTTTACTTTTTGATAATGAGTTTTATTTTAATTTTTTGACCTCTTTTCAATCTTATAAGTTAGAGTTATATTTTTTTAAGGGGGTAAATTTGAGTTATTTATTTGCGATAAACCATATGCTTTTTATGTGACTAGACCAATAAAATACATTAATAAATCATGACAAAAAACATTAATTAATAAAATAATACTAAAAATAGAATAATTGTAGTCAGCAAACACTTGCTACGTTTGGTTGGTGAGAAATTTAGAGAAATAAAATATGTGTTCATGATAGACCATTTACTTCCAATGGGTTGGTGAGTGTGTTTTGGTCATAGTACACGATCACTAACGATGGGAGAGTTGTATTATGAAACACACGCTGTTTAAGATTTGGTATCTAAAATGTACTTTAATTATGGAGACGAAAAAAAAATCTATTGGACAAAGTTGTATTAATGTGAAACACACTCTCTTTAGGGTTGGTAAATACTCAAAGTATTTTAATTTAGTTATAAATATATAATATGTAAATTTTATGAATTAATGTTTTCTAATAAGAGTAGGTAAAAGTTCCTTAAAAAAATAGTTGGTAAAAGTGAAGACCTCGTATTTGTCTAAGTTTCAACTCTTACTCTAACAAATTCGATTTTTTTTTTATATCTATACTATATATAAAGAAAACTATCCTTTTCAACACACTTTTGGGTTAGATTTTTTTCTTCTTCAAAAATACCCTTAATTTTAAATACAAATAGCCAATTATAAAATAACACGTAGATTAGTAATCAATGTCATTAATTGTCCCCGTTAACCCTCTTTTACCTCCGTTAACCAAAGATCAAACTCACAAAAAACTAGCACAAAACAAAAATTCATATTACTTTTTTATCAGCTGCTTTTATGTTGTACATCTGTGTTGTTCTCCTCAATACAACCGACAAAGATTGTCAAGTATTTTCATATCCCTTCCACAAAAAACAGTATTTCCATATTATTTAATCTATACTATATATAAAGAAAACTACCCCTTTCAGCACACTTTTGAGTTGAACTTTTCTTTCCAAAAATACCCTTAATTTTAGATACAAATAGTCAATTATAAAATAACACGTGGATTAGTAATTCATGTCACTAATCGTCCCCGTTAACCCTATTTTACTTCCGTTAACCAAAGATCAAACTCACAAAAAACTAGCACAACACAAAAATTCATATTACTTTTTTACCAGCTGCTTTTATGTTGTACATCTGTGTCGTTCCCCTCAATACAACCGACAAAAATTGCCAAGTATTTTCATATCCCTTCCACAAAAAACAGTATTTCCATATTATTTAATTAATATAAATTACTCTTCTTTTGCCTTTGACCAATTGTAACAAACATGAGCAAAAAATAATGTTAAATATTTGACTTTAAATCCTCTAAAAAAAATATTAGTAACAAACGTGAGCAAAAAATATTGTTAAAGATTGAACTTTAAATCCTCTAAATAAAGATTAGTAATAAATGTGAGCAAAAAATATTGTTAAAGATTGGACTATAAATCCTCTACAAAAAAGATTAGTAACAAACGTGAGGAAAAAATAATGTTAAAGATTGGACTTTAAATCCTCTAAAAAATGATTAGTAACAAATGTGAGCAAAAAATAATGTTAAAGATTGGACTTTAAATACTCTAAAAAAAAAATTAGTAACAAATATGAGCAAAAAATAATGTTAAAGATTGGACTTTAAATCCTCTGGAAAAAATATTAGTAACAAACGTGAGCAAAATATAATGTTAAAGATTGTACTTTAAATCCTCAAAAAAAATTAGTAACAAATGTGAGCAAAAATTAATGTTAAATGGCATATCATTCCCAATGTCGAAATCTATCTTCCACGCCATGTTTTCAGCCATGGTCAATTATATGTAGCTTTATCAAGAGGAGTTTCTCAAAATTCAACAAAAGTTCTCATTAAAGAAGGGAAAATAGAAGGAGAAGATGAAGACTTTACAAAAAATGTAGTTTTTAATGATATTCTCTTATCGCAATCATAACAATGTTTCTTTTACATAACATATGTCATTTATACATTTATGTTATCATGTTACTAATTACTACTATTAGAATAAACAATAAAAGATCATTATTTTATCTTTATTTTATATGCAGTCAAACTAAAATATGCTGAGTTCATAAATAATTGTTATATGCCTTGACAATATTTTGTTTATAAATCAATATATCAATGATTTTCATTAATATTTAAAAATTTAAATCAAAATTATACAAACAAACATAATGAAATAATCACATGCGTTAGCGCAGTAATTCCGCTAGTATTTTCATAAAACTTATGTAATTTTTATATATTATAAAATGCTTCACAATAAAAATTGTTTTAGGTGTCTCAATTTGTTGGGTCAGTCCCGACTCTCTTTTGGTGGAACTCGTAGTTTTTTAATATTAGAATATTAAAGTGTATGATATAGAGTTACTAATGGATGATTAATGATTTGTAATTGTTGAGTCATATAAAAATGGGCATTGTTGAGGCAGTACTTGGTGTTCATGCATTCATGATCAGTCCGATTTACAGATGTGATTTAAAGATGGGATAAATCAGTAACATACCTCTAATATCTAAAACTAGTACCACATGCATATAGAGTCGAGTTAGGACATTGCATACATAACTGTAAGTCTATTTAAAGATGTGTAAATAAAAGATGTGTTATTTAAAGATGTGTAACTATTTAAAGATGTGATATTCAATGATGTTTTCTATATGGTCATGTGTTAATGGTATGTATTTTGCTAAATGTCTACTTGATATTCTTAAATGTTATTGATGCTTACATGTTATTATATAAGATGTTGACTGATGCTTATTGATTTTATTAATTGAATGTATATGTTTAAATGTGAATATTATATGATTGTGATGCATACATGCCTAAATGTAATTGATGTGTTATTTTGTCTGAATCTATACATGTGCTTATGCATCTCTTGTGTTGGATATATTCTCATATTCTCACCCTCTCTTAACCAAAAATAATAATATTCTCACCTCCATTGGATTGTACCCTCACTTCGTACAGATTCACAGGAAGAAGAAACTTAGTAGCACTGAGTCTCGGAGAATGGCTTTGGAGCCTTCTCATTTTTGTTTATCGCTTTTCGAAGTCTTTATCGAGTCGATACTCTAATCAGTAACACGAAGGATTAGAGTTTCTTTCTATTTCAGTTTTTGTTTCAGAATCCGTCTTCAAAATCAATTTTGATGTTGATACAATAATGTGACAATTCAATTGATATTTTGATGTAATCTAACATGGGTTAAACAATACATATGTTGCTAAACCGGAATAATTTCCGCAAATGCGGTGGCCAAGGAAATGTATTTAAGATGATATGAAAAATAATACAATTGCTAATAAATTTAAATAGAGAAACTTGACCAAAAAATAAATTTAAATAGAGAAAATTCTACACCTAACAGGTTTGCATAACAGCATACATACTACATTATAAAAGTTAGGGTTAATTAAGTAAATAGTCCTTATAAATATTCAGAATTTTGTTTTTAGTCCCTACAAAATAAAATCACACTTTTTAGCCCTACGACATTTTCCTTAAGCATTTTAGGGACAAAAAATGTTGACGAAATTTTTTTACAGGGACTAAAAATGCTAATTGAAAATTTTTATAGGGACTAAAAATGTTGATGGAAAATTTTATAGGGACTAAAAAGTGTGATTTCATTTTGTAGGACTAAAAACAAAATTCTGAATATTTATAGAGACCATTTACTTAATTAACCCTAAAAGTTAATTATAAGCTCATTGCCAGATTTGCGTAAGTAGCAGGGCCGGCCCTAGCCATAGGTCGGGGGTGCGACGACCTTGGGCCCTTGTCGGTAGGGGGCAAAAAATTTTTAAAGAGGGGGAGTGTATATAGAAATATTTGGTTTACGGGGTATATATAGCAAAGTTCACTGAAAGGCGCCAAACATTGACATGATGAATGGATGGGCTGAAGTCTGTTAATATTTTTGGCCCTTTCGGCATGATTTGTTATATATACTCCCTTATAGCACACAAATTTCTACAAACACCCTCCCCATACAAAAATTTGGTTGTTCTTAATAATGTGCCCAAAAATTTATCATCATAGAAATTGATGATATTTTTTTGGGGAATTTGTTCCAAATAATGTGTTTCATTAATATTAGAAATATTGGTGATTTTTGTTAGAGATATTATAGCATATAAAAAGAGGAATGATGTACTTCTAGAATACAAAGGAGTTCATGTACATATGATTCTCCTAAAAAGTCTAACACTAATTTTGTATCATGTACTATTGTTATGTGTTTAAAGTTGGATAATTTTTCATCCAAAAGTTTAAAATTTAATTAAGTGTGGATATACTTTTCCTTTTTTGGTGTTATTATTCTTAGGTGCTAAAATTTCAGCCTCTATTTTTTAGGTGCTAAAATTTCAGTCTAGTATGCAGGTGTTATTGTTATCTACTTCTACGACATTTTATTTTATTTTGTTTTGGTGTTTATGGAGTATTTGATTTATTTTCAGATGTTGCGTAAAAAAAACATTTATTTAGTAGTGAAGAGCAAAAAGAATGAGATGAAGAGCTAATAATAACACAACAATAAGCTAAAAAGTTTATAATGTATTATGTAATAGACTGTTTTCTCATATTATGTCTAAAATCCGTAAAACTCTAGAAACGACTCTAGTAAGTTGTGCTATTTATAATTGATGAACAACGTACGGTGCAAGCATTTGTCTGGTTAGAGAAAAATTAACAACAAACTTCCTAATTGAAAAACCTACAATTTATTCAAATTGACTATAAATTAAATATTAAATTAATAAAAATAGAGAAGAAAAAAAACATTATTAAGAATCTAAAAATAAAAATAATGATCGATGAAGAATCATCAACTATGAAGATTCATAAAACGATAGCAACTTACTACCATCTTTTCAATGTAAAACAAATTAAACAATCATTAAACTACATTCAAACATGTGAATTCATTATTAGTTATAATCAAAGCTAAATGTTTTTAATGATCTTAGAATTATGTATGATTTTTACTACAAACAAATTTTCTTATACTTATTCCAATAAATTTATACTACTCCGATCTTAAATATACGCAACAAAAATCAAACAAAATTGACATATCTAGTTCAATTTTAACCACATGCATCATCAACTTTGTTGGATTTTCTTTTCTTCTTATATTTGAGAATGAAGGAGCAGTTTATTATCTTTTTGACAAATTATCCTCGATCTATTTTAGGTTCAATTTTAGTTAGACATGTACATCAATAAATTTATTCGAATCAATTTATTGAAGTTTTGTGTATATTCATATTTAGATATAGGTAACTTCTATCAAAAGCAATTGTTACTTGACTGCTTCTTTGTACGGTATAGTAGTGTGGTAGATAGGATGACTAGTAGTGTGAGATATAAGGCCGAGGTAGATCAGTACATTCTTAAATTCTGACAATTTTCTTACATATTTGTGAGAAGCAATTGAAATTGGAAGAACATAAATGAGGTGAAGGCAAGGTGGGTTGGGCCCATTAAAGAGAGGCAAAAACTTGCTGGAGTGTGTGAAAATGATAGCAATGTTGTGTCAAGCTGGTCACTGTTGAATTCTGCATTTAAATGAATTCAAAGTGGTTTTAATGAAGGCAGGTGAACATGGTTGAGATTGAACAATAAACCTTCCATCTCTTCATGCATTCAATGGTATGGTAGGTAGAATACCTTATTTCACTTGCTTGCCTTTTTCTCCTTTCTATTTTCTCACATTGGTATTAATTTTATGCATGCGATTTTTAGTGTCTTGTCATGTAATGAATGTTCTAAGAATACAATTTAGTAAGAAGTGATATTTTTTGAATAATATTTATCAAGAAGTTGTGAAATTTAAAGATATTGTATAAAAAAAGAAGAGTATCGTATAGGCATAGCTGATTTAGTTCTTTTCTTGCAAAGCTGCAAATAAAGTCTTTATTCGAATAAATTGTATGATCTCATTCAACGATTGGCATATTCTGAGTTTGATCAAGTTTATGTAGCGTAATTTTTAACCAGAATAAGAATTTTTTCACTTGAGCTATAGTTGATTAGATATAAATCATTTTTCAGCATACTCTCTTCTATTGTGTCTACACAAGAATATGCATGTACATATGCACGTAGCATTACAACATTTATAATGTAGAGTCATTGTATCAAAGTTACTCATTATTATATACCAAAAGAATGAAATTACTAATTATTGGTTTAAGAAAAATAAATCAAATGGGGTCAACGGCCCCCATTTCCAACTACATAAATCCGCCCCTACATTCAAGTTCTATCGAATCATGTGGGTCTGTGAGACTCATATGAATTTAAACTAATAAAGAGTGTGTTAAAATGTATGTGTTACAGTGTATATTTTTAAGAGAAACGCTAACGAGTATCTAAGTGTTTTAAATGACATGTTTATATAAAAGAGAGATGCTATTTTCAGCGAGAAAATGCATGCCGAATTTCAACGAACATTTTCATCCATTGGATCATCTCTGCCTTATTGCAATACATGGTGGATGGTGGTTAAAATAGGAAAAAGGTGGGGCAGGGTATA